>Ga0224529_1000690_pt1 | contig 23845 bp, 20 predicted proteins | sample CBST50metaG_FD_179893 | JGI IMG/M metagenome (GOLD analysis project Ga0224529, IMG submission 179893) | Peat soil microbial communities from Stordalen Mire, Sweden - C.B.S.T50 | ecosystem: Environmental > Terrestrial > Soil > Wetlands > Peat | place: Sweden: Norrbotten County, Stordalen Mire... | reverse complement strand
TTCCCTCACCTTGATCATAGGCGAAAAGAAGTTTACGGCGTAGATCATCCCCAAGGGTCTTTCCCATGTCTTTGTGCGCCGCGGAGTCTCGCCATACAAAGTCTACACTATTTAGGAAAATGCTCTAGTGCCAGGACTCGTTGATCTACTCCGGCTTCCCTCTGCGCTGTCCAGCCCGACCTTCGCCGTTGGACTGCGGCCGGCCTCTCGTCAAGTAGAACCGTATCTTCATTTGCGCCTATCAGCACCTCGATGACGCTGCCAAAACATCGGCAGCCAGTTTGGTCGCATTCCATCATTCCTCACCGATGATCGCGGCCCCGGTGCGCTCGAGTCTTCGTCAGAGTACGACCGCAGGATGAAGAAGTTTGTATTCTTCGACCCGAGCGGCACTTCGTTACAGCGGCATAGCCTGAGAAAGGTAACCATATCTATATACCGTGTAAACTCAAAGAGGAGGATTTTGAATGAGCACGAAACAACTACTGGCCGAAATCGATCGTGGCATCAACGCCTTGCAGAAGGCGCGCGCCTTGTGTTTGAAAGGCGAGGCCGTTGCACCGAAGGCCAAAGCAGCTTCAGCCAAAACAGCAAAGGTGACAAAGGTGGCACCGAAAAAGGCCGCTAAAGGTGGCATGAGCGACGAGGGCCGAGCCAGGATCGCTGCTGCTCAGCAGAAGCGCTGGGCCAAGGTCAAACGGGCAAAGAACAAGGCAGCCAAGGCGGCTAAAGCCGCGCAAGTTGTCCCCGCAGCAGAGTAACCCGCTTTCACACGCGCAAAAAGGCCCCGACGCTACCGAACTCGGGGTCTTTGTTTTTGTCGGTGAATACCTCCTCCAGAACATATGACGCAATGCGACAACATGTTCATAGGTCAGGCCCGAGACGAGCTAAGCAGAGATATCCGGGCCGTCACATTCTTCGTGAATCACCAACTCTGGTTCTGCTATAGGCTTTCTGATGGTTCATCATATCCCGTCTCTCAAGCCACTTATTGCCGCTCCAACTGAGGTAGTCAGGCGAACCGTTTTCAAAATGGCTGATCGATAAACTGCTGCATCTCCAAGTCTCAGAAGCGCAACCTGGGCACCCGCCCAAGATGGCAAAGTAGCCCACCCGGTTCCTTCAAACATGGTGTTTTGGCCGGTTGCACATGCTCAAAGCCTCAACGAGCTTCTGGTTGCGGCAGGAAGCCGGATGCACAACCAAAGCCGTCTCCAGGGTTGTCTATCTGGACGGAATCCAGCTTTAATTCGCCGCTGCGAAATGAAAAAAGCGGCGTGCGGACATGATGCTCGCCCTTGATCGAAGTGAAATAGTCGCCGCCGCATTCGGGGTGGAGCTGCTCCCATCGGACCTCTCTTTTGGGGTGCGTCAGCAGCATGCAGGCCACCGCAAAGGTGCCCAGACCGAATTCGTAGGAATACATGGTGTCCGTTGCACAACGGACGGAACATCCCCTGAAACGCACGCCAAACTGTGTGGCAACGATGAGCAGGTCTCCGCTCTGCTGCTCTCCGAGCGTCTTCCATGCATCGATCGCTTTAGCAGTTTGTATGAGGGATTGATCGTTCAATCTCTCTTTGCAGGTATTGGAGAATTTTCGCTCGGCCGTGATGAGAGCAAAGATCTTTTCAATCGCTTCACAGTAGGTTGTCCCAACTTTTTCCCAACGTGGAATGACGGCCCATTCCGTGCGGGGAGGAAGAGTGCGTCTTGCCAACTTCTCCAAGTCATCCTCTTTCGTTCCAAGAGCAGGAAAGTGCTTTCGGAACACAGCCACCTGCTCCCAAACGGCCTTCATGTGGTAGTCCTCGGGATAGCAGTACGTCGAGTTGACCCTTTCCTTGGCGTACCTGTTGGGGCATCTGCTCTTCTTGATGAATTCCCCGAAGAGAGCTGCTAAACCCGTGTTGTCGTTGATCCGGCCTCGTTCCTCTTCGGAAAGGCACGCATTGTCGTAGACTCTCAGGACGTCCGAGAGAAACCTTTGCCCCTCGAAACTCATGGCAGAGATGCGCTTGATCACGTCAGGTGTCGAGGGGTGATCGCCAGATGTGAGAAGGCGAAGGAGTGGTTCCGGAACCTCCTGGCTGGAAGCGTCCGTCGGATGAATAGCCTCGTCGGACTGGGTCAAGCTTCACCTCTTTGCGGAAATTACCTTGTTCCTTATCGGCAGAAAGGACCCTTGCGTTCGACTGCGCGCTGATGGAATTTGAGGCGAGTCAAACGGCAATATCTCCCAAGGTTGCGGACCGCAGGCAGATTGCCTGGACGAATGAACACCGAACACGCGCTCGACAAGGCGACAGCGACACTCACCAACGACCACAACAACTTCCTGCCGGGCTGCCTCAGATTTCGATTATTGAGACCTGGTGCACCAGCAGTTGGGCGATATTTGTTTCGTTGCGACAAGGATGTGCGTCGCAAAATCAATGGAACCCCAGGGAAAGAACTATAATCCGGCCGGAGCCCTGTTCATGGACGAGACGAATTTCGATCGGAACTACTTGCCGCAGCATCTGGCGGAGAGAATCGGCAGCTGGAAGAATCTTTCTGCCAGCGAGCGGTTCAATCTAACTTGCGAATTGAGCGAGGCGGCATGGGCAAAGATAGGCGTTGTACGCGATCCGAGCAAGCCGATGGATAAGACCATCCGGCGTGTCAGTCGCTCTTAAATTTCCTGGTAGGTGATCCACTGCACTCCCAGGTCTCAGAAGCGAGACCTGGGGCGGCCGGCCCGACTACCGTCTCTTTCCAAGGCTTGGCAGTCCACCAGGAAAGAACCTACGAGACCATTCACGCTCAACCGAAGGCGGACCGGCTGGCGGTGGATCAAATACGACTAAGAGATCTGACCTGTAAATTTGGACGAAGTGCTCCCATGCAATGCAGAGTTTGCCATTATCAGTCTGATACCAAGGCAAGTCCTCATTGATTGTTCCGTCCGGCTTGCACAAGCATATTTCGAGGGCTAGCATCTCATGGCCGAGAGTAAAAGCGATGTTCTGAAACAGTCCAGTCTCGGCCTTGCTGAGAGCGTATTGGGCTTGTGAAGGGTGCAAGCTAGCCGGATATGGAAAGACACTAACACGCGTCTTCAGTGTGTAATCGAATTGCCACGGAACTCTTATCTCCTCGCTGAAGCAAAAAGTCTTCTTCTTTTCTTCCCAAAAATCTTTGACTCGGCAATCCAGATGCAACGCTCTTGCAGAGCCTTGAAATGAGTAATCGATTCGCGCCATAATAAATCCTCAATCGCCGACTATAACAGTTCAGCAGCCGGGAACCGCAGGTCTCGATTTTTGAGACCTGCGGTTCCGAGAGATCATTGCAGCAGCGTCGGCTCGTCGTCCTTCAGTTCCTCCGGCGGAATGATCACCGCCGCGGCGACCTTGTCATCCGGTTCCAGGTTCAACAACTTCACGCCCTGCGTGGCCCGGCCGGCGGCGCGGATAGTCTTGGTGTCGATGCGGATGATCTTGCCGAACTGGCTGATCGCCATCAACTCCGAGACCTCGCTCACCAGCAGAATGGACGCCGTCTTGCCCACCTTGGGGGTGGCCTTGAGGTTGTTGACGCCTTGCGCCCCGCGCGCGGTCAGACGATACTCGTCCACATCCGTGCGCTTGCCGAAGCCGTTTTCCGTGACCGTGAGGATGAGGGATTTGCTTATCCCCAGCCGCTCGTCCAGGTGTTTCAGGGCCTTTTGCGCATCGTCCGAGGCTTTTTCCGCAGCTTTTTCCACAGCCTTCAACTGCTCGTCGTCTGCAATCCCGTTGCGCCGCTCCTCGCGCGCCTTTTGCAGAGCTTCCCTGGCGTCCGCCAGGGCGGTGCGCAGACTGACCAACTTGTCAGTGAGGCCCAGGTTCGCGGCGCACTCGTCGCGATTCTTGTCCCGCGTCTCGTCCGAGTCGGTGATGGCGGCGCCAATCACATAATCGCCCTTCTTGAGCGAGATGCCCTTGTTGCCTGCCGCGTTGCGGCCCATGGGCCGAAGGCCAATTCCACTGCGCTCCGGATCGTACTCTTCCTCAAAGCGAATGGCCATGCCGTCGCGCGTGGCCAGGAAGATGGTCTGCTTGCCGTTGGTGAGGTCGGCGGCAATCAGGTCGTCTTCCTTGTCAATGGCAATGGCGATGATGCCACGCGCCATCACGTTCGAGAAGTCCTTGAGCGGCGTCTTTTTCACGATGCCGTTGCGCGTCGAGAAGAAGATGAACTTGCCCTCTTCCTCAAGGTCGCGAACCGGCAGGATGGTGCGTACGTTTTCGCCCGGTTGCAGGTTGAGCAGGCTCTGCATCGACTTGCCCTTGCCCGCCGCGCTCACGTCGGGAATTTCGTACACCTTCAGCCAGTACACGCGGCCAGTGTTGGTGAAGCAGAGCAGATAGGCGTGCGTGGAGTCCACGATCAACTGCGCGACAAAATCCTCTTCGCGCGTCTTCATGCCCGTGCGCCCGGTGCCGCCACGGCGCTGCTGACGATAGATCGAGATCGGCGTCCGCTTCAGGTAGCCCTGGTGGCTGACGGTAACCGCAACCTGCTCGTCGGCGATCAGGTCTTCCAGTTGCAACTCGGCGCTCTCGTCCACAATATGCGTGCGCCGCGCGTCGCCGTACTTGCTGCGAATCTCTTCCAGTTCCTTCACGATCACCGCGCGCAGCTTGGTTTCGCTGGCTAGGATCGCCTCGTACTCTTCGATCTTGGCGAGCAACTCATGCAGCTCCTTGAGCAGTTCGTCGATCGAAAGCTGCGTCAACCGGTAGAGTTGCAATTCGAGAATCGCGTCGATCTGGCGAAGGGTCAGGCCCTTCTCCTCGTGCGGCAGCCGCACGCGGTCCAGCGTGATCACAATCTCGCTGCCCTTGCCCCAGGCATACAAATTCTCCCGGGCCTCGGCTCTCGAACCCGACGCGCGAATGATGCGAATGACCGAGTCGAGGTTGTCGAGCGCGATCTTCAGACCTTCCAAAATGTGCTCGCGCTCGCGGGCCTTGCGCAGCAGGAAGACCGTGCGGCGCTGCACCACGTCGACGCGATGATCGATGAACGCGCGGATCGCCTTGTCCAGGCTCAACTCCCGCGGCTGCCCATTGAGCACCGCGAGGAAGATCATGGAGAAGCTTTCCTGCATCGAGGTGTTCTTGTAGAGCTGGTTGAGCACAATCTCCGGCTGCGAGCCGCGCTTGAGCTCAATCACGATGCGCATGCCGTCGCGGTCGCTCTCGTCGCGCACGTCGCTGATGTCATCGACAATCTTGTCGGTCACCAACTGGGCGATGCGCTGGATCAGCACGGACTTGTTCACCTGGTAAGGAATTTCGGTGACGATAATCGCCTGTTTTTCCTTGGTGATGTTCTCCGTCGCGACCTTGGCGCGCATCATGAAACGCCCGCGCCCGGTCTTGTAGGCCTGCACAATGCCGCTCTTGCCATAGATGAAGCCGCCGGTCGGGAAATCCGGTCCCTGCACGTGCTTCAATACCTCGTCCAGCCCGGCCTCGGGATCGTTCACCAATGCGATGGTGGCGTTGATCACTTCGGTCAGGTTGTGCGGCGGAATGTTGGTCGCCATACCCACGGCAATACCGCTCGAGCCGTTGATGATCAGGTTGGGAATGCGCGTCGGCAGCACGGTGGGCTCGAACGTGGACTCGTCATAGTTCGGCATGAAGTCCACTGTCTCCATGTCGATGTCCGCCAGCATTTCACCGGCGATCCGCAGCAGGCGGCATTCGGTATAGCGCATGGCCGCGGGCGGGTCGCCGTCCACCGAGCCAAAGTTCCCCTGGCCGTCGACCATCGGATAGCGCAGCGAGAACGGCTGCGCCATGCGCACCAGGGTGAAGTAAATCGACGAGTCGCCATGGGGATGGTACACGCCCATGCACTGGCCAACCACCTTGGCGCACTTGGCGTATTTCTTGTTGTACTCGAGCCCCATCTCGCTCAGGGTGTAGAGCACACGCCGGTGCACGGGCTTCAACCCATCGCGGGCATCCGGCAGCGCGCGCCCGATGATCACGCTCATCGAGTAGTCGAGATAGGAGCGGCGCATCTCCTCTTCGATGTTGATAGGAATGAGGCTTGAGCCGTTGGGCGGAGTGCCGCCATCGGGAGGGAGCAGGGGATTCTGATCTTCTGGCATAGATGTCTTTTCAGGCCCGCCCTAAAAGCGGTTGATTGTATGCGGAAAAAGCGGGGCCGGTGTCCGCGGACTGTGGATCTATTTTACCTCTTTGGAGAGGCTTTTAGCAAGGTGAGCCTGTCGAAATAAGTCCTTATCCTGCATGAATTTATAGCGTTTCTCCTGCGGTCCTTCGGAAGCTTTCGGCGCTCACGCCGTTCGGCGCGCTCGAGCCCTGGATTTGGCCGCCGGCTCGGCCTTCCTATTTGCCCTGTTTTTCGCCTTCGGCCATGCTCTCAGTCCGCCCTTTTTGACCTTCAAGTGGCGAGTTTCATGCGCCTTACAGCAGCCCTGGCAAGCTCAACACGCAGAACACCGCCTGCAGCAGCACAATCGCGCCGCCCGCCGCTAGCGCCAGCCGGCCTCGCGGCCCTTCGTAGGCGTCCGCAAACACTCCGCCCACAAACGTGAGCAGGAACGGCAGCGCCCACAGCCAGGGAGAGCCGGGTGCGCCGGTCATGACCAGCAAAAACAGCACCACCGCACAAAACAGCGGCGCCGTATTGCCGAAGTACCACGATTTGCGCAGCCCGAGAAACAGCGCCAGGGCCGCAGCCGCAGCCACCGTGATGCCAGCGTTTCCCAGCGTCGAGAAGAATCGCCGCGCCGGGTCCAGCGAGACCCAGACGAGTCCAGACGCCGAGCGGAACACATAGCTGAATGCGTCCGGCGAGAAGCCGTAACAGGCAAACACCATCACCAGCGCCCCGGCCATAGCGACCATCAATACCGGCAGCACCTGGCTCCTGCGCCCTTCGGCCACCCACAACATGCACGCCAATCCCACCAGCGCCACCACCGGCAATGCGGCAATGTGCGCGGCCGCCGCGAGGCCAAAGGCCGCCGTCAGCAGTACGATCCGCGGACGCCATTTCCGCCTTGGACCTTGCATGGCATGGGCTACGCCGATGCAGGTGTAGACGCCGCCAAAGACTCCCAGCGCCGCCAGCACCTCGGGGCCCGGCACAATGCACGCCCGCAGCACCGCCGGCGAAAAGCAGTAGAGCGCTAGCGCCGTATAGCCGCCAAAGTTACCGTAAAGCCGCCGCGTCACCCACCACAAACCGCCGCCGAGCAGACATCCGGCAGCCAGAAACGGCAGCCTTAGCAGCAGCAAAATATGCGTAAGCTGGTGGCGCAGTTCCCAGGTGCTCAACTCTTCACCAGCCGGATCGCCGCTGGCCTCCGAGCCCACCTGCACCACCCGGTCTTCGGGCTTGCGGAAGTGGTCGAGCCCGCGCTCGACCAGCAAATTCAGGGTCAGCGGCAGCCCGGCTACGCGATACGCCAGCACCCCGTCGTGAATGTTGCCGCAGCTGGTAAAGTAGCCGGCCAAAGCCGATGGCCGCTCCCACATCTCGCGTCCGCATCGCGCATATTGATAATCGCGATCGGCCAGCGTCTGGTGCCCTGTGAGCCACAGGCCCTGGGCCAGAAACAGCGCCAGAAGCCCGGCGGCAATGCGCTGCGGCAAATTGAATCGAAAGCGGCGAAGGATTCCGAACCGGTGGGTCATTGCGTTCCTGAAGTCCATACCAGTCTAAACTCCGGCCCGTCAGCTAGCTCCTCCTCCCACGACCAGATACCCTCCCGGTGCTATCCTCCTTTGCAAGGACTTCCGCATGAGCAGCTTCTTCACCTGCGGCCATTCCAACCACGCCATCGAAACCTGGCTTGCCCTCCTGAGCCAGCACGGGGTCGAGGTGGTGGTCGATACGCGCAGCTCTCCCTACTCAAAATATGTCCCGCAGTTCGACACAGAATTGATGCAGCGCTCGCTGGAACAGGCGGGAATCCGCTATCTCTACCTGGGCGCGGATCTGGGCGGGCGCCCGGCAAACCCGGCTTACTACGACGCCAAGGGCCGTGTCCTCTACAGCCGGCTCCGCGACGACGCACGTTTCAAGGCTGCCATCGTTCGTCTCGAGACCGGGATGGAGCGTTACCGCGTGGCCCTCGTCTGTGGAGAGGAAGACCCCGCACACTGCCATCGCCGCCTGCTCATCGGGCGCGTGCTCACCGAGCACGGACACACCATGCTCCACATTCGCGGGGACGGCCGTCTGGAATCCGACGATGCGGTTGCCGCCGAAGCCCACAAGCCGCTGGTCGGCACACAGCCCGCACTCTTTGCTGAACTCGACGAGGACGAATGGAGATCTACAGCATCGGTTTTACCCAAAAAAGCGCCAGCGAATTCTTCGGCACACTAAAGGCTCACGGCATCGAGCGCCTGCTCGACGTACGCCTGAATAACACCTCCCAACTGGCCGCTTTCGCCAAGCAGGCCGACCTGGCCTACTTCCTCCGCGAAATATGCGATGCGGACTTCGAGCACGAGCCTCTGCTCGCTCCCACGCAGGACATTCTCGATGCCTATAAGAAGCACAAGGGAGATTGGGAGGCTTATAGCAAGGCTTATCTCGCCCTGATTCGCTCCCGCAATGTGGAGTCTGTTCTCAGCCAGGAAAGCTTCCAGAAGAAAACTGTCTTGTTATGCAGCGAAGCTACAGTCGAGCATTGCCACCGCCGCCTTGCACTCGAGTATTTACAGCAGCACTGGGTGGGTGTAACAATCCGTCATCTTTAATTCACATCCCGGAGGTAAGTCCAACTCCATGGGCCTCGACCGGATTCTCTGCCTCGCCAACTCCTACAAGCACGACAACCGTTGTGTCGCTGGAATCAGCCTCATCACAAAGCAATGGGTTCGGCTGGTCGGCAAGCAGGTTCCCGGCTGCCTCACTTTGAAGGAAGCCTGCTATTCAGATGGACACGAGGCCACTCCTCTGGACGTCTTTGAGGCGGAACTCGGAGAGAGATGCGGCTCCAAGTGTCACCCTGAAGATGTATATGTGACCGGCAAACCGTGGCAATCGGTGCGGCGCGCAGACGAGCCTGGCGATGAGCGATTCCTCTCCGCTTGCGCAGCCAAGGGACCTGCAATCCTGCAGGGATGCGGAGACAGGGTTTATGGCCGCCAACTCGAAGGACATCCGGCGGAAAAGTCCCTCGAGTTGATCCGCCCGGATGACCTCTGGTGGTGGATTCGCGACGACACGGGGAAGCGAAAGAACCGCGCCCTCTTCCGTGCAGGTCACGTGGGGCGCACTCGCTATGATCTGGCGGTCACGGATCCGGCATGGATTCAGAAGCTGAATCGGCTACCCGCCGGCATCTACCCCCACGCGAATTTTCAGGAAGGCAAAACTTTCAAGACCTTCCTCACCATCAGCCTCAGCGAACCTTTCGACGGCTTCCACTACAAACTCGTAGCCGGCGTCCTCTGTGTGCCCACGGCTTGAACAGGACAGCGCCAGTTCCCTTCTGTATCGTTTTGAGCCTTACAACCCCCCTGGGTCCGGACTCCATCCCCACGAGCGCTCAAGCGGATTTTGCTCGGCCGACCCGCAACCGCTACACTTCTCCTCAGCATGGCAATCGCACACGACAACCCGCCGGAACGTCTGGTCAGCGCCTCGCGCGCCGACGAAGAGCAGGGTTTTGAGCTGAAACTGCGCCCTCGCTGGCTACGCGAGTTCATCGGCCAGTCCAAAGCCAAGGAGCAGTTGGCCATCGCTCTTGAGGCCGCCAAATCCCGCGGCGAAGCCCTCGATCATGTACTCCTCTTTGGCCCTCCAGGGCTGGGCAAAACCACTTTGGCCACCATCATCGCCAACGAACTCGACGTGGGTTTCCAGCAAACCTCCGGGCCGGCGCTCCAAATTCAGGGCGACCTGACAGCCATCCTCACCAACCTGCGCGAGCGCCAGGTGCTTTTCCTGGACGAAATCCACCGCATGCAGCCGGTGCTCGAAGAAAAACTCTACACTGCGCTCGAAGACTACAAGCTGGACATCATCATCGGCCAAGGCCCCGGTGCGCGCACTCATGTGATGGAAATTCGCCCCTTCACCTTCATCGGGGCCACCACCCGGCCCGGCTTGCTCTCCTCGCCCCTGCGCTCGCGCTTCGGCATTCTGCTGCGCCTGGAGTTCTACACCGAGGAGGAGCTGCGTTTCATCGTCACGCGCTCCGCTGAAGTAATGCAGATTCCCATCGATCAGGACGGCGCATCGGAGATCGCGCTGCGCTCCCGCGGCACACCGCGCATCGCCAACCGGCTGCTGCGCCGCGTGCGCGATTATGCGCAGGTCCGCGGCTCAGGGGTGATCGACCGCCCCACCGCGAACGCAGCCCTCACCATGCTTGAAGTGGACGCTCACGGCTTCGACGAAATCGACCGCAAGCTGCTGCTGGCCATTATTCAGAAATACGACGGCGGCCCCGTGGGCCTGAGCACCTTGGCCGCTACCCTGGCAGAGGAGCAGGACGCCCTCGAAGAGGTCTACGAGCCGTTCCTCATCCAGATTGGCTTCCTCGACCGGACTCCGCGCGGCCGCGTCGCCACGCGTCTGGCGTACGAGCACTTCGGCCTGACCATGCCCGGCCGACAGGTATCGCTGTTTTAGGCTCTGCAAAAGGTAAGGCAGCCATTGCAGAAGTCAAGGGTGCTGCCCCGCTGACTTGCTAACTTGCTAACTCGCTGACTTGCTAACTCGCTGACTTGCTAACTTGCTGACTTGCTGACTTGCTGACTTGCTGACTTGCTGCCCCACGGAGGACAACCATGGCACTCACTGAATCCACCATGCTGGAACTGGATACGACGGCGCCGGACTTTGCCTTGACCGATGTCGTCTCCGGCAAGACAGTTCGCCGCGACGACTTCCGCGGCCGGAAGGCGCTGCTGGTGATGTTCATCTGCACGCACTGTCCCTATGTGAAGCACATCGAAAAGGGACTGGCTGCCTTGGGCACCGATTACTCTGACAAGCCTCTGGGGATTGTGGCCATCAGCAGCAACGATGCGTCAACCCATCCCGCCGACAGCCCTGCCGGACTGACACAGCAAGCCAAGACATTCGGTTTCACGTTCCCTTACTTGTATGACGAAACCCAAGCCGTGGCCCGCGCATATAGCGCTGCCTGCACGCCGGACTTTTTCCTCTTCGACGCCGGTTTTCGCCTAGTCTATCGCGGCCAGTTCGACCCCAGCCGCCCCGGCAACGGCATTCCGGTGACAGGCGAAGATCTGCGCGCCGCCATCGACACGGTGCTCGCGGACAAGCCGCTGCTCAAGGACCAGCGCCCTTCCATCGGATGCAATATCAAGTGGAAGGCGTAAAGGAGCGAGTCAGCAAGTCAGCGCGCCAACAGGCTGACTTGCTGACTCGCTCTTACAACTCCAGCCCTTTCAGGAACTCGCGGAACTTCGGCCCAAGGTCGCTGCGCTTGAGCGCGAACTCGACCGTAGCCTGCAGCATACCGAGCTTGTCGCCGGCATCGAACCGTTTTCCTTCGAATGTGTAACCAAAGACTTTCTCTTCCTTCAGCAGCGCAAGAATGCCGTCGGTGAGTTGTATTTCGCCGCCGGCCCCGGGCGTTGTCTGCTCCAGCAAAGCGAAGACCCGCGGCGTCAGCACATAGCGGCCGATAATGGCCTGGGTCGACGGCGCGTCTTCCAGTTTGGGCTTTTCCACCATGCCGGTGCAGTTATAAATTCTCTTGTTCTGCGGGTCTTGCGAGCCGGCCAGTACGCCGTATGCGCTGATCGACGGACCCTCGATGGTCATGGTCGCGAGCACTGAGCCGCCGCGTTCTTCGAAAACATCGATCATCTGTTTCAGGCACGGCACATCGGCATCAATCACGTCGTCGGGCAGAATGACGGCAAATGGCTCATCGCCCACCAGGTCCTTGGCGCACAGCACGGCGTGGCCCAAGCCCAGCGGTTCCTTCTGACGAACATAACTGATCCGCGCCAGCGCAGAGACGCCGCGCGACACCGCCAGCAGTTCGCTCTTGCCCCGTTTTTCCAGGGTTGCATCCAGTTCGAAGCTGTGGTCGAAGTGGTCCTCCATCGCGCCCTTGCCACGGCCGGTCACGATGATGATGTGCTCGATGCCTGACGCGATCGCCTCTTCCACTCCGTACTGGATGATGGGCTTGTCCACCAGCGCCAGCATTTCCTTGGGAATCACCTTGGTGGCCGGCAAAAAACGCGTACCCAATCCGCCTGCCGGAAAGACTGCTTTTCGTACCTGCTTGCTCATTCTGTCCGCCTCGCTTCAAGTTTGGCCGCAGCTTTCAAGCGGCTTTGAAATGTGCTGCCATCTTACAAGGTCGTTAGAGCTTGTTTCAAAAGCCAGCCCCTGTCAGGGCACGACTTCAGTCGTGCCGAAAAGTCTCCAGGAACAACGGGCTTTAGCCCCCGACGCGCCACATCCTTGCCGCGTCAATCACCCTGCGGCGAGGATCGGATCTCCTCTCTTCAAAGTGCCGGCGATTCATCTCCCAGCAGCGCCTGGCGCACAATCTTGATGGGTGGAAATCCCTGCCGCAGGAAGTTATTGTGAAACTCCTCCAGCGAGAAGGCCGCGCCCTGCTTCTTCTTCACATCCTCGCGCAGCTTCAGAATTTCCAGCTTGCCCAGCGTGTAATAGAGATAAGTCGGGTCGCTGGTGCCGCGCTTGGTCTCCACCATCGCCGTCTCCTTCGACTGGTAACCTTCCTTCTGAAAAAACGCCAGCGCCTCGTCAAAGCTCATTTTGCCTGTATGCATTTGGATGCCGACGATGAAGCGTGCGTTGCGCAGCAATGCGTCCTGCAATTGCCCCAGGCGGAGGAACTTTGACTCGCGCTCATCCTTGGCTCCCGCGCCCGGCTGGCCATAGCCCTCGTCCAGCATCATCTGCTCGGTATAGTGAGCCCAGCCCTCAACGTTGGTGGTCGCGCCCAGCAGCTTCCGCACCCGGCTCGGCGCCTGCGGCACCCACAGAAACTGGATGTAATGCCCCGGATACGCCTCATGGACCGCCGTTGAAATTACCGTGCCCACATTGAATGCGTGCATGAAGCCTTCCACCTGCGCCGGCGTCATCGACGGATCAGGTAGAGTCACATTGAAATAGGCTTCCGTCGCGTGGGCCTCGAACGCGCCCGGCGTGTCCATGCTCGCGAAGGTGGTTGCTCGCATGAAGGGCGGCGTCTCTTCCACAATCGGCCGTACCGTGGAGGGGATGGTCACAATATGATGCGTGCGAATGAAACTGTCCAGCCCGTCAAATGTGGCGCGAAACGCATCCAGCAAATGGTCCGGCGCGGGATGGTTCTCGCCTAACTCCTCCAGCACCGCGCTCGGCTCTTTCGTCGGCTCCAGTTCCTTGGCGAGGTGATTGAAGTGTGCCTGGTTCTTGCGCATGTCTGCCCACGCAATCTCCAACAGCTTGTCCAACGGAAGATCTACCATCTCGTCGTATTGCAGCTTCTTCGAAAACGTCTCCGCACCGATGCGGTAGTCTCCGTTCGACTTGGGCAACAGGTCCGTCTTCAACCAGCCGAGATAACCGTTCAAGGCCGCAATCACCGCCGTATTACTCTGCGCAAACTCGGCCTTCAACGCCGGGTCCTTGGCATCAACAAAGGCCAACGGGACATCATGCTCAAAAAAACTCACAATTCCGGGCATCTGCTCGATTGCAATCTCGGTGTAAATGCGCGGCGGATTCTTCAGGTTGAGTCGCGCATCACTGAGCAGCGCCGGCATCTGCTTTTCCCGCGCCACCAGCGACCGCAGCCGCTCATCCGGCGAAGCGAACTTGCGCTCCATCAGCGTGAACGCCCCATTCGCGCAAGTGCTCGAATAGTTGTCCGCGTTCTTCTCCCACGGGCGAATGGTTTCGAGCGTCAGCAACTGCGAGCGAATCGTCGCCAGCACAATCTCCCGGTCGCTGCGCGGAACAAAATCTGCCGCGTCTGCCTCTGGATGGATCGCCTCGACACATTTTTCAAAATCCTTCAGCGCGGCAATCTCCGCGTCGATGCTCTTGCGCGAGTAGTTCTCCAATTGCGCGTCGTACTGGTGATAGCCAGCCAGCGTTCCGTTTGTCGGCCCGTAGGGAAAATACACCTGGTCGAAATATTCGTTCGAGACCCGGTTGAATTGATCTTTCCAGGCCTCTTTCGTTGCTTGGGCAGTTATCGAAGACATGCAAACTCCAATCGCAAGCGCCGCTACAAACTTATTCATCATGCCTCTCTTCAGCAAAGTCGTCAGATTATAAATGGAAACCGCTAACTTGCTAACTCGCCCATTCCGCGCAGCGGAGGCTAACTCGCTAACTTCGTCCCACGATTATGTCGTTTGCCTTATGCCGTAACTGGCACAGGCGCCAGATCGGCGATCAACTCGTGAATCTCCAGCAGAACTTCGTCGCTGCGCGTGGCAGCCAAAGGATACTTCAGCAGGCCCTGCGGCGTGAATTGCGCGCCGCGCTTGGCGTTGCGCGCGACCATTTTCATCAATTGCCGCGGATCGACGGTTGCGTTCTCGGTAAAGCGAATGTGCAACTCGGTGCGCTTGCGATCGACCTGGGCGACGCCGATTCGCTCGCACTCCAGGCGTACCATGGCCGCTTCCAGAAGATAAACCGTCGCGTCGGGCGGCGTCCCATAGCGATCTTCCATCTCCGCCCGCACCTCGACCACCGCGGTCTCGCTCGTCGCTCCGGCAATTTTCTTGTAGAGCCGCAACCGCTGGTTCTCTTCGGGCACATAGCTCTCGTCGATGCGCAGCGCGATGCCCAGATTGAGCTGCGTCGTGGGCCGCTCATCGCTCGTCTCGCCCTTCATTTCTTTCACAGCGGCTTCCAGCATCGAGGTGTATAGCTCGAATCCCACCGCCTCGATGTGTCCGCTCTGCTCGCCGCCCAGCATGTTCCCCGCGCCGCGCAACTCCAAATCCAGCGCCGCAATCTTGAAGCCCGCGCCCAGATCGCTGAACTCCTTCAACGCCGCCAGCCTTCTGCGCGCAATATCGGTCAACTCCTGCTCGGGGGGAATCAGCAAGTACGCATAGGCACGCCGATTCGACCGGCCCACGCGGCCTCTGAGCTGGTATAACTCGCTCAATCCATGCCGGTCGGCGCGATTGATCAGCATGGTGTTCGCGAGCGGAATGTCCAGCCCGTTTTCGATGATCGTCGTCGCCACCAGCACGTCATACTCGTGGTGCATGAAGGCCAGCATGACCCTTTCGAGTTCCCCTTCGCTCATCTGCCCGTGACCCACAACAACGCGGGCCGTGGGCACTAATTCCTGAATGCGTGCGGCAATTTCGTAGATGGACTCCACGCGGTTGTGCACAAAATACACCTGCCCGCCGCGTTCCAGTTCGACCTCGACCGCCGAACGAATGATCTTTTCGTCGAACTTCGCTACCACCGTCTGAATCGCCATGCGGTCCTTGGGAGGCGTCTCGATCACGCTCATGTCGCGCAAGCCCACCAGCGACATGTGCAGCGTGCGTGGAATCGGCGTGGCGCTCATGGCCAGCACATCGATCTCCTTGCGCATCTGCTTCAGCCGCTCCTTATGGCGCACGCCGAAGCGCTGCTCCTCGTCCACGATCAGCAGGCCCAGGTCCTGAAACTTGATGTCCTTCGACAGCAGCCGATGCGTGCCGATCAGGATATCGATCTTGCCTGTCTCCACGCGTTCAACAATGGACTTCTGTTCCTTCGCCGTGCGAAAGCGCGAGATCATTTCGATATTGATGGGGAATTGCGAAAATCTTTTCTTGAAGGTCTCGAAGTGCTGAAAGCTGAGAATCGTCGTCGGCGTCAGCACGGCAACTTGTTTCCCGTCCTGCACAGCTTTGAACGCCGCCCGCATGGCGACTTCCGTCTTGCCATAACCCACATCGCCGCACAGCAGCCGGTCCATCGGCCTGGTCGATTCCATGTCGTACTTGATGGCACGGATCGCCGATAACTGGTCCTCGGTCTCGGTGTAATCGAACGCGCCCTCGAACTCCCGCTGAAACTCATTGTCTTTCGAAAAAGACGTTCCTTCCGCAGTAGTCCGCTGGGCATATAACTTCAATAGCTCGCCGGCCATGTCCTGCATGGCCTTGCGCACCCGCGCCTTGGTTTTGGTCCACTGTTGCGAACCCAGGCGGTTCAGCACCGGAGCCGGTCCCGCATCCGTCGAGCGATATTTCTGAATCAGGTCGAGCCGTGTGAGCGGCACATATAATTTGGCCTGCTCGGCAAATTCAAGAATCATGAATTCGACCGAGAGCCCGTCCTGCACAATCTCTTTCAGACCTTGATACTGCGCAATTCCGTGTTCCACATGGACCACGTAATCGCCGATGGTGAGGTCGCGGAAATCGGAAACGAACGCTGCCGTCTTCGACCGCTTCGGCTCCGGCCGCGCCGCCACATCCGCATCGTCGGAAAGATCGTTGGCCCCGAACAGAACCAGGTTCGAGTCGCCAAAACTCACACCCGCGGCCAGCGGAGTGCGCACAATCACCGGCACGCGCAAGTCGCCGGCCATGGTACTGCCCTCGTCCATCACCGTGTCGCCGGGGCGCGGACTGCGGCTGCCCAGCCGGTAAGGAATCTGGTACTCGCGCAGCACTGTAGCCAGCCGCTCCACGTCGCCCTGGTGGGTCGCGGCCAGGACAATCCGCGCTTCTTCCGCCATCAGCGCGCGCAATTGCTCGGTCAGCGCCGGAATGGACCCATGAAACCTGGAGGTCGGCCGCGTGTTCAACTCGATCTCGCCCAGCGTGTTGTCCTCATCGAGCACATCCACCACGCCCAGTTGATCCAGGTCCAGTCCCACATGCTTGTCGAGCGCCGCCTGCAATAACTCCGGCCGCAGGTAGATGTCCTCGGGCGTAATCAGCGATCCCATGGCCGAGCGCTCATGGCGCTGCTCAACCTTGTTCCACCAGCGATCGATCTGGTTGCGCACCATCGCCGGCTCGTCGATAAACAACGCGCACTTGGGGCAAAGCGAAAGCAGCGATTTTCCCGCACCGGCCACCGCGGAGAACAACTCCCACCCCGGGAACACGCTTACCCCGCCGGCAGCCGCGGCTTCAACGGCCATCGCTTCTTCGTCCGCGTCTTCCACTTCCAGGCGCTGCCGATTCAGACGTCCATGCACCGCCGCCAGCAGGTGCTCAGTCACCGGCGTCTCGGTCAAGGGGAGCAACTGCGTTTCGTCCAAACCCGCCTGCGACCGCTGCGTTTCCGGGTCGAACTTGCGGATGGTCTCAATCTCGTCGCCGAAGAACTCGATGCGCACCGGCCGGTCCGAATCCGGCGAATAGACGTCCAGAATCCCGCCCCGCCGCGTAAACTGCCCCGGCATCTCCACCAGGTCCATCTGCGTGTAACCCACCGAAGCAAGGTGCCCGGTCAGCACCTCCACGTCCACCTCTTCGCCGCGCTTGAGCGAGACGGTGAGGCCAGCGTAATAGTCGCGATCAAACAGCTTCAGCGCCGCCGCTTCCACCGGCGCAATCAGAATCGAAACTGCCCCAGTGGCCAGCTTCCACAGGGCCGCAGCCCGCTGCTCCTGCACATCGGGGTGAGGGGAAAGATTTTCGAAAGGAAGCACATCGTGGGCTGGCAGCCGGACCACCAGCGCCGGGTCCACCGCGCCGGTCAACTCGCAGCACGCGCGCACCATCGGCTCCAGCGCTTCAGCAGCCTTGTTGTCGGCCACCAGCACAATCACCGGCTGCCGCGCCGCCCGCGCCATCAGCGGAATATAGACCGCCCGCGCCGTAGCGGTCAGCCCGGACACACGTCTTCGCCCCGTACCAAGGCTCAGATGCCTTCGTACGCGTTCAAACCCCGAAGAGTGCTCCAGCTCCGCGAAGATTTCGCGGACAAACGGGAGAATCATGTCGTTCCAGTTTAGCAGCGGCGGCGAAGGTGAGATTTCGAGTTCCACACCCCGGCCGCCCCTCGCCTCAGATGCCAATGTGTTTGCGAATATCCTTCAACAGCACCATCAAATGCAGCGGGTCTGCCTGCGACGGAATAAAATCGAATTGCTCATAATAGCGCCGCGCATGTTCGTCCTTCGCATGCACCGCAAGCGCCCGAATCCCGGCTATATCGGCGGCTTGCAGCGTTCGCAGCACAGCATCTCTCAGCAACGCCCGTCCCACGCCTTTCTTCTGCCAATCTTTGCGAACTGCCAGACGAGCCAGCAACATGATCGGTACCGGATGTTGAGCAAGCCCCTTCTGCAGGCGCTCCGGAGCATCGCTGTATTCGATCTGCCCAACGACAAGGCTGTAATACCCAACCACCGCTTCGTTCACCAGGCCAACATACGTTTGGGCCGCTCCGGCTCCCTGGTTTTGGAGCGCATACTTCCTTAACCAGCCATTCAGAGCTTCTTGTCCGCAGTCGAAGACGTCTACTGGATGATCGCGCCGAAGTTTCTGAATCGAGCGAGTTTCAGTCGTCCCAGTCGCGCTCATTTTGCCGCGCTGGAGTCGAAAAAGCCCGGATCATTGAGGAGCGCCTTCAGGCGAGGCAGCGAGCGCGCGGGCGCATCAAGAGCTGCCTGAAACGCGGTCCATTTTTCTGCATCGAGGCCAAAGACGCGGCGCTCCGCCAGCGTCTCCTCGGCGCGAGAGAGAGCGCTCTCCATCACAAAGTCGCTCATCGAGCGATGAACGGCCGACGCGGCAGCCTGCAACTTTGCCTTTGCCGCGGGCGAAACCCGCACGTCCAGCTTTTCCGTGCGCCGTTCAGCCGATATGGGTTGCGTCGCCATGAGATTCCTCCGCTGCTTCTTTAATCATGATGATTAATTGTCAGGACAATGTCAAGACTAACCTTCCGTCTTGCTTCCAACCTTCGGACAGAATGGGAGGTACGATCTTGCGATCGCTCAGCGGCTAAACCAGTTCGGCCAATGCACAACTCCAGTAGACTGGAAGCCTATGCGACTCGGAATCGATTTCGGAACGACCCGTGTGGTGGTTGCCGCCGTGGATCGCGGCAACTTTCCGCTGGTGAATTTTGAAGGGCCCGATGGGCAGGTGCGCGACTGGTTTCCGCCCATTGCGGCAGTCAGAGGTACCCAGCGAGTCTACGGCTGGGAGGCCATTGCGGCGCAGGAAGATGAGCGCTGGACCGTTCTGCGCTCGCTCAAGCGCCATCTGCGCAGCGCCGGTCCGCATACCGAGGTGCGCGTCGCGGGCCAGTCGATTCCGCTGCGGCTGCTGATGGCCGAGATGATGGCCGCCCTCAAGACGCAGATTCTGGAGCACTCGAACCTGGGCGCGGATTGGGCCGCCGGCTCGGACGCGGAGCCGGAAGAACCGCTCGAAATCATGCTCGGCGTCCCGGCCAGCGCCAACAGCAACCAGCGTTTTCTCACCGAAGAAGCCGCGCAGGAAGCTGGTTTCACCGTGCTTGGCCTGCTCAATGAGCCCTCGGCCGCGGCCATTGAATTTGCCCATCGCAACGGCGCCGAGCGCAAGAGCCGGGTCGGCAGCGGACTGGTGGTCTATGACCTCGGCGGCGGCACCTTCGACGTTTCGCTCGTCAACCTGGGCGAAACCGAGCACACCGTCGAAGCCTCCGATGGTATTGCCGGCTTGGGCGGGGACGACTTCGACGAAATTCTGGCCGACCTCGCTCTCGAGGCCCTTGGCGAACACACCCGTCTGAAACCGTCCGAGCGCTATCGCCTGCTCGAAGAGTGCCGCGAAAAGAAGGAGTCTCTCAATCCCAACACCCGCAAAATCACCGTCGATCTGGAGCGTGTGCGCGCAGGCTGGGAGCAGGTCACCCTCTCTGCGGACGCTTATTATGAGCGCTGCCGGCCCCTCATCGAGCAGACCCGCGGCGTGGTCGACCACCTGCTCGCCACCCACGAAGATCGCTCCCTTGACACGCTCTACGTCACCGGCGGCGGAGCGGAACTGCCTCCCGTGGCCCGCATCCTGCGCGAGAGCTTTGGCCGCAAAGTGCGCCGCTCGGCCTACATGCGCTCAGCCAGCGCCATCGGGTTGGCCATCCGCGCCGCGGGCGACGGGGCATCCGACCAGCTCCCCGACCACGTGCAGGACCAGTTCAATCGCAACTTCGGCATTTGGCGCGAAACCGACTCCGGCGGAACCATCGTCTTCGACCTGATCTTTCCCCGCGGCGTCCGCCTGCCCGCACCCGACGAGCCCCCGCTCCGCTTCGAGCGCGTCTACCAGCCGGCGCATAACATCGGGCGCTTTCGCTATCTTGAGTGTTCGCAGCTCGACGATCACGGCCAGCCCACCGGCGAAATCACCAACTGGGATCAGATTCAGTTCCCCTTCGATCCTCAGCTTGAGCACCACCCAGACCTGGCCTCTGTGCCTGTAGCGCTGCTCGCCGATCCGCACGGCATGGCGATTCGCGAAGAGTACACCTGCGACGCCAGCGGCAACCTCCGCGTCCGCATCTCCGCCGGCCCCTCCGGATTCACGCGCGAATTCTCCATCGCACAACCGGCAAAAGTGTAGCCACAGCCCTAATCCCTAGCCCCTACTCCCTAATCCCTGTCTTTCCCCACCGCCTTGGCGAACGAGTAAAAAAAGTCCAGCGACTTCCAGTACGAATCCACCGGCAGGCGCTCGTCCTGGCCATGAGCGCGGTCGTCGTCGCGTTCGAGAGCAATGGCCGAGAAGCCGTAACAGGGAATTCCCTGCAGCGCGAAGTAGATGGAGTCACTCGCGCCGTTCTCCATCACAGGCGTCACTGGCACACCCGGCCACAAGGCCTGCGTCAGTTTGGTCAACGGGACAAAGACCTCCGGAATCGGCGCGGGCGGAGCCATGGCTTTGCGCTCCGGCGCCGTGTCCGACACTATGTAGGAATCGGAAACGTACTTCACGCTCAACTTCGGGTCGGCGAAGATGCCAATCAACTGCTGGCGAATCTCTTCCGGCGAGTGGCCGGGGAAGATGCGACAATTCACGTTGGCCTGCGCGGTCTGCGCCAGCGCATTGTTGGCGTGGCCGCCACTGAGCCGCGTGGCCACGCAGGTGGTGCGAAAGTTGGAGTTGAAACTGGGCTCGACACTCAAGCGCGCGGCCGCGGCCAGATCCGGCGGCGTGGCCAGGATGGCGTGCATGTCTGCCGCCATCTGCCCTGTCTCCTGGCTGGCCAGATTCGTGAAATAGGTCCGCGTCACCTCGTTCAACTCGAATGGAAACGTGTAGGCCGCCAGCTTGCTGAGCGCCGTGGTCAGCTCATAAATCGCATTGTCCGGCCGGGGCCGCGAACTATGCCCGCCGGGATTCGTAGCCGTAATCTGAAAGTCGGAATAGACCTTCTCCGTCGCTTCTACATCGGCCACCACGGTGCGCCCATGGTCCAGTTCCACGCCGCCCGCGTCGGGATTGATGACGTACGCCGCGTCGACCAGGTCGCGATGCTGCCGCACCAGCCAGTCCGCCCCGTTGAACTTGCCACCCTCCTCATCGGCGGTCAGCGCCAGAATCAGGTCGCGCTTCGGCTTGTAACCCTCCTTGTGCAGGCGCAGAAACGTGGCCACCAGAGCGGCATCGGAGTCCTTCATGTCCTGCGTGCCGCGCCCGTAGTAGTAGCCATCCTTCTCGACAAATTCGAATGGATCCGTGTGCCAGTCGGAGCGCAGCGCCTCCACGACGTCCATGTGGCACAGAAACAGCACCGGCTTCTCGGTCGTGGGACCGGCCGCGCGCAACCGGACCACGAGATTCATCTTGCGCGGATCGGGCCCCAGAAGATGCACGTCTTCGACTGGGAAACCGGCGTCAAGAAACCTCTTCTGCATGGCCGCGGACCCCGCCGTCACGCTGCCTTTGGGCGTGTCCGTAGTGTTGATCTCGATCAGTTGCTTGAAGATTTCGCGAGCCAGCGCGCGGTCCTCCGGCGAAGCCGCGGGCAAAGCGCTCTGGGCAAAGGAGGAGGAATTCCAACAGCAAGCGAGGGCAAGCAAAGCCAGGGAAGCACAACGAACCATTCGACGCATGGAGGCATTGTACGGCGACTCCGCGAGGAATCGGCGGCTTGTTGACCAAGGACCGCGAGCGGCGTACATTTGTAACTGCGACTCATCGTGTCGGAGTTAAGAATGTCGTTTATCAGCACCGGTGTTGAGTACGGCTTGCATTGCCTGCTCTTTCTAAGAGCGGCTTCGGACGGCGGGCCGGAGACGACTGTTCGTGATCTGGCCACGTTTCAGGGCGTTCCGATCGAATATCTGGCCAAGCTCTTTACCAAGCTCACCAAGGCGGGATTGGTGGTTGCCAGCGAGGGTTCGCGAGGCGGATTTGCGCTTGCGAGGGCGGCCGAAGAGATCAGCTTTCTGGATGTCGTGGAAGCGATCGACGGAAAGAAGCCACTCTTTGAGTGCCGCGAGATTCGTGCGCGCTGTGCAGTTTTTGGCTCGGAAGCGCCGGCATGGGCGACTGCGGGCGTCTGTTCGATTCACGAAGTCATGCTGGCCGCCGAGAAACGAATGCGGGATGAGCTGGCAAGCCATTCCCTCGCGGAGATAAGTTCCCGAGTCGCCACAAAAGCGCCTCTGGAGTTCGGCGCACAGGTCTCTGACTGGTTTGATGACCGCACAACGCGCCGTCATGGCGGTTGATCTCAAGCCATTGAGTCCGGCGCGCGATCGACCTGAACTATGCCTTCAATCCACCAAAGGAGTAACAAATGAAACAACGGTTCGATCTAAGTGTCATCGCCAGCGCTGGCTACAAGGCCCTGCTTGGCGTTCACAGCTATGTACAGAACAGCGGACTCAATCACGGTCTCCTGGAGCTAGTGAAGATTCGTGTCTCACAGATGAATGGCTGCGCCTTTTGCCTTGCCATGCACATGCCCCTGGCGCGTCGGCACGGAGTCAGCGAAAGCCAGTTGGACTTGCTGGTGGCGTGGCGTGAAGCGCCAGTCTTCGATGAGCGGGAGCGGGCGGCGCTGGCGTGGGCGGAAAGCATGACTCACTTGAGCGAGGGCGGCGTGCCTGACGATGTTTACGCCCAGGCATGCGAGCAGTTTTCCACCAAAGAGATCGCCGATCTGTCGTTTGCCGTGGCCGAGATCAACGCGTGGAATCGCCTCATGGTTTGTTCGCGCACCCCGGCGCAAATCGCTGTGGACGAGCACCCCGCGGAGACAACCAAATAAGGGGCCCTGCGGCACCCAAATTTGATGAACAACAGGCGGTCAGATGCCCCCTGCAACTTGCATGCTCGAGATAACCGATTTATCGTAAACCCGCCACAACTTTCGAGGTGCACCATGCGTTCCAGGGTCATTGCTGCCGCATTTCTTCTTACTTTCACCGCATCCATCGTCGCCCAATTGCCGGACCCGCCCATCACTCGTCCCAGGATCACCGGCATCTCGCACCTCGCCGTCTACACCTCGGATGCGGCGGCCACCGACCACTACTACCGAGAGGTCATCGGCGCCGCTAGGCTGCCCGATCCTGAAAACCCGCAGGGCGTCCGCTACGCATTCAACCCCACGCAGTTTGTTGAGGTTCTGCCTCTGCCGCCCGGCGCCGGCATCAATCGTCTGGACCACACGGCCTACAACACGGACAACGCCGACGGCCTCCGCAAGTACCTCGCCGCTAAGAGCTGGAAGACGCCCTCCCGGCTGGAAAAAGGCTCAGACGGCAGCCTCCGGTTCACGGTGCTCGATCCGGAAGGCAACAAGGTGGAATTTGTCGAGCCACCCCGTTTGCCCAAAGCTATCGACGCTCCGAACGTAGTCGGCCGCCACATTATCC
>Ga0224529_1000689_pt1 | contig 23847 bp, 24 predicted proteins | sample CBST50metaG_FD_179893 | JGI IMG/M metagenome (GOLD analysis project Ga0224529, IMG submission 179893) | Peat soil microbial communities from Stordalen Mire, Sweden - C.B.S.T50 | ecosystem: Environmental > Terrestrial > Soil > Wetlands > Peat | place: Sweden: Norrbotten County, Stordalen Mire... | reverse complement strand
GGCCGCTCGTCCTCCGGCGAGTACACGTCCAGAATCCCGCCGCGCCGCGTGAACTGCCCCGGCATCTCGACGATGTCCATCTTCGTGTAGCCGACGCTGGCCAGGTGCTCGGTCAGCGTCTCCAGGTCCATCTCTTCGCCGCGCTTCAGCGTCACCGCCAAATTGGCGTAATATTCGCGGTCAAAGAGCTTCAGCGCCGCCGACTCCACAGGCGCAATCAGGATCGACGCCGCCCCGGTCGCCAGCTTCCACAGCGCCGCGGCCCGTTGCGCCTGCACGTCGGGGTGGGGAGAAAGATTTTCAAAGGGAAGCACGTCGTGGGCTGGCAGCCGCACCACTTCGGCGGGGTCCATCGCGCCGGTCAGCTCGCAGCCGGCGCGCACCATCGGCTCCAGCGCCTCGGCGGCCTTGTTGTCGGCTGCCAGCACAATCACCGGCTGCCGCGCCGCCCGCGCAAACAGCGGAATATAGAGCGCCCGCGCCGTCGCCGTCAGCCCGGAGACACGTCTCCGCCCCGCCGCAAGGCTCAGATGCCTTCGTACGCGCTCAAACCCGGAAGAGTGCTCCAGCTCCGCAAAAATTTCGCGGACAAACGGGAGAATCATGTCTCTTCAGTTTAGCAGCGGCGGGGTGCTGGGCGAGACCTTCGCTTCCCGGCCATGGCAAGGCAAACGCATCTAGAATTCTTAGCAATTGTTCGATGAAACAGGTGTAGTCGTTGTTTCTGCTTGTTTTTCGGAGGGAGCAGGGGCCTTCAGGCCCATGAACCTGTGGCCTGGATTGAGACGCCTTCAGGCACGGGCACTTTCTTGATTGCGAGCAAAAGGCCCGGGACTAAACAGGCTGCGGAGAAGCTCGTAGAACGTGTTTTCAATGACCGCTTTGTGTCAGGGCACGGATTCAGCCGTGCCGAAAGTGCCATAAAATCAACGAGCCTTTAGACCCTGAGGGCCGCTTCGACAGCCTTTCCGATAAGATTCGCCGATTTGTTCTGTTGCAAACCTAACTTCGGCAACCATGATCGAAGATTTCTAAGGACTTGAGGGTTGACTGTCTGTCGGGCGACATTAATGAATTGTTGGGATGTCGATTTCTGCATATCATATCCAAAGCTGTTAACGAAAGCCAGCAACAGAAGGTGCATTACGACTAAACGGTCCCAGCGAAGTCGAGACTCGTTCCTTTTCAGACCGTCAAAATAGCGGAACACATCATCAAAATCAGAGTCATTGAGTAGCACTGATCGCAATTCTTCATGCCCGAGAAACCCCTTCTCTCCCATACATGAATCACAGATTTCACGTAGCCGGTCCCGAAAGAAATGATCGGTGGCAAACATAGTGTCATAGTCAATCTGGTCGAATAGAGCAACATCGCAGATAGCCCAGGCAAAGGCTTTCACAAACTTAACAAAATCCAGATCCTTCTCGTCGGCGATCCGCGAATCGATGAGAATCGCCTCAGACTCAAATCTACGGGCAAGCGCATAAAGGTTCAGGAACCTGTAGACAAACGAAGGGAGGTAATAACCGCAGTCCTTGTAGTTTCCTTGAGCGTCAAGCCACCCTTTTTCCTGATTTGTGTAAAGATTCCACAACCTGTTGTTTAGGGTTTCAGCTGCCTCAAGCATCCGCCCCTGGTATCTTCCGATTAATTCGCGAAGGTCTTTACGCTGAGCATACTCATACTCGGTTGCGAGTCTATTTCGCAGAGATTTTTTCTCAAGCCAATATTTGAGTGGAGCTCCGAATAGAGAGTGGACCAAGGTGATCAAACTGGTCGCAAGCGCAGTGAACGCTGCTATTAGCGCAACTTTGACGGAAGTGTCTGCTTTATCAAACAATTCAGGTAAAAGCATCTGTGCATCACCCCAAGAGGCCCTGAGCCGGAATCACTATATATATTATGGTCTCCCGACCGGTTGCCGGGTGCCGGATGCCCCATCCTTCCGCGTTCTTGGCGGAAGGGTGGGCTGCGATTCTCACAGATACTGAATCGAAACCCGCTTCATGTGCTTGCTCTCCAGCACGCGCGCAATCTGCTTGACTACATTGCGCCGCAGATCGAACTGAACCGGGAAGCTGGGGTCCTGATGCGCTTCATTCACGCAGGTGCCCACCGCGAAGTTCACAATGTCGCTGTCGAGCAGCATGGCTACCATCCGCACGGCCGCATTGGAGCGCATCTCCTCGGGCGCGGATTCCGTTTCCAGCAGGCGCAGCACTTCGCACAAGGTCAGCGCGCCTTCGGTCACTAACTCGATCCCTTCCATGCTGGCCGGCGGCGGAAGCGTTGCGTCCGGCGATTCGCCAATGCAGTCCTGGATCGGGCGCTTCAGCAGCCGGGAGATGATATTGGCGGTGGTGCCGCCGCAGATCACCTTGCGGCCGGGCGTGCTGACGGCCATCATGGCGAGTTGAGCATCGCGCGAGCGGCTGAAGGGCGGCCCTGTCATCACCAGCAACTGGCGCGGGCTACGGAAATAGACTACCGCACAGGTAATATCGTCTTTGGCCGCCAAGCCGTCAACTTCTCCTGCCTTTGCCACCAGCCGGCGCGATAACTCGCGTGCTGAAATCGATGGATTTTCGCTGATCAGCTGGCGCGCAAAATGGTCGGCATTCTCCCATCCCCAGCCGACGGGAGTTAGCTCGCTGCCCGTGCCCGCCTGCGTAATGCCATCGGAAAAGAAAATGATGCGGTCTTCGCGCTTTGCCGTGAAGGTGGAGTAGTCAATGACACGCTCCTTCCATCGTTTGGGTAGCAGCGTCGTCTTCCGCACCTCAACCCCGCCCGAAGGCCGAATCAGCAAGAATGGCGGGTTGCCATGCTCGATGATTCGCGTTTCTCCGGTCGTGGCCATATCGACAATCGTGAAGGTCGAATAACTGATTTGCCGCACGCTGCAAACGGGCAGCGTGTCCATGATGACTTCGGCCGATTTGCATATATCCATTGTGCTGGTGGTGAACTTCAAGGCCATCGTCGCTGTCATCGTCGCCAGCACGCTGGCCTTCACCCCGCTGCCCATTCCATCGGAAAGCACCGAGACAATGCGGCCATCCTCCTTGACCTTCTCGGAGAGAAAAACATCTCCAGAAATTCGCTGGCCGCTCTTGGCGCGCTGGCAGAAATCGACTTCGATAAAGTTATCGGAGTTACTGGCCACTGCCGTCTCCGGTATCCTTGTCGTTGACTTCCTCCGGGCTGAAGGATTGCACAATGGAATTGAGAATCACTTCCGAATCAGCGGCATTCTCGCCCAGCAGATAGGCGATCTGCTGCACCGTCTTCAGGTTCTTCTCGATCACAGCCTGCGCGCGCCCGATAATCTGTTCCTTCTGAGCCGTAGGCGCGGTAATGTCTTGAAAGATTCCGCCAATAACGGAATGCGCATCGATGGTGAAGATGCTCGTATTCAAAATGCTGCGCCCGTAGCGGATGTCATGGCCCACAATATCCTCTCCGGAATCAAGCACGCGGTGAAACAAATTGGAGAAGGGAATGACGCCGCCGAGAGCGCTTCCCTCCAGATTTGCGGGCACTTCGCCCTCGCTTGAGAACAGGCGGGTAAAGCCCTCATTGCACTCGATGATCTTCAGCTTTTCGTCGACAATGACTACCGCGGACGGCATTCTTTGCAGCAGCGCATTGGCCTTTTTCTGCGCCAGCTTGCGGGTATAGGTGGCGCACATCATGCGCTCCGCGTTGCCGGCAATCAGCGCGCGCGCAAACTCGCGGCAGGATTCATATCCGCACCCGCCGCAGTTCAGCTCATCCTCAACGGAATACTTGCCGACGGTGCGCATCGCTTCAACCAATTGCACTTCGCTGTACTCGACGCGTGTTACCGGAGCGGCCGCATAGTTGCGGGTAATTTCGAGATCGACCTTACGCGGTAGCTTATCGGCGGGCTGTGCGTATTGGACAATCTCGTAGCGGCTGAGCGCGGGAGACTTATTCGACCGCGCCTTCGGCCCATTTACGCAGGAGCCGGCGCAGGCCGTTAGCTCAAAGAAGATGTTATCTTCCGGTTTCCAGCTAGCAATGTCCTTCAAAGCCTTCTCCACATTGGTAATTCCGGAGAATGACATGAAATGCAAGTTATCAGGTCCGCGACTGCTGGTTAGTCCCGGAGCCATCCCGCCATCGATTGGATAAAGCGCACCCTCTTGCGCCGTCTCCGGCTCAAAGCAATCCGCCGCCGTCTCGGCCGTCCGGGAAAGATCGATCTTTTCCGCCGCCAGCCAGCGATCCAGATCCTCATAAGTCAGCACCACATCCAGTAACTCCGGATGCGTTTCCACTTCCCGCTTCTTCGCAATGCATGGCCCGATAAAGACAATCGCAATCTCATCGCCGTAATGCGCGCGCAGCATCTTGCAGTGTGTTAGAACGGGAGATAGAACATCGGTAACATAGGGCTGGCATTCCGGATAATATTTTGCGATCAGATCCACCACCACCGGACAGGCGGAAGAAATTTGTATCTTCTTTGACTCGCCGCTCATCAGCGCGTAGATGCTGGCCGAAACCTGCTGCGCGCCCAGCGCTGTTTCCGATACGGCATAAAAGCCGAGGGATTTGAGCGCATGAACCAGTTGCGCCGGCCGGATGCCGGCGTATTGCGCCGCAAACGAGGGAGCCAGCGAAACGATCACACGGCGTCCGCTGGCCAGCAGAGCTTGCGCCTGGGGCAAATCGTCGCGCACCTGTTTGGCCTTGTTAGGACAGGTCAGCACGCAATTGCCACATAGGATGCAAAGCTCCGGCACCACCCGCGCGCAAGTGTCCTGCACGCGAATCGCCTTTACCGGGCACTCGCGGATGCACTTGTGGCAATCCTGGCATTCACGCTTCTCGGTATAGATGGAATCAAGCTTTGCCATGGTCCGGCCCGTCTAACTGCCGCAGCAACTCGCACAGCTTTTCCGCGGTAACATGGTGATAACTTGTGGCGCCGATCTTCACGTTGGGGCCTTCCCGGCACTGCTCCTGGCAGAGGTTGCCAATCAGGTGAATCGCAACATTGGGTTGATGGCGCCGCGCATATTCTTCCAGCAGGGCAAGATTTTTGGAGTTACCGCGCGCAAAGCAGGAACTTCCCAGGCAAATCGTTACATCGACTAACTTCGCGCAGTTATCCTGGCTTTTACTGGCAAGCGGCAGGGACATTGGCGGCACATCCTTCGTCTTGTGGAATAAGAACCCGGAATCGTTCCGCCAGCTTCCAGGAAAGCGAGGCCAGCGAGGAGTAGAGATCTTCATTATGCACGATAATCTGATCGGAAACCTTCAGATTCACGGGAGCGAAGTTCCAAATGGCCTGAATGCCAGCCTTCACCATTTCATCCGCCACCGATTGCGCCACTTCGGCCGGGGTGGTAATGATTCCCAAATGGATATTCATCCGCTTGGCAAGATCATTCATCCCACTGAGCTGCATGACCGCTTTTTCATGGACCCACTTGCCGATCTTGTTCGGGTCGGTATCGAAGGCCGCCACAATCCGCAAGCCAAACTTCGAGAACCGCTCATGGCCGAGCAGCGCCGTGCCCAGATTTCCCGCGCCCACCAGAAACGCCTCGGTTACGTTGTTCCAGCCGAGAAATGTTTCAATCGCCAGGATAAGTTCTGGGACGGAATAGCCCGTCTTCGGCTTGCCTACGATTCCTGTATATTGCAGATCCTTGCGGACTTGCACGGGAACGCAATTCAAATCCAGGCCGATCACCGTGCTGGAGATTCGGCGAATTCCCTTGGCTTCCTGATCAATAAGATAATGATGGTATTTGGGCAGCCGCCGCAGACTTGCCTGCGGAATCACAAGCGGAGCGGCCTTTTTGGTAATCGATCCATCCGATAATGTTATATCGATATTCATTTAGCTAATGTAAGGCGAAACTGCTGTCTAAAACAGTGACCGCGGTCACATAGCCACAAAACGCAACCCGGTCAAGAAGCCGGAGCAGCAAAGGCAAGTCTCGTGCGAGACGGGCATCTTCACGGCCCGTCTGGACGGCTCGATTCCCACAGTATAATGAATTTGAAGCGGGAGTAGCTCAATGGTAGAGTAGCGGCTTCCCAAGCCGTTGGTTGCGGGTTCGATCCCCGTCTCCCGCTCCAAAACCATGATTCCGCGGCTCTTCTACCGCTGAAGACCCGGTGATCTGGCATAGGGATGGTTTTCCGCAAGCTCCGTCTGGCTACGAAAACCAAAGGCTGCACGATGTTGACGTCCTTCAAAATCAATCCGCTGTTGCCGCCAGAGGGGCATCAAAAAGTTCTGCTGCATTCGTGCTGCGCGCCCTGCTCGTGCGCGCTGATGGAGTCCATGCTGGCGTCGAATATCGAGCTGGCGGTCTTTTTTTATAACCCGAATATTGATCCATACAGCGAATACGAGCGGCGCAAGAGGGAAAACATTCGGTTTGCCGCGAAGCTCGGTATTCCTTTTATTGATGCGGATGAAGACCGCGATGCGTGGCTCAAGCGAACCAGCGGCATGGAGAACGAACCGGAATGCGGCCAGCGCTGCACGGTCTGCTTCGATATGCGCCTGGATCGCGCGGCGCGTTATGCGCATGAGCACGGCTTTCATGTCCTCGCCACGTCGCTAGGCATCTCGCGCCGGAAGAATATACAGCAGGTCAACGCTTGCGGGCAGCGTGCCGCCGCGCGCTATCCCGGCCTGATTTTCTGGGATCATAACTGGCGCAAAGGTGGTGGAGACGCGCTCATGATTGAGATTGCCGCGCGGGAAAAATTCTATCGGCAGGAATACTGCGGATGTATTTACTCCTTGCGTGAAACCAATGCGCGCAGAATTGCCCGTGGCCGGCCCGCAGTCGAAATCGAAGCGGATTGTGCCGCAATTGGCTTTTTTGATTGACGTCTGTATCGTCAAGCGATACACTGATTCCGTGATCTAGAACTTCGCGCACAAGGGGCTGGAGAAATTCTTCCGCACCGGCTCAAAGGCGGGGATTCAGGCTCAGCACGCGGCGCGACTTCGTCTCCAGTTGTCCATGCTCGATGATGTTGGCGCGCCCGAGGATATGAATGCGCCTGGATGGCGGCTTCATCCCTTGCATGGAAACTTGAAGGGTCACTGGTCGGTCACGGTAAGCGGAAACTGGCGCCTCACCTTCCGCTTCGAGGGCGAAGACGCCATTCTGGTAGATTACCAGGATTATCACTGAGAGGAGATCGCTATGCGTATGCACAACCCACCGCATCCCGGTGAAGTGATTCGGGAGTATCTCGGCGAAATCACGGTAACGGCTGCGGCCAGTCATCTGGGCGTGAGCCGCATCACATTATCTCGCGTTCTCAACGGCAAGGCTGCCGTTTCGCCGGAAATGGCAGTGCGTCTGGCCTCCGCCTTCGGCACCTCCTCGCCCGAAGTCTGGCTGCGTATGCAGGCCAAGTACGATCTGTGGCAGATCAGCAAGCACAGCCGAATTCGCGTCAGTCCGCTCCCCAGCTTCCAGCACGCCTGACAAAAAACGGCGCAGCCCCCCTGGCGCGATGATTCCTGGCTTCGATCCGCAGATTGGTATACTAGATATTGTGACGAAAAAAGTCCATGGCCCGACCTCGAACGGCCTCCACTCTGCGGTTCCCCCCACGGAAAAGCGGGTTTTGCTGCTCAAGCCGCGCGGCTTCTGCGCCGGAGTGGTGCGCGCCATCGACGTGGTGAAGATCGCGCTGGACACCTTTGGCGCGCCCATTTACGTGCGCCGCGAGATCGTTCATAACCGTTACGTCGTCAATGAGTTAGCCGAAAAGGGCGCGATTTTTGTGCATGAAATCGACGACGTGCCCGTGGGCCAGCGCGTCATCTACTCGGCCCACGGCGTTTCGCCCGCAGTGCGCCAAATCAGCAAGGAACGCCACCTGCGCGTCATTGACGCCACCTGTCCGCTGGTCACCAAAGTCCACATCGAGGCCGTCAAGTACGCCAAGCAGGGGTACTCGCTGGTGCTGATCGGCCACCGCGACCACGACGAGATCGAAGGCACGCTGGGCGAAGCGCCGGCGGTCACCCATGTGGTCTCGAATGTTAAGGAAGCGACGGAGCTTGAAGTGCCCGATCCCGCGCACGTGGCCTACCTGACCCAAACCACGCTGAGTCTGGCCGAGGCGCATGACATCATTCATGCCCTTAAAGTGAAGTTTCCAAAGATCGTTGGCCCTCACTTGCAGGACATCTGCTACGCCACCGAGAACCGCCAGGTCGCGGTCCGCAACGTGGCGCACAATGCCGATCTGGTGCTGGTGGTGGGCTCGACCAACAGCTCGAACTCGAACCGCCTGGTCGAGGTCTCGCGCAATTTGGGCACCATCGGCTACCTGATTGATAACTCGCAGGCCATCAACCCGGCATGGCTGAATAACGTCAGTACAGTAGCGGTGACGGCCGGCGCCTCGGCCCCCGAGGTACTGGTCGAGGACGTAGTCAATTACTTGAAACAAAACGGCTTCAATCACGTCGAAGAGATAGAAGTCATGCCGGAAAACGTGCGCTTTGGCCTGCCGCCGGAGATTGTGCAAGCCATTGGCAGCAATAGCGGAGCAGTGGATCTGCCCGTAAAATAGCGCGTCATTGGCATTCCGTTCGGTTTAAAGTAACGATAACTGGCCGGAGGAGGCTGCCCGCAATGGCAATGCAGCCTGGGGTTTCGGCAAGAAACAGAGGAGTTACAAATCTCATGGACATTCAGCAGGAGAAGGCACAATCCGCGATTCCCCGCTATGGGCGGCTGGATGCGGGCGTGGACGATGTGGAATCGGGCATTGTTCGCTCACGGGAGTATCTGCTGTCCGAGCAGCATCCCGATGGGTATTGGTGTGGGGAACTGGAAGCCGACTCGATGCTCGAAGCCGACTATATCTATCTGCACACCGTGCTCGAAAGTGGCGACCCCGGCCGCTTGCGGCGCGCCTTTACTGAGATGATGCGCTACCAGAACGAAGATGGAAGCTGGAGCATCTATCCGGGCGGGCCGGGCAATATCTCGCTTGCGGTCAAGTGCTACTCGGGCGCCAAGATCATGGGCCTGACGGCGGACGAGCCGTGCATGAAAAAAGCGCGCGAGTGGATTCTGGCGCATGGTGGCGTGGTCGAGTGCAACACCTTCACCAAGATGTATCTCTGCTCGCTGGGCGAGTACGACTATGACGCCGTTCCCGCCGTTCCGCCAGAGATTGTGCTCTTTCCCAAGTGGTTCTACTTCAACCTTTACGAGATTTCCTCGTGGTCACGGGGAATTCTGGTGCCGCTCGCGGTTCTCTTCGCCAAGAAGCCTTTGAAGCGCATCCCCACCGAGCAGGGAATTGACGAGTTGTTCGTGGGAGGCCGCGCCAATGCCAATTTGCGTCTGCACTGGGACCGCAAGTCGATCCTTTCCTGGCGCAACTTCTTTATCGCTACGGACCGGATTCTGCATATTGTTGAAGCGGTTCACATCCGCCCGCTGCGCAAGCTGGCTCTGAAGCGCGCGGAAAAATGGATCCTGGACCGGCTGGAAATGTCCGACGGGCTGGGCGCGATTTACCCTGCCATGCTGAACGCGATTATTGCGCTGCGCTGCCTGGGTTATTCCGAGGACGATCCGCAGGTGATTCGCGCCCGCGATGAGTTCGAGAAGTTGGGGCATGAGGCGCCCGCCAATGACGTCATGCCGGAGCCAACCTTCCGCATGACGCCGTGCGTTTCGCCGGTATGGGACACGGCGCAGGCGCTTACTGCGCTGGGCGATGCCGGCGTGGCCGCCGATGATCCGCGCCTGTTGAAGGCCGCCGATTGGCTGCTCTCCAAAGAGGTTCGCCACAAGGGCGATTGGGCCGAGAAGGTGCGCAACACCGAGCCCGGCGGCTGGTACTTTGAATTCAATAACGAGTTCTATCCCGACACCGACGACACCGCGCAGGTGCTGATGGCGCTCAACAAGGTGGACAATCCCCGCGAGGGCTATCAGCATCAGGTCTGCGAGCGCGCCATCTCGTGGGAGTTCGCCATGCAGTGCCGAAATGGCGGCTGGGGCAGCTTTGACAAAGACAACACCAAGATGATCTTCCAGTACATCCCCTTCGCCGATCACAACGCAATGCTCGATCCGCCCACGGTGGACATCACCGGGCGAATGCTGGAGATGCTGGCTATCTATGGATTCGAGCGCGGCGACAAGCGCGTCGAGAAAGCCATCAAGTTCATTCTCAGCCAGCAGGAGCCGGACGGAAGCTGGTTTGGCCGCTGGGGCGTCAACTACATCTACGGGACTTTCCTGGCGCTGCGCGGGCTGGACGCGATTGGCGTCGATCATCTGGAGCCGCAGATTCAGCAGGCTGCCGAGTGGATTCGCATGGTGCAAAATCCTGACGGAGGCTGGGGCGAGAGCTGCGGAAGCTATGACGATCCCGATACTCGTGGCGTGGGCCTCAGCACGCCGTCGCAGACGGCCTGGGCGCTGCTGGGCCTGCTGGCCGCCGGCGACGACCGCTCCGATTCCACCATCAAGGGCGTCCGCTGGCTGCTCTCGCACCAGCGCTCGGACGGTAGTTGGGACGAGTCAATAGGAGAGGGCGCAACACGCCAGAGCATTATCACCGGCACCGGATTCCCGCGCGTCTTCTATCTGACTTACACGCTGTATCGCCAATACTTTCCGCTGATGGCTCTGACCAGCTATAAGCGGACCATGGAGCGCGCCGCGGCTGATTGATCCGGCCATTGTGAATTAATTGGGTGCCCCACCCTCGCGACGCTTTTGTTTTTGTCGCTAGGGTGGGAGATCGCAAACCTCAATCTGCTGGGTGCCCCATCCTTTCCGCGTATTGTGCGGAAAGGGTGGGAGACCACAATGTATTCGTTTCGTGCCGTTTTTTAACCGGCGCTGGAGGTTTTCAAAAACGATGGCTATTCCCATCTCCCAGGCGTGGACGGTCGCCAGCTATGTCTTGAAGAAGAAGCTCGCGGGCCAGAAGCGCTATCCGCTGGTGCTGATGCTGGAGCCGCTCTTCCGCTGTAGCCTGGCCTGCGCCGGCTGCGGCAAGGTGCAATATCCGCCCCACATTCTCAAGCGGCAGCTTACGCCCGCGGAGTGCTTTGCCGCGGTCGAGGAAGCTGGTGCGCCGATGGTTTCCATCCCCGGCGGCGAGCCGCTGCTGCATCCGCAGATTGTCGAAATCGTCAACGGCCTGATTGCGCGCAAAAAGTACATCTATCTCTGCACCAATGCGCTCGAGCTCCAGCATCAATTACCGAAGTTCACGCCGTCCAAGTACCTCACCTTCTCGGTCCATCTCGACGGCCAGCGCGCGCATCACGACTTCGGCGTCTGCCGCGATGGCGCTTACGACATTGCCGTCGCGGGCATCAAAGAGGCCGTCCGGCGCGGCTTTCGCGTCACCACCAACGCCACCTTCTTCGATGGCGTCGATCCCGTCAGCGTCCGCGCCTTCTTCGATGAGGTGATGGCGATGGGCGTCGAGGGCATCATCCTTTCCCCCGGCTACAGTTATGACACGGCCCCCGACCAGAACCGCTTCATGGGCCGCGCCCGCGTTCGCCGCCTCTTCCGCGCCATTCTTTCCAACCGCAAGCCCGCGTGGAAGTTCAATATGTCGCCGCTCTTTCTGGAATTCCTGATCGGCGAACGTAACTACGAATGTGTTCCCTGGGGAATGCCAACTTATAACATTTTTGGCTGGCAGAGGCCTTGTTATCTGCTTCAGGAAGGCTTCGCCGCCAGTTACAAGGAGTTATTGGAGACGACTGACTGGGAGAAGTACGGCGTCGCCAGCGGCAACCCAAAATGCGCCAACTGCATGGTCAGTTGCGGCTATGAAACGCCGGCCGTGATGGAGGGCTTTGGCTCTTGGAAGGGCTTTGTCGCCATGGCCCGCGGCAACTTCAACAAATATCCTGACCCGCAGGCGCTCAAGCAGTTGCAAGAACCCCCCGCGGAAAAAACCTCGGAGGAGACCCACGCATGACCGCTGAAGCGAAGAAGTACACCATGGAGCAGGTCGAGGCGCTGGAAGTGGCCCCCGGCGCGAAGCGCGAGAACCTGGAAGGCTGGACGCCCGCGCTGGCCACCGAAGACGATCTGCGCTCGGCGCTCGAAAAGGCCTTCGACTATCGCGGCGATGTTACCCTCACGCTGAAGTCCGGCGAGCGCATTGAAGGCTATATCTTCAACCGCCAAGCCGAGCCCGCGCTGACTGACTCCTGGGTGCAGTATTATGTGCCCGGCGATGCCATAAAGCACAGGGTGAGTTATGCGCTCATCACCGGCATTGAATTTACCGGAAAGGATTACGCCGCCGGTAAGCGCTGGGAAGACTGGGTGAAGCATTACAACGAGCGCAAGGCCGCCGGCGAAACCAATATTGCTCTCGCGCCCGAAGCTCTGGAGTAACATAGGCGAGCTCATGATGATCTGATGTGTCCTTGGAATATTTTGTGTTACGGCACGACTTCAGTCGTGCCGTAACTGCCGGATAAAAAAACGGGGGCTTTAGCCCCTGAGGACATAACCGCCAAGCGCGGAAATTCCGTTGAGTGCTATTCTGTCAGCCTCGGAGATACAAAATGGAAGACGGCACAGAGAAGGTTGAGATTCCGGAAGAATCGCCTGCTGTCGTTGAGGCCGCTGCGGAGGAGAATGTGCCGGATTTGATGCCAGATATGGAACACGCCCACGGCCCTCATGGCCACGGCAGCGGCGTTCATTGGCTCGATATGATCGTTGGCCTCAGCGCCATGTTTGTCTCCGTGGTTTCGCTGTGGGTATCCATTGAGCACGGAAAAACAATGGAAAAGATGGTGGACCAAAACCAGAACATGGTTGAAGCCAGCACCATGCCCATCCTTTCGGAGGTTGGGCGCAACATCGATGATTCCGGCAAGCCGATGGCTCAAGTGACGCTGAGCAATGACGGTGTGGGACCGGCCATCATCGACAGGTTTGAGATGCGCTACAAGGGCATTGTCTATTCCGATGAGCCATCTCTGCTGCGCGCTTGCTGCGCCGCTTCTTATCTCAAGGCAAAAAAAGGCAGCAAGATCTACTACTCCAATGTCTCCGGCTTCATTGTGCCAGCCCGCCAGACTCTATATCCCATCACCATCAAGCCAGATAAAGACGGCCTTGATCTCTATGCGGAATTCAGTCGAGTGAGTGACAGCGACGATCTAACCTTTCATGCCTGCTACTGTTCGGTCCTCAATGAATGCTGGGAGACCAACTTCGATCGGAAGCGCCCGCAACCTGTCAAGGAGTGCAAAGTCTCGCCGAATGAAAAGCTTTGGTAAAGCAGGAATAGTTTCGATTGCAACGATGCGCGACAATCGCCAACTGAAGGACCTTTCCGGCATAGGTCCGGCGATGCTCTCCGACCTGCGAATTCTTGGGATTCATTCGGTTGCGGAGTTATCGCTGCACGATGGCGACGAGTTATATGCGCGGCTTTGTCAGCACACAGGAAAGCAGCAGGACATCTGCGTCCTTGATGTTTTTCGCTGTGCCGTCGCTCAAGCGCGTGATCCGGAACTTCCCATCGAGCAGAGAAACTGGTGGTACTGGAGCGCGCAGCGCAAGCGTCCGTAATTCGCCGTTCACTCTCCACTGCCATCAGGACAGCAATCGCGCCTTTTGTCTCTGAGACTTGAGCAGTGCGACGGCTTTCTTGTCGAAGGAGATGAAGGTTTCGCCGCCCAGCCAGCTTCCTTCGTAAGCGATGACGCCATCGGCGAAATCTCCGCCCGCCTTCAGGAGGGCGAGACCTGCATCCACCGCGCCGCGGTCGGTGACAACATTCTCTTTATCGAGCAATGCTTGAATTACGTCGGCGATCTGGTCCTTTGGAAACCTGTAGCGGCGTCCAAGGACCCAAACCAGCTCACACAATGCGTGTTGGCTGACAACGACTGCGCCAGCTTCCGTCAACGCCGCTTTGGCTGCCTGACTCTGTGCCGGATCATCGTCAACGAAAAAGCGCAGCAGGACGTTGGTGTCGGCGATTATCTTCATCGTTTCAGACCAGCCATGCCAGCCTCGGCCGCCGCCTCGCCTATTCCCTCATTGATCTCGTCAATCGTCAGGTGGACTTTTGTTTTGCCCGCCAAGCAGCCGAATAGATCCTCAATTCTCCCCTTCGGCTGAGCAGCCCTGAGTTCTCCGCGTCCACCCGGCAGTAGATCCAATGCGATCTTTTCTCCCGGCTTCACGCCGAGATGCTGGAGAACTTCTTTCCGGAAGGTGACTTGTCCCCGCGCCGTAACCGTCAATGTGGCCATTGCATCCCCCTTGGCTCTTTTCAGTATAATGCAAATCTGCATTACTAAGACAGCGAACAGTGGCCAGTGCTCAGTGTTCGCTGTTTTCTGCAAACCTTCACTGCGCGTTATAAACTGTTCACTGACCACTGACGAATGAAAATCTTTCTCACAGGCGCGACGGGATTTGTAGGCCACCATGTGGCGCGGGCGCTCGCTGACGAGGGCGCCAAGCTGCGGATGCTGGTCCGCAAGACCAGCAATTTGGCCCATCTGGAAGGCATCGAAGGCGAGACTGTTGTCGGCGATCTGCTCAATCTTGAAGGGATTAAGGGCACTCTCGACGGCTGCGATGCGGTGGTCCACGTGGCCGCCGACTACCGGCTCTGGATTCGCAATCCAGAGGCGATGTACCGCGCCAATGTGGAGGGCACGCGCGACCTGCTGCGGCTGGCCCGCGAGGCGGGCGTCAAGCGCTTCGTCTACACCTCCAGCGTGGCCACCATGCACTTCCGCCGCGACGGCCTGGTCGTCAATGAGGACACGCCGGTCGCGCTCGCCGACATGGTCGGCCATTACAAGCGTTCAAAATTCCTGGCCGAACAGCAGGCCATCGCCGCCGCCCAGGACGGCCAGCGGGTTATCATCCTCAACCCAACAACCCCCATCGGTCCCAGCGATTTCCGCCCCACGCCCACCGGCCAAATCTTCGTGGATTTCCTTAACGGCCGCTTTCCCGCCTACATGGACACCGGCATGAATCTGGTCGATGTGGCCGAGGTTGCCCGCGCCCACGTTTCGGCGCTCACCAAAGGCCAGTCCGGCCATCGCTACATTCTGGGCGGCGAAAACCTCACCCTCAAGCAGATTCTCGACAAAATGGCCGCCATCACCGGCCTGCCGTCGCCCACGGTCAAGATGCCCTTCGCCGTCGCCGCGACCTATGCCTTCTTTGAGGAATGGATCACCGGACGCATCCGCGGCCGTGAGCCGCGCGCCACGCTCGAAGAGGTCCGCATGGGACGCAAGAAGATGTACGCCTCCAGCGCCCACGCCGAGCAGGAACTGGGCTTCCGCATCATGCCTGTCTATCCCGCCATGCGCGCCGCCATTGACTGGTTCCGCGCCAACGGCTTCGCGCCGCAAAAGTAGCAACATGATGATGGGGCTAAACAGACTGCGGGAAGACTCGCGATAAGTGTTTTATGGGATCGCATTGTGTCAGGGCACGACTTTAGTCGTGCCGAAAAAACGGAAAATGAAAGCCGGGCTTTAGCCCCTGCGGGAAAAGATCAAAATCGCATGATCCGCATCGCCATCATCGCCGCCATGCCCGGAGAACTGAAGCCATTGGTTCGCGGCTGGCAACACACGCGCTCGAACGGCGTCGATCTCTGGCGCTCGGACGGCTGCATCGCCGCCTGCGCCGGAGCGGGCGTCTCCGCGGCTGCACAGACCTTTACCGAAGTAGGGAGCACTCGATCAAGTTATCTCCACCGGCTGGGCCGGCGTTTTGTCCGAAGCTCTCAAGCCCGGCCACGCCTATCGCGTCTCCGGCGTCATCGACGCGCGCACCAGCGAGAGTTCTTTACTCGCTGGGGTGGGTAGCGAAGGAAGTCGAAGGATCTGAGGTCGCTTTTTGCTTCATGCGTATTACAATCCAATCGTGCCGGGTCAATAAATCAGTTTAATGATGGATTTGCGCTGTTCTAGCAATCCAAGAAAGGAATAGGGCGTGGCAGGGGAAAAAGCAGAAAAGATAGGAGCATTCCAGATACTGCTGGTGGCTCTTTCCGTCTATGTCTTGGTCGCTCTGTTTATCGAGGTCGTCTTTCCCATCAGCGATTCTAGCCACGCAATTCTTCTTCATGTCGATAATGGGATATGTTGCATTTTCATTTACGACTTCTTATACCGATTTCTGCGCGCTGAAAACAAGCTGAAGTTTCTTCGCTGGGGATGGATTGACTTAGTGTCCAGTATCCCCGTGTTTCCCGCTCTGCGGATTGGAAGAACCGTTCGAATTGTTCGGGTTCTCCGTCTGATCAGGGCATTCCGGTCAGTAAAAACAATCGGGACAGTACTGTTTATAAATCGCGTGAGGGGGGCTCTTGCAACAGCGGCGTTCCTCTCCACTCTTTTGATCGTCTTCTCTTCCATTGGAATTTTGCAGGTTGAAAACGACCCCAATTCAAATATTCATGGTCCCGAGGATGCTCTTTGGTGGTCCATTGTCACCATTACGACAGTAGGGTACGGAGATCGATTCCCGGTTACGACTGAAGGACGACTAATTGGATCGATTCTTATGGTAGCCGGAGTTGGCATATTTTCAGTTCTCTCTGGCGCCTTTGCCGCCTGGTTCACCGAGAGGTATCAGGATAGGCTGGAGAACGATGACCTCATTGCAACCGACGCAACCAACAAACAAATCACCTTGCTGATTGAGGAGGTAAGGGCGCTACGAGCCAAGATCGATAAGCCCGCCTCCTGACGCCCCTCCGCTGACGGGTGGCTCCCCCTTTCCACTTATTGATTGAGCGATTTGTCTCTGTTTTGTCGATTCGCTTGAAGTGTCAAGGTACGACTGGTAGGTCAGGGCTAAATGCAATACCGTTCACTGAATGGGTTCACCCCACAGACCTGGGTGCCCCACCCTCGCGACTGTCATTCTGAGCGAAGCGCAGCGAAGTCGAAGAACCTGCGTTTCGTTCCCTTGTCGCTAGGGTGGGAGCTAGGTCGATGCATCTCCATGAAATACCCTTAATTGAACGGGATTAGGGCTATATGGGCAGCGGAAAACTCATCCGGCTGAAGGGTACGGGCTTTAGCCCGTACATAAATCCCGCAAAAAGCAACAGGGCTTTAACCCACGAGGGAAAGATCAAAATCGCATGACCCGCACCGCCATCATCGCCGCCATGCCCGGAGAACTGAAGCCACTGGTTCGCGGCTGGCAACACACGCGCTCGAACGGCGTCGATCTCTGGCGCTCGACCGACTGCATCGCCGCCTGCGCCGGAGCGGGCGTCTCCGCGGCTGCACAGGCCTTTACCGAAGCGGAAAAACTCGGCCCCATCGACAAAGTCATCTCCACCGGCTGGGCCGGCGCTTTGACTGAAAATCTTAAGCCAGGCCAGGCCTATCGCGTCTCCGGCGTCATCGACGCCCGCACGGGCGAGCGCTTTTTCGCGCAGGATGTACCCGAAAATCCCTCATTCGCGTGTACTCCGAAGTACACCCATTCCGCGCAACGGTCGAACCCGGATTTGTGGCTCGTCACCAGCGCAACGGTAGCCAGCAAGGCGGAAAAGCAGCGCCTCGCCTCGACCACCCCGGCCGCCCTCGTGGATATGGAGGCCGCCGCCATCGCGCGCCTGGCCGCCGCGCGTGGCATCCCATTTTATTGCGTTAAGGGCGTCAGCGATGGATTCAGCGACCAACTTCCTGATTTCAATCGCTTTATTTCGTCCGCTGGCCGCTTCCAGCTTGCTCGGTTCGTCCTTTTTGTGCTGCTGAGGCCGCGTTATTGGCCGGCGCTCGCCCGGATGGGCGAAAATAGTAAAAAGGCTGCGCGCGCCATCGCTGTGTCTCTGCTTGATTTGCTGGTGGCGCTCAGGCCGGATTAGAAAGCATAATGACTCAGACAACGAAAACTGAAGCACCCTCAATCCCCACCACAATGAAGGCCGCGATCTATCGCGGCGTCAACGACATACGTCTGGAAACCGTGCCCGTTCCCGCAATTGGCCACGGCGAACTGCTGGTCAAGATCGCCACCTGCGGCATCTGCGGCACGGATCTGAAGAAAATTCACACCGGCTCGCATTCCGCGCCGCGCATCTTCGGCCATGAGATGGCCGGCACCATCGTGCGCGTTGGCGAGGGCGTAACCCGCTTCCACTTGGGCGAGCGCGTGACGGTCTTCCATCACGTTCCTTGCGGCCACTGCTACTACTGCCGCAAACAGACCCCGGCGCAATGCCTGACCTACAAGAAAGTGGGCGCAACGGCTGGCCTGGAGCCATCTGGCGGCGGCTTTGCCGAGTACATCCGTGTGATGGACTGGATTGTCGCGATGGGCGGCGTAGTGCCGATCCCCGACGATGTGCCCTTCGAGCAGGCGGCCTTCATGGAGCCGGTCAACACGGTCCTCAAAGGCGTGAAGCGCCTGAATCTGGCCGCCGACGAGACCGCTCTGGTCATCGGCCAGGGGCCAATCGGCCTACTGCTGGCCGCGCTTTCGCATCGCACCGGAGCCCGTGTGCTGACCTCTGATCTTTATCCCGAGCGCCACGCCATCGCCGCCAAATTCGGCCTGCATGACCCGATTGATCCCAGCCGGGAGAACGTGATCGAACGGGCGCGCGCCGTCACCGAAGGCCGTGGCGCGGACGCTGTGGTTCTGGCCGTGGGCAGCTCGTCGCTGATTCAGACCGCGATGGACGCAGTTCGCCCCGGCGGCCGTGTGATGCTCTTTGCCCAGACCCAGCACGGCCAGGCCAGCTTCGATCCCGGCCAGGTGTGCATGGAGGAGAAGGCTTTGATCGGCTCCTACTCGTCTTCATTCACGATTCTGGATGAGGTCAAGGAGCTGGTCCTCGGCGGCTATCGCAATGGCTTCGACCTGACGCAGTTGATCTCGCACCGCTTTCCGCTGGAGCGCGCGGTCGAGGCCATCGAGGTGGCCTCCCAGCCCCACCCCGACTCGATGAAGATTATGATTGAACCTGTGCCCGGCGGTGGCGCAAAGTAGGAGGAAACCGATGGCGACGACGATGAAGGCCGCGGTCCTCCACGGACGCGAAGATGTTCGCATCGAGCAGGTTCCGATTCCCACGGCTGGCCCAGGCGAGCTGATCGTCGGCGTGGGCGCGGCGCTGACCTGCGGCACGGATTTGAAGGTCTTCCGCCGCGGCTATCATGCGCGCATGATCGTGCCCCCCGCGCTCTTCGGCCATGAGCTGGCCGGGACCGTGACCGAGGTGGGCGAGGGCGTCGCTGGCTTTGCGCTGGGCGACCGCGTGGTGCCGCTCAACTCCGCCCCCTGTGGCGAGTGCTACTTTTGCGTGCGCGGCCAAGAGAACCTCTGCGACGACCTTCTCTTTAATAATGGCGCTTATGCTGAATTTATACGCATTCCAGCGCGCATCGTGGCTAAAAACACGCTGCGCGTGCCCGATCACGTCTCCTTTGAGTACGCGGCGCTGACCGAGCCGCTGGCCTGCGCGTTGCATGGCTTTGAGGATTCGCACCCGCACACGGGCGACACGGTTGCGGTCATCGGCGGCGGCCCGCTGGGGCTGATGATTCTTCATGTAGCGGCGCTCAACGGCTGCCAGGTCATCGCCATCGTCAAGCACGACGGCCAGGTCGAGGCGGCGCGCCAGTTGGGCGCGGCTCACGTGGTGCAGACCGACAGCATTCGCAAGGCCATCCGCGACGCCCGTGCGCTTACTGAGAAGAATCGCGGCGTGGACATTGCCATCGAGGCGGTCGGCGTGCCGGAGAGCTGGGAGGAAGCCGTCGAAATAGTGCGCAAGGGCGGCACTGTCAACTTCTTTGGCGGCTGCGCGATGGGCACCCACGTTTCGCTCGACACCAACCGCATTCACTACTCCGACATTACCCTGCACGCCACCTTTCACCACACCCCGGCCATCTGCCGCAGGGCGCTTGATCTGATCGCCAGCGGCCGCTTTCAGGCTGAGGCTTTCATCACCGGCCACGCCCACCTTGACGATCTGAACCGCGTCTTTGAGAAACTGATGAAGCGCGGCAGCGAAATCAAGACCGCGATTGTGCCCTGAGGCGAAGCCATGACGACGGAAGTGCAAGAACCGAAAGACAAACCGCTGGGCAAGGATGAGCGCTCGCAAGAGGAGCTACTCGCCCGTGGCTGGGCCGCGCTGCCTGAGAACTATCGCATCCCGGACACCGCGCCAACGATCGAGGAGGCTCGCGCCTGGTGCAAAAATCTGGCCGAGTCGCACTACGAGAATTTCAACGTCGCCTCCTGGTTTCTGCCGCGCGAGCTGCGCCCGCATTTTCACGCGCTTTACGCCTACTGCCGCGTCTCTGACGACCTGGGCGACGAGGTGGGCGACCGCGCGGCGTCGGCGGCGCTGCTCAGCTTCTGGGGGCGTGAGCTGGATGCCTGCTACGAGGGCCACACGCGCCATCCGGTCTTTGTCGCGCTGGCCGAGACAATCAAAGAGTGCTTTATTCCCAAGGAGCCATTCGCCGACCTGCTGCTGGCCTTCCGCCAGGACCAGACGGTCACCCGCTACGAAACGATGGCGGACGTTCTGGCCTACTGCCGCTATTCGGCCAATCCCGTCGGCCGCCTTGTGCTCTACGCTTGCTGCGAACGGAGCGACGAGAACTTCCGCCTCTCCGACGCCACCTGCTCCGCGCTGCAACTGGCCAACTTTTGGCAGGATGTGAGTGTGGACTACGCCAAGGGGCGCATCTATCTTCCCCGCAAGGACCGGGAGACCTTCCGCGTCAGCGAGGAGGAGATTGCCGCGGGTATTGTGACGCCGGCCTTTCGCGGCCTGATGGCCTGCGAGGTGGATTACGCGCGCTCGCTCTTTGAGCAGGGGCTCCCGCTGATCGGCAAGGTCAGCCGCGATTTGGCCATCGATTTGGACCTGTTCAGCCGTGGCGGCCTGGAGATTTTGCGCGCCATCGAGCGCCGGGACTACGACGTGCTCAGCGCGAGGCCGTCTATTTCTAAGAGCAGGAAACTGGCCTTGCTGTTGCGCGCCGTCAGCGGCAAGCTGCTGCCGTTTCTGCGCCTCGGCGGCTAGGTCTCTGAATTATTGAAGATGTGGGTGCCTTATGTCCCGATTTTGGAACCTGGGAAAGCACAAACGCGATGTACATAATGTTGTTAGTACACTAGGTTTGACGGAGAAGCGGCAATGACGCAGCTTTCATCGGACGATAGCGCGCTGAAAAAGGCCTATCTGGACAAGGCCTACGCGGCCTGCCGCGCCATTGCCCGGCGCGAGGCAAAAAATTTTTATTACGCCTTCGTTGCTCTTTCAAAGCCAAGAAAAAACGCCATCTGCGCCATCTACGCCTTTATGCGCCAGGCCGACGATCTGGCCGACGACGAAAGCCTGCCGCGCGAGGAACGCCGCCGCCGCCTGGATGCGTGGCTGGCCGAGTGGCGCGCCGTTTGCGCCGCGCCTGCCGCTAATTCCGCCGCTGTCGATCCAGTCTTCCTGGCCGTGCGTGATTGCACCGCGCGCTTCCAGATTCCGCTTAGCCTGCTCGATGAGCTGGTCTCCGGCGTGACGATGGACCTGGATCAAGAGGCTACGGATGCGCCGGACATCTACGCCACCTTCGACGATCTTTATCGCTACTGCTATCTGGTGGCTTCGGTCGTGGGTCTGGTCAGCATTCATATCTTTGGTTACACGGACCCGCGCGCCGAAAAACTGGCGGAAGAAACAGGCGTCGCCTTCCAGCTCACCAACATCCTGCGCGATGTGTCCGAGGACGCGGAGCGCCAGCGCGTCTATCTGCCTCTCGAAGACCTGAAGGCCCACAAGGTAACGCTCGATTCACTGCTGCATCGCGCGCCCATGTCTCCGCCCACGGCCAACGAGCGCGCGCTGCTTGAGTCCATCGCCTTGCGCGCCGAGGATTTCTATCAATCGGTCCAGGAACTGTTGCCGTTGATCGACCGCGAGAGCCGTCCCGCGCTGTGGGTACTGGTGGCGATCTATCGCGGCCTGCTCCGGCGCATTGAGCGCGCCGATTACGATGTTTTTTCGCATCGCGCCCGCGTGCCCACGACGCAAAAGCTCGGCATCCTGGCCATCGGCCTCGCCCGCATCGGCTGGGCGCGGCTGCTGGGTTAACAGAATTCGCCCCGAAGGAATGGAATTATTTTCAGGTTGTCATCCTGAGTGGAGCGCAGCGTAGTCGAAGGACCTGCGGTTGCTTTTTCATCAAAATAACGAGAAATCCGTCACGGTGATCGGCGCGGGCGTCTCCGGCATGAGCGCCGCCTGCGCCCTGGCCGAAGCCGGCTTTCGCGTGCAACTGGTCGAGCGCCGCGGCTACCTCGGCGGCCGCGCCAGCTCCTATCCGCATCCCGGCGTTCATGAAGTCATCGACAACTGCCAGCACGCGCTCTTCGGCTGCTGCACCAATCTGCGCGGCTTCTATCGCCGCCTTGGCGTCGAGGAAAAGATTCACTGGACCAGCGAAATGACGATGATCGAGCCGGGCGGCCGCCGTTCGCTGCTCGGTCCGTCCTGTCTGCCTGCGCCGCTCCACGACTTTCCCCGGCTGCTCTCCGCCCACGCCTTTACCCTCGCTGACAAACTAGCACTGGCGCGCGCCTTCAGCTCCCTTCTGCGTCCCATCCCCGCTGATTCCACCGAATCCCTCGGCGATTGGCTGCGGCGGCGCCACCAGACCGAGGGCGCGTTGCAGCGCTTCTGGCGTCTGGTGATCGCGAGCGCTCTCAACGCCGATATCGACACCATTGCACTGCCTTACGCGGCGATGGTGATTCGCGGCCTCTTCATGAATTCCGCTGAAGCGGGCAGCATGGGAATGAGCACGGTCCCGCTGAGCGAACTTTACGCTGGCGTGGCGGAGTTTCTTCAGGCGCGCGTCGGCAGCCTGCTGCTGAACACGCCGGTCGAAGGCGCGGCGTGGGATGAAGACGCGGCGCAGTGGACGATTCACACGCGGGACGGCGAACTGACTTCGGATTCCATGATCCTGGCCTTGCCATTTGAGGCAACGCAGAAGCTCTTGCCGCGTCTGCCGGTGGAAGATGGCACGGAGAAGCTGGCCCGGCAGATTGAGCGCTTTGAGCATTGGCCGATTTGCAGCGTGCATCTCTGGTTTGACCGCGAGATCACCGAGCTTGAACACGCCGTGCTGCTCGACCGCCAAATTCACTGGATGTACAACCAGTCGCGCCTGCAAACCGGCCGCGGCGGGCACTACATCGAGCTAGTGATTAGCGCCTCGCGCTCCTTCGCGGCTCTCGAACGCAAGGCCGCGATTGAGTTGGCGCTTACGGAGCTGGCGGAGTTTTTCCCGCGAGTGAAAGAGGCAAAGCTGGAGAAATTTGCGCTGGTCAAGGAGATGCGCGCCACCTTCGGCGTGCCGCCGGGCATCGACTCCGCGCGTCCCACGGCGATTTCGCCCTGGCCCAACTGCTTTCTGGCGGGCGACTGGACGGCGACCGGCTGGCCTTCGACGATGGAGAGCGCCGCGCGGTCGGGCCACCTGGCCGCCAAGGCGCTTTCGCTGGCCGCAGGCGAGCAGCTCCATTGCCTGGAGCCGGATTTAAAGCCGCAAGGGCTGATGCGGTGGATGCGGCGCTAGACCTTTGACCGGATGATCTTGTGACCTGCGATCCCCCACTTATTGATCCGGCCCGAAAGTATGAACACAGAATTGGGTGCCTGTAGAAGGTCAAGAGGTTGTTCCATTTTCGGAGCGGCTGATGGGCGGCTTGTAGTTGAGGCTACCATGAGGCCGTTGGTAATTGTAGAAGTTAGTCCAAGGCTTGAGGTAAGCGT
>Ga0224529_1000686_pt1 | contig 23916 bp, 13 predicted proteins | sample CBST50metaG_FD_179893 | JGI IMG/M metagenome (GOLD analysis project Ga0224529, IMG submission 179893) | Peat soil microbial communities from Stordalen Mire, Sweden - C.B.S.T50 | ecosystem: Environmental > Terrestrial > Soil > Wetlands > Peat | place: Sweden: Norrbotten County, Stordalen Mire... | reverse complement strand
GGTTTTCAACGGTTCAACTGCCGGAAAGGGGATCATTCCGCTGGCGCTGACTGCGGGTAGCCTACTGTTGATGCTGACTACTTTTCTGATTCGCACGGCCCTGCGCGGTTCGCAACGGTTGCAGGCAAAGCTGTAGGGCGGTGAGCAAGCCCCGGTGCTAAAGTGGTTTCGTTCCCACTTTTTTGCCGGGGTTTGTCTTCTTGCTGGTTTTTCGTTCGCTCCTCGCTGTCGTTCTCGCTCTCCCTCTTGCCGCCCAGGCTGCCAGCCGCGTTCAGGCAGTCCCCGTTCCCGCAGAGATGCGCTCGTCTGCTTTCACCGTGACCGTGAATGGACAGCCGGTGGACGTGGCACATGCGGCGGCGAGCTACGAATATGTCAGCTTCGACACGACCGGGCCGGTGGACGTGGCCATTACCGCCGCCGAGAAGGGCTTTTGGGACAAAGGGGTGGACATTGAGCCCTGGCGGCTGGGCCTGCGCCCGGTGCGCGACGGCCAGACGATCCGCTTCCACCTTGCAGGGCCGGCGAAGCTCTCCATCTCCCAGCCCGGCGACTTCCTGAATCACGCCAAGATGCTGTTTCTGTTTGCCGGGACGCCTCCACCGCCCCTGCCGCGCGACCCAACGATCCACGTTTACCTGCCCGGGGTCTACCACCAGAGCCTGAATCCCAAGAGCGGCGAGACGTTTTACCTGGCTCCCGGCGCGTATATCTTCGGCAGCCTGAACCTGTGGAATGTGCAGGACGTGAAAGTGCTGGGGCGGGGGACGATTGTCTACGAAGGCACGCAGGACCCGGGCAACGACGAAGGCTGGATGCAGAAGCCGGACTGGCACTGCATTGGGACAATGAACGCCAGGAACGTGGAGATCGACGGGCTGACCTGCATCGTGCGGGCGCGGACCTGGTCGATCCAGATGAAGGATTCCAACAAGTTTGTGTATGACGATCTGCGGGTGATTGGCGGCAACCCGGGGAACGCCAACCAGGACGGGATGGACTGGCTGGGCGGCGGCGACACGACGGTGCGGAACTCGTTTTTGCGCTCCTCGGACGACGTGTTTGCCATGCAGGGCAACTGGGACGGATACACCGACGAGGAGATGCTGCGCGTGGGGCGGCCGGTGGAGAACGTCCTGATTGAACACAGCGTTCTATCGACCAGCATTTCAAACATTGTGCGGGCCGCGTGGCCGCGGAAGACCTTCAACTCCAGCAACTTTACGCTGCGCGACTCCGACATTTTGCACGGCGGCATCGGCGCCTGCGGCCAGACCTTCGGGCTGTTGGGCTTTTGGGGCGCGAACGGCGCCAAGGGCAGCAGCTCCGGCTACACATTCGAGAACCTGTTCCTGGACAACTGGTACTCTTTGGCGCAGATCGAGCAGGAACAGCCGGGAGCGCGCGGCTTTACCTTCCGCAATATCTGGGCACTGGATCAGCCGCCGCTGGCGAACTCCACGATTGCCGGAGCGGTGGCGGGCGTGACGTTTGAGAACGTGAAGTTTGGGAAGGACCGCGCGGACAGCAACGCGGACTTGCAGTTGGTGGTTGCAGGCGGCGCCGAACCGGCAGCCTTTGCCGCCAGCACCGGGCCGGTGGCGGGATTCACGGCAAACCCGCAGGTTTTCAGGCCAGGACAGACGGTCACCTTCACGGCGCAGGCCTCGGCGGGGGCACGTTTTACGTGGTTGTTTGGGGATGGGACGCAAGGCCACGGGCGCGTTGTGCGGCATCGCTTTCCGGATGCACTGGGCACGGAGCTGAATGGGGCAGACAAGGGCGCAGGGCGCTTCAGGGTTCTGCTGGAGGCCCAGGACCAGAAAGGGCGGCAAGACTGGGCTGCGCAGGGATTGGTGGCCGTGGCTCGCTGGCACGATGCCGCTCCGGTCAACACCCCGACACAACCCGGACTGACGTGGCAGATTTATCCCACTCCGTGGACCGAGCTGCAGGATCTGTCTGGAAGGCGGCCGGTGTTTGCCGGCGAGTCACTGAACCTGATCGCGGAACCGCAGGGCTTTATGCGTTTTGTGGCCACATGGGACGGCTTCCTCGACATTCCGGCCGATGGCGGCTACACGTTTTCTCTGATGGCGCGGGACGGGGCGCGGCTGGTGATTGACGGTGTGGAAGTCGCCAAGACCGGACCGCCGTTTGCGCAGGTGTGCGGCTCTGTCGGCAACGCGATGCGCTACGCGAGGGGTTCGCTGGGGCTGCGGGCGGGCAAGCACACGCTGCACATGGAAGGACTGCACGCGGTGAGCCCGGGATTTCCGCGGCTGCTGTGGGAGGGCCCGGGGCTTCCGCTGAACGATGTGCCGCCGGCGGCATTCAGCCATGCGCGCCAGGTTGGGGTACGGCAGGCAGTTGGGAAATAGGGGGTAGGGAGTAGGGAGTAGGGAACGCTGGACTGAGTTTGGATCAATTCAAAGAACTGCTATAGCTGTGACGTTCCCCATTCTTATCTTATTTTGGTAGCTGCGAGGCGTCCCAGCCGCCGCCCAACGAGCGGACGAGGCCGACGCTGGAGACGAACTGGCGGGTCCGGAGGTCGAGGTCGGTGCGCTGGTTCTGGAGCAGCGCGGCCTCGGCGGTGAGGACCTCAAGATAGCTGGTGACGCCGCCCTTGTAGCGCTCGTTGGAAAGATCGAAGGAGTGCTGCGCGGAGGCGACCGCGCGCTGTTCGACCGTGGATTCCTGCTCCAGAATCCGGAGGCCGGAAAGCTGGTCTTCCACGTCGTTGAAAGCCTGGAAAACGGTATTGCGGTAGCCGGCGACCTGGGCCTCGTAGGTGTGGCGGGCCTGATCGGTGAGGGCGTGGCGCTGACCGGCGTCGAAGAGCAACTCCGTGGCGTGAGCGCCGAGGGACCAGAGGGCGCTGGGACCCTGAATCCAAGTGCCACCGTGGAGGCTTTCAAAACCGCCCTGGCCGACCAAGCTGATGGTGGGATAGTAAGCGCTGACGGCGATGCCGATTTGGGCGTTGGCGGCGGCGGTGCGACGCTCGGCGGCAGCTATGTCCGGACGGCGCTCGAGAAGCTGCGAGGGCACCCCGAGAGGGACCTTGGGCAGCGGGAGATCGAGCGGCGAGGGTGGGATGCTGAATTCAGAGAGCTTGAGATTGGCGATGGTTCCGATGGCGTGCTCGTACTGGGCGCGGGCCACCCCCACATCGACAAGCTGCGCGCGGACGGTTTCAAGCTGGGTGCGGGCCTGAGCGACGTCGGCCTCGGTAGCCACTCCGCCCTCAAGGCGGGTCTGGGCCAAGTCGAGCTGGCCCTCCAGGGTGGTGACGGTGACTTTCAGGAGCTTGATTTGGGCATCGAGACCGCGTAGCTGGAAGTAGTCGGCGGCCATTTCGGCATGGAGGGCGAGGTCTACGCTGGCCACGTCGGCGGCGCTGGCCTGGGTGTTGGAGCGGGCGGCCTCGACGGTGCGGCGGATGCGGCCCCAGAAATCCGGCTCCCAACTGGCCTGGCCGGTAAGCGCAAAGTCGCTATAGGTGGTGCTTTTTCCGGCTGAGTAGGAAGGTCCGTTGGCGGAGATGTCGTCGCGCTGGACGGAAGGACCGGCAGAGAGCCGGGGATAAAGGGCGGACCGGGCGGCAGTGACCTGATCGCGCGCGGCCAGATAGTTTTCCATGACCTGGCGCAGGCTCTGGTTGTCGGTGGCGATGCGCTCTTCAAGCTGGTTGAGCTGCGGGTCCTGGTAGATTTCCCACCACTTGCCGCGCAACATGCCGTCCGAGGGCGAGGCCGGCTGCCAGCCGCCTGCGGTGGGGGCGGGGGGCGGAACCACGACCGCGGCGGCGCCAGCCTCTTTGTACACTGCCGGAGCCTGGGCGCTGGGACGGTTGTAGTTGGGGCCGACGGGCTTGCAGGCGGAGAGAAAGGTAAGGAGGAGGAGGCAGGCGAAAACGGGGAAGGTGGAAGTGTGTGTTTTCCCACCCATGCCGCAATTATTTCCTCGAAAAGCACGCGGCATGGATGGGGCACCCAGTGCGATTGGCGCGACCGGCAAAACGCCCGATGGAGTCCTTTGAGGGGCTGGCATGATTACTTGCCTCCCTCATTTGCGGCGCGGCTGGCGGGAGTTTCAACTGCAACCTTTTCGCCCTCGATGAGGGAGTCGGGCGGGTCCTGAATGACGCGGTCGGAAGCGCCGAGGCCGGTGATGATCTGGACATTGGCGCCGTCGTCCTGGCCGATGACGACAGGAACCAGGTGCGCGACGTTGCCGTTGACCACGGTGCCGACCACGAGCCCTTCCTTGCGGAAGATGAGCGCCGCGGCTGGCACGATGAAGGTGGGGCCGGCCGTCGGGGTCTTGAAGTGGACCTGGGCCAGGGAGCCGGGCAGCAACTCACCCGCGTGATTGTCGACATCGATTTCGACCAGCAGGGTACGGCTGGAGGGGTCGATGGCATCGGCGGTGCGCACCAGCGTGCCTTCGTAGGTTTTGCCCGCGTGCTCGGCAAAGGTGAGGCCGATCTTGGAGCCCCGTTTCACGTTCTGCGAGTAGACCTGGGGCAGATTGGCGTAGACGCGCAGGGTCTGGATGGCCTGGAGATGGAAAAGCTCCTTGGCGGCGCCGGTGTCGATCAACTGGCCGGTATCGACGGTGCGCGCGGTAACGACGCCGTCGAAGGGCGCATAGACCTTTTCGAAGGACTGCAGATCGCGCAGCCGTTGCACGTTGGCTTGGGCGGAGCGGACGGCCGCCGAGGTGGCCACAGCCTGGTTCACAAAGGTATCCGTATCCTGGTGGGAGACGGCGTTGGACTTGACCAACCCGGAGTAGCGCTCGGCCTGGATGCGGGCGTTGTTGGCGTTGGCTTGAGCCGTGTTCAGGTCGGCCTGGGCCTGGGCCAGTTGCTGATCCACTTCGGGGGTGGCAATCTCGGCCAGCAGCGCGCCCTTCTTCACCCGCGATCCGATGTCGTAGAACCAGCGGGTGAGGTAGCCGGAGGTGCGCGCGTAGATGGGCGAATCCGTGTAGGCCGTCACGTTGCCGGGCAGCACAAAGCTGTCGGACGGCGCGCCCTGCGTGGGCGGCTCGGCAATCACCGTGGGCGCGGCCAGTTGCCGGGTGCGCTCGGCCAGCACGGTATCTCCGTGGATGCGGTGCAGAATGCCGAGAGCGGCCAGGATCGCGGCCACAACCACCACCACACCCACGCCGATGAGAGCCAGGCGCGTGGAAATGGCCGTCTGTTCGGGTGCGGTCTCGTGTTCGTTGGCAGCCTGTGCCTCCGGCTGCTGGTTCAATCTGGATTCATCCGTCATAACAGAGCTACTCCGAAAGCTGGTCGAACTCGTCGAAAGTGCCGGCTTGCGCGGCGTTGTAGGCCACCTTGCGGCGGCGCTCCAAGCGGCCGTGCAGGGCAGAGAAGAATGCAGGAACAAAGAAGAGGGTGGCCACGGTGGCCAGCAGCAGGCCGCCGATGACGGCGCGGCCCAAGGGGGCGTTCTGCTCGCCGCCGTCGCCCAGGCCCAGGGCCATGGGAACCATGCCGATAATCATGGCCAGGGCGGTCATCAGGACCGGGCGGAAGCGGACATAGCCGGAGTTGAGCGCGGCCTTGCGGGCGTCGCCCACCAGGACCTCGAGCTGCTCGCGGGCAAAGCTGACCACGAGGATGGAGTTGGCCGTGGCCACGCCCATGCACATGATGGCGCCGGTGAGGGCCGGCACGCTGAGGCGGGTGTTGGTGAGGAACAGGAACCAGACGATGCCGGCCAGGGCCGCGGGCAGTGCGGAAATGATGAGAAACGGGTCAACCCAGGACTGGAAATTGACCACGATAAGCAGGTAGACCAGGAGGATGGAGAAGAGCAGTCCGGACAGCAGGCCGAAGTAGGAGGTCCGCATGGTCTCGCTCTGCCCGCGCAAAGTAAAGTGCGATCCGCGGGGAAGTTCGGCTTTGTGGGCGTCGATGATCTTGTCCATCCGGCGGGTCACGGCACCCAGGTCGGTCCCATCCACGTTGGCGTAGATATCGATGACCGGCTGAATGTCGTAATGGCTCACGGTGCCCAGCTCGGATCCCGGGGAGATGTTGGCCAGGTTGCCTAGAATCTCCACGGGCTGCGCTGCTCCCGGCGCACCGGTAGCGGCCGCTCCGTTGGTCTTCTGCGCCGCAGAGGCTCCTGTGATGGGCAGACTCTGCAGGGCAGCCACCGAGTCGATACCGTATTGCGGCGCCATGATGGCGATGCTGTAGCTGACGCCGTTCTTGGGATCGAGGAAGAAGTTCGGCGAAGTCTGGAAGCTGCCGCTCAAAGCGACGAGCAGGTTCTGGGCCACATCCTTCTGAGTGAGGCCGATGGTCGCGGCGCGGGTGCGGTCCACGTCCACCGTCATCTTGGGTAGGTCGAAAGGCTGCTGGATGCGCGCATCGGCGGCGCCGGGAACATAGCGCACTTCGTCGAGCATCCGTGCGGCGAGAGCGCGATTGCCCTCGAGGTTGGGCCCGACGATTTGAAGATCGATGGGCGCGGAGAGGCCGAAGTTGAGGATCTGGGTGACAATGTCGACCGGCAGGACGTAGAAGGTGACGCCGGGATACTGCTCTCTCAAGACCGAGCGCAGGCGTTCGACGTAGGGCCCGGTGGGGTGGTGATCCTCACTCAACTGCACCTGGATGTCGGCATCGGCCGTGCCGATGGGGGCCGAGGTGGAGTAGGAGAGATTCAGTCCCGAGGAGGGCAGGCCGATGTTGTCGACGATGTTGACCACTTCCTTGGCTGGAATCTGCTCGCGGATGGTGTTGTCGACGTGATCGCAGAGCAGGGCCGTTTCTTCAATGCGCGTACCGGTGCGGGCGCGGACGTGAATTTTGAACTGGCCGGAATCCACCGAGGGGAAGAAGTCCTGGCCCAACCAGGGAACAATCAGCGCCAGCGATCCGACGGCAAACACCATGAAGAGGATGAGAAAGGCCGGCGCATGGTCCACGCACAGGGTGAGCAGCCGCATGTAGCCAAGACGAAATGTCTGGAAAGTGGATTCGAAGCCGTGCTGAAAGCGCACGAAAGGGTTGCGGCTGGAGCGTTTCCGGGCGGCCTCCGCGTCGTCGTGCTCCTTGAGCAGATACTTGGCCATGGTGGGCACCAGCGTACGGGAGAGCAGATAGCTGGCCAGCATGGCAAAGACCACGGCTTCCGCCATGGGGACGAACAGGTAGCGCGCCACGCCGCTGAGAAAGAACATGGGCACGAAGACGATGCAGATGGAGAGGGTGGAGACGAGTGCGGGGATAGAAATCTGCGCCGAGCCGTCGAGGATGGACTGCTCCAGTTCCTTGCCCGACTCCAGGTAACGATTGATGTTCTCAATGGCCACGGTGGCATCGTCGACGAGAATGCCGACAGCCAGGGCCAACCCTCCCAGGGTCATGATGTTGATGGTCTCGTGCAGCACGTAAAGGCAAATGAGGGAGGAGAGGATGGAGAGCGGAATGGAGACCGCGATGATGATGGTGGAGCGCCAACTGCCCAGGAAAACCAGAATCATGATGGCGGTGAGGCAGGCGGCGATGATGGCCTCGCGGACCACGCCGCTGATGGCGCCACGGACGAAGATCGACTGATCGGAGAGGGAGTTGATCCGGAGTGCCGGCGGCAACTGGCCTTTGACGCTCTCCAGCTTGGCCCGGACGCCGGCGATGATGTCGAGCGTCGAGGAGGAGCCGGTCTTCATGATGCTGATCAGGATGGCGCGCTTGCCGTCGACGCGAACGATGTTGGTCTGGGGCGGATTGCCGTCGCGCACGTGGGCTACGTCGCGGATGTAGATGACCGCACCGTTGACCGAACGGATGGGCAGGTTATTGAGATCGTTGATGACCGTGGGGGTGGAGTTGGTCTCGACCGCGTACTCGAAGCGGTCGATCTTCATGGTGCCGGAGGGCGCAATCACGTTTTGCGCGGAGATGGCGTTGACCACGTCGGCAGGCGAGAGCCCCTTGGCCTGCAGCGCATGCAGGTCGAGGTCCACCTGCACCTGGCGGGACTTGCCGCCGAACGGGAAGCCCATCTGGGCGCCTTCGATGGTGGCCAGCTGGATGCGGATGGTGTTGGAAGCCAGATCGTTGAGCTGCTGCTCGTTCAGTCCCTTCCCGGATGCGCCCAACTGCAGAACGGGCACGGAGGAGGCGTTGTACTGGAGCATGAAGGGCGCAGTGGTACCCGGCGGCAAGCTGCGCAATGTGGATTGGCTGACCGCGGAGATCTGAGCCACGGCGCTGCCGATGTTGACGTGGGGCTGAAAAAAGACCTTGATGACGGCGACGCCGTTGAGCGTTTGCGATTCGATGTGCTCGATGTCGTTGACCGTGGAGGTCAAGCCGCGTTCGCTGGGGGTCACGATGCGGTTGGCCAACTCTTGCGCCGAGAGGCCGCCGTAGCCCCAGATCACCGACACGACAGGGATATCGATGTTGGGAAAGATATCCGTCGGCATCGAGAGGATGCTGAAAATGCCACCGATCAACAATAGGAGCGCGAAAACGACGAACGTATAAGGCCGCCGCAGCGCAAGCCGGACAATCCACATAGGGCTGGTACTCGTTCCTGAGCCGGGTCGCTCGTTACGGTAGTGCTGGTGACCGGGTTGTTTGTGAAAAGCCCGGGTGATCCTCTACTACAGCCTAGACCGTGCCACCGGGTTCCGGAGGCAGAACGGCCGGAGCCCCTTCCAATAGTAGAAATACCATGGTAGACGAAGTTCAAGGGGAAACGCCCAAGATCAAACAAATGTGGCGAAACGTCAACATGGGGGAGGATGTGGCGTCTAATCAGGTTTACTGAGAGCGATTTGGGACATTCAGGAATCTGGCCGGCTCGCTTACAATGGTCGCGGCATTGTTTCTCGCCGGATGCCGTTCGCATCTGAGTTAGAATCGGGCGTCTCTTGATCTGGGGCGGTGAAACTCTCGCTTCAAGTTTTACGTCCGCAAGAACGTAGACGGCAAGTCTGACTTTTTGTCCGGATGCCAGCACACAGGCCCAACCGGCCGACATTCATACAAAATTAAGCAACAGGAATCGACACTATGTCCATGGAAGACACTCCTGAGTCTCAACTGTCCGCAAACAGTCTGCTGCAACAGCCGGCGCCCAAGAAGCGGGTCTGGGTCCGCGTAGTTGTCTATGTAGTGCTGGCAAGCGCATTGGGCTTTATCGTGTGGCGCATCCACCAGAACCAGCTGCAGACGGCTGCGAACACTGCCCAGCAGGCGGCGGCTCTGATGGGCCGGCCAGTTCCGGTGCAAGTGACGGCGACCGAGCAGCGGCCCATGCCGATCTATCTGACAGCGCTGGGCACCGTGACGCCTTACATGAGCGTGACGGTGAAGTCGCGTGTGAATGGAGAGCTGCTGCCGGTGAAGTTCACCGAGGGCCAGCAGGTGAGGCAGGGCCAAACGATCATGGTGATCGACCCCAAGCCTTACAGAGCGGCTCTGGACCAGGCCAAAGGCGTGCTGGCCCACGATCAGGCGCTGTTGAAGAACGCCCAGGCGGAGTATGGCCGGTATAAAGCGCTGTTCGACGCGGGCGTGGTCTCCAAGGAGGTCATGGAAACAGACGCGGCTACCCAGGGCCAATACGAGGGCGCCATTGAGTCGGACCGGGCAGCGGTGCAGACCGCCCAGTTGCAGCTCAACTGGTGTTCCATCCAGTCGCCGATCAACGGCCGCATCGGCCTGCGCCTGGTGGATCCCGGCAACATCATCACCGCCAATACCACCAACCTGGTGGTGATCAACCAGTTCGAGCCGATGGCGGTCTATTTCACGCTGCCGGAGAATCAGCTACCGCAAGTGCTGCACAAGCTGGCCGCGGACAAGCGCCTGCCGGTGGATGCCTACGACCGTGGCGACACGGTGAGGCTGGCCAGCGGCGTGTTGCTGACGGCCGACAACCAGATCGACACCACCACCGGAACCGCCAAGCTGAAGGCCGTCTTCAACAACAAGGACCAGGCGCTGTTCCCCAATCAGTTCGTCAACATTCACCTGGTGCTGGAGAACCGTCCCAATGCTTTGGTGGTGCCGTCGGCAGCCATCCAGACGGGCAACCTGGGATCGTTTGTGTGGGTGATCGACACCGACGCCAAGGGCGTCAAGACGGCCAAGATTCAGCCGGTGAAGGTAGTTTTGGCCGAAGGACAGGTCACGATTCTGGATAGCGGCCTGCAACCGGGGCAGAACATTGTGGTGGACGGCGCGGACCGGCTGCGGCCCGGGCAGATTGTTACGGTGAGCATGGCGCGCGATCGGAGCGGGCAAGCCGAACACGCCACGCCCGCGAGCGCCGGTTCCTTTGCCGCGCCCGGAGCGGCGACGCAGAAAAGCGCGCAACCCGGCGCCAACGTACCCGCGGATCAGCCGAACGGAAAACACGATAAGAGGAACCAGCAGTGAGCCTGAGTCCTTCCCGGCCTTTTATTCTGCGCCCGGTAGCGACCTCGCTACTGATGGCGGCCATTCTACTGGCAGGCTTTGTAGGCTACCAGCAGTTGCCGGTATCTGCTTTGCCCGAGGTGGACTACCCGATCATCCAGGTACTCACCTTCTATCCGGGCGGCGGACCCGAAGTGATGGCCTCGTCGGTGACGGCGCCTCTGGAGCGGCAGTTTGGCCAGATGCCGGGCCTGAAGCAAATGACCTCGGTCAGTTCCGGCGGCGGCTCGGTGATTACGCTCGAGTTCAACCTGGACGAGAACATCGATGTGGCCGAACAGGAAGTGCAGGCCGGCATCAACAGCGCCACCAGCTTTCTGCCCACCGATCTTCCCAATCCCCCCATCTACAGTAAGGTGAACCCGGCCGACGCGCCCGTGATGACGCTGGCGCTGACTTCGGATTCGCTGCCGCTGGACAAGATTGAAGACGCGGCCGACACCAACCTGGCGCAGAAGGTCTCGCAGGTGACCGGGGTGGGCATGGTGTCCATTGCCGGCGGACAGAAGCCGTCGGTACGGATCCAGGCCAATCCGACCCAGCTTGCCGCCTACGGCCTGAGCATGGAAGACCTGCGCACCGCGGTTGCCGCAGCCAACGTGGACCAAGCCAAGGGCACGCTGAACGGGTCGCGCCAGCAATACACCATCGGCGCCAACGACCAGCTAATCTCCAGCTCGGATTATCTGCCGGTGATTGTGGCCTATCGCAACGGGGCCGCGGTCCGTACCTCGGACGTAGCAACGGTCGTGGACGCGGCGGAGAATGCACAGCAGGCGGCCTGGATGGATCGCCAGCCGGCGGTCATCGTCAACATCCAGCGCCAGCCAGGCGCCAACATCATCGCGGTGGTGGACCGCATCAAGAAGCTGCTGCCGCAGATGCAGGCCAGCCTGCCGGCCAGCGTACAAGTGAAGGTGCTGACCGACCGCACGGTGACCATTCGCGCCTCGGTCAAGGACGTGGAATTTGAACTGATGCTCACGGTCGCCCTGGTGGTGATGGTGATCTTCCTGTTCCTGCGTAACCTGGCGGCCACCATCATTCCGTCGGTCGCGGTACCGCTCTCCATTGTCGGAACATTTGGGGTGATGTACCTGCTGGGCTACTCGCTCAACAATCTCACGCTGATGGCGCTGACGATCTCCACCGGATTTGTGGTGGACGACGCCATCGTGATGATCGAGAACATTTCGCGCTTCATTGAAGAAGGCGACAGCCCGATGATTGCAGCGCTGAAAGGCAGCGAGCAGATCGGCTTCACCATCATGTCGCTGACCGTTTCACTGATTGCCGTGCTGATTCCGCTGCTGTTCATGAGCGACGTGGTGGGGCGCCTGTTCCGCGAGTTCGCCATCACGCTGGCGGTGACCATCCTGGTCTCGGCGTTTGTCTCCCTGACTCTCACGCCCATGATGTGCTCGCGCATTCTGAAGGACAAGAAGGTCGCCCAGCAGACGCGCTTCTACCTCTGGTCGGAGAAGGTCTTCAACTCGGTCATCGCCTGGTATGGACGCACGCTGCAGGTGGTTCTGCGCTACCGTCTCATCACGCTGATGGTCACCATTGCCACGTTTGTGGCGACGATTCTGCTGTTTATCGTGGTTCCCAAGGGCTTCTTTCCGGTGCAGGATACGGGCGTGATTCTGGGCATCAGCGAAGCGCCGCAGACGGTGAGCTTTACCAGCATGGCCCAGCGCCAGCAGAAGCTGGTGGACATCCTGCTCGAGGACCCGGCCGTCGACAATCTCTCCTCGTTCATCGGCGTGGACGGCAACAACACCACGCTGAACTCGGGCCGCATCCAGATCAACCTGAAGCCGCTGGAACAGCGCGGTCTGTCGGCCACCGAGGTGATTCGCCGGCTGCAGCCCAAGCTGCAAGGCATTGAAGGCATCCAACTGTTCCTGCAGCCGCTGCAGGATCTGACCGTGGAAGACCGCATCAGCCGCACCGAGTTCCAGTACTCGCTGGAAGACCCGGATCAAGTGGAACTGGCCAAGTACACACGGCTGCTGGTGGACGAACTGGGCAAGGAAAAAGTGGTGACGGACGTGGCCAGCGACCTGCAGGACAAGGGGTTGGGGGCCAAGCTGGTGATTGACCGCGACTCCGCGGCCCGGCTGGGCATCGCGATGGCCGACGTGGACAACACGCTCTACGACGCCTTCGGCCAGCGCCAGGTTTCCACCATCTTTACGCAGCTGAACCAGTACCACGTGGTGATGGAAGTGGCGCAAAACTTCCAGACCGATCCGACGGTACTGAACAGCCTCTATGTGAAATCGGCGAGCGGCACCCAAGTTCCGCTGGGCATGGTGGCGCACTGGGAGCAGTCGAAGGCCCAACTGGCCATTGGCCACCAGGGGCAGTTCCCCTCCACCGTGGTCAGCTTCAACCTGGCGCCGGGCAAGGCGCTGGGCGATGCTGTAACAGCGGTGAACCGCGTGGAGCAGCGCATCCAGATGCCGGCGAGCATCAATGCCAGCTTCCAGGGCACGGCAGCCGCCTTCCAGACTTCGCTCTCCAACGAGCCGCTGCTGATTCTGGCCGCGCTGATCACCGTCTACATTGTGCTGGGCGTGCTCTACGAGAGCTACATTCATCCCATCACGATCATCTCTTCGCTGCCTTCGGCCGGCGTGGGCGCGCTGCTGGCCCTGCTGATTACGCACACCGAATTCAGCGTGATTGCACTGATCGGCATCATCCTGCTGATCGGCATTGTGCAGAAGAACGCCATCATGATGATCGACTTTGCGCTGCAGGCCGAGCGCAACGAGGGACTGCCCGCCGAGGCAGCCATCTTCCAAGCGTGCAAGCTGCGTTTCCGTCCCATCCTGATGACGACCATGGCCGCCATGCTGGGCGGGTTGCCGCTGGCCCTGGGCGGCGGCGTGGGCGCAGAGCTGCGCAAGCCGCTGGGCATCACGATTGTCGGCGGACTGATTCTGTCGCAGTTGCTCACCCTGTATACCGTGCCCGTTACGTACCTGTATTTTGACAAGCTGGCCCAGCGCATGAAGCCGCGCGAACTGCACGCCAGCCAGGAACAGCAACCGGAAACAGCTTCTAGCCTCTAGCTCCTAGCTCTTCGCTATTGGCCAAGAGGTTGCTCAACAGCACCGAACATTTGGAACCACGCGCAGGCAGTGAGCCTGATGGAACACAGGTTTTTAGCTGGCAGCTAGAAGCTAGGAGCTAGAGGCTAAACGATGCATCTTTCCGCACCCTTTATTCAGCGACCGGTAGCGACCTCGCTCCTCAGCCTGGCGCTGCTGCTGGCCGGCTCGGTGGCTTACTCGCTGCTGCCCGTGGCATCGCTGCCCGATGTGGACTTTCCGGTGATCGGCGCCAGCGCGGGCCTGCCCGGCGCCAGCCCGGAGACCATGGCCTCGTCGGTGGCCACGCCGCTGGAGCGGCAGTTTGGGCGCATCGCGGGCGTGAACCAGATGACCTCGTCGAGTTCGCTTGGCTCGGCTTCGGTCACCCTGCAATTCGACATCAACCGCAACATCGACGCGGCCGCACGCGACGTGCAAGCCGCCATCAACGCGGCGCGCAGCCAACTGCCAGCCTACCTGCCGCAGAATCCCGGCTACCGCAAGGCCAACCCCGCGGAAGCACCGATCCTGATTTTGTCCCTGACCTCCGACGTGGTTTCGAAGCCGCAGATGTATGACTTGGCGGATTCGATCCTGGCGCAGAAGATTTCGCAAATCGAGGGCGTGGGCCAAGTGTTTGTGGGCGGCAGTTCCAGCCCCGCGGTGCGCGTTGAGTTGAACCCCATGCAACTGGGCGCCAACGGCATTGGCCTGGAAGCCGTGCGCAAGGCGCTGGCCAACGCCAACGCCAATCGCCCCAAAGGCGGTTTTCAGGACGAGCAACACCGGTGGCTGATCAGCGACAACGATCAGATTTTCAAAGCTTCGGACTATGCGCCCATCATTGCCGGCTATAACAGCCAAACGGGCGCGCCGGTACGCGTCTCCGACCTGGGCGAGGTGAAGGACGACGTAGCCAACAATCTGACCGCGGGCGTATCGGGCATCAACCCGATCAAAGGGCCGCCGGGAGAGCTGAAAGACGCCATCCTGATCATCATCTTCAAGATCCCCGGCGCCAACGTGATGTCGACCGTGGACCGGGTGATGGGCGAGATGCCGCACCTGCAGGCCGCCATTCCGCCGACCATTGCGGTCAAGGTGTGCGTGGACCGCACCACCACCATCCGCGCCAGCGTGCGCGACGTGGAGCTGTCGCTCATCATCAGCGTGGTGCTGGTGGTGCTGGTGGTGTTCCTGTTCCTGCGCGAGGTGTGGGCCACCATCATTCCCTCGGTGGCCGTGCCGCTCTCACTGGTGGGCACCTTCGGCGTGATGTACCTGGTGGGCTACACCATCGACAACCTGTCGCTGATGGCTCTCACCATCTCGACGGGCTTTGTGGTGGATGACGCGATCGTGGTCATCGAGAACATCACACGCTATCTGGAAAAGGGCATGAGCCCCTTCGATGCGGCGATGAAGGGGTCCAAGGAGATCGGCTTCACAGTGCTGACGATGAGCGTGTCGCTGATCGCCGTGTTTATTCCGATCCTGTTGATGGGCGGCATTGTGGGCAAGCTATTCCGCGAATTTGCCGTCACGCTCAGCGTGGCTATCGCCGTTTCGCTGCTGGTGTCGCTGACCACCACGCCCATGCTCTGCGCGCGCTTTCTGAAGTCACGGGACGAGAGCCGCCACGGACACATCTATCGCGCCAGCGAGCGCGGCTTCAACTGGCTCCACAGCGAATATGCCAGCGGATTGCGCTGGGTTTTGCGCCACCAGGTGCTGATGCTCTGCGTGGTGGCCGGCACCATGGCCCTGAACGTCTACCTGTTCATCAAAGTGCCCAAGGGCTTCTTTCCGCAGCAGGATACGGGGAGAATGGGCGGGGCCACGCGGGCGTCGCAGGACATCAGCTTTGAAGCCATGCGCGTGAAGCAGCGGCTACTGGCGCAAATGGTGCTGGAGGACCCGGCCATTTACTCGGTGACGGCCTTTGCCGGCGGCCGCGGAACCAACAATGTGGGCTCCATGATGATCGCCCTGAAGCCGCTCGACGATCGCCCCGGGCGCGTCCCAGCGGACCAGGTGGTCAGCCGTTTGCGCCGCAAGCTGACCAGCGTACCGGGCGCAACGCTGTTTCTTCAGGTCAATCAGGATATCCAGATCGGCGGCCGCGGCAGCGACGCGCAATACCAGTACACCCTCTCGGACGAGAACCTGAATGAGCTGAACGCCTGGGCTCCGCAACTGCAGGCGCGCATGAGATCGATGCCGGAGTTGCGCGACGTTTCCACCGACCAGCAGGACCAAGGTCTCGCGGCCAACCTGGTCATCGATCGCGACACCGCCTCACGGTTGGGCATCACCGCAACGATGATCGACCAGGTGCTCTACGACGCCTTCGGCCAGCGCGAAGTTTCCACGATGTATACCGGGCTCAACCAGTACTTTGTGGTGATGGAGGTTGACCCCAAGTATCAGAGCAGTCCCGACGCGCTGAACGGTATCTACATCAAGTCGTCAACCGGCACAACGGTGCCGCTGTCGGCGATTGCCCACTTTGAGCAGCAGCGGACGTCGCTGCAGGTGAACCACCAGGGCCAGTATCCGGCGGTGACGCTGACCTTCAACCTGGCTCCCAACGTGGCCCTGGGCGACGCCGTGACCGCCCTCGAAAAGGCTCAGGCCGAGATGGGCATGCCCTCTGCCATCCACGCCACCTTCCAGGGAACCGCGCAGGCGTTTCAGGACTCGCTCAAGAACGAGCCCTACCTGATTTTGGCCGCGCTGGTGGCCGTCTATATCGTGCTCGGCATTCTGTACGAGAGCCTGATTCATCCGTTGACCATTCTCTCTTCGCTGCCGCCGGCCGGCGTGGGCGCCATCCTGGCGCTGCTGCTGACCGGAACCGACTTGAGCATCATTGCGCTGATCGGCATCATCCTGCTGATTGGCATCGTGAAGAAGAACGCCATCATGATGATCGACTTTGCCCTGCAGGCGGAGCGCGACCAGGGGTTGCCGCCGATCGAGGCCATTTATCAGGCGTGTCTCTTGCGGTTCCGGCCCATCATGATGACCACCATGGCCGCGCTGTTTGGCGGCCTGCCGCTGGCCATCGGCATGGGCGTGGGCTCGGAGCTGCGCAAGCCGCTGGGCATCACCATTGTGGGCGGGCTGATCGTTTCGCAGATGCTTACCCTGTTCACCACGCCGGTGGTGTATCTGTTCTTCGACAAACTGCAGTGGCATGTGATGAAACTGCACAGGCTGGGCTCGGAACTGGATGAAGCGCCGGGAGACTAAGAGCTTATCCGTAAATAGTGCCGATCTTGGTTCTCGATGACAAACAGCTCGTATTGAGAGGCGCAAACTAGGCGAAGATAAATTCTAGGATGCCTCAGATCAAGTCATGGCAAGTCTCGGATGCGTTTTGGGCTAAGGTTGAGCCCTTGATTCCCTTTCCAGAGCGGTCAGCGGATCGCTTGTATCTTCGCAAACCTGGCGGCGGCCGCAAGCCGATGTCGCCGCGCCAGATCTTCTCCGCCATTGTTTATGTGTTGCGCACCGGCTGCCAATGGAAGGCTCTTCCACGCGAGTTTGGCAGCGCCAGCGCCGTACATTTGCATTTTCAGAAGTGGCAGCGGGCAGGCTTCTTTCTTCGTTTGTGGCAAACCGGACTGGCCGAGTACGACGAAATGGAAGCCATTGCATGGAATTGGCAGAGTATCGACGGCGCGATGCACAAAGCGCCACTTGCGACCGAATGCGTGGGTCCCAACCCCACGGATCGGGGAAAAAAATGGGCGCAAACGAAGCCTGCTGGTCGACGGGATTGGCGTCCCGCTATCGATCGTCGCCAGCGGCGCAAACACGCATGACGTAAAGCTGCTTGAGGCCACGCTGGATCAACTCGTCATGGAGATGCCGGGTCGAGCGGGGCAGTACAATCTCTGCGCCGATGCGGGCTACAAGGGCGCGCCGGCATCGAACGCAGTTGTGGAACGGGACTATAAGCCGCACATCAAGCAACGGCGCGAAGAAGCCCATGAAAAGCTCACGATACCCGGATTCAAGGCCCGCCGTTGGGTCGTGGAGAGGACGCATTCATGGATCAACCGGTTCCGCAAATTGCTGGTCAGCTTCGAAAAAACAGAGGCAAGCTACGTTGCACTTCTCTCACTCGCCTGCGCTTTGATCTCCTGGAGGCAGACTGTTACTATTTACGGATAAGCTCTAAGAACAGTGGTCAGTGGTCAGTGATCAGTGGTCAGTGGTCAGTGGTCAGAAGGCGGCCCTGCCGTTTCTGCTTCTTTTGGACAATAGTTTCGCTTTATATTCGCGCTATACTTCCGTTCGAGGAGAATCCTCCGGGAGAACGGACATGGAAAAACTGGATCTGAAGAAGCAGTGGAAGCACCTGTACCAGCCAGCGGCGGGCGCTGTGGTTGCGGTGGATGTTCCGCCGCTCACTTACCTGATGGTGGACGGCCAGGGAGATCCCAATACCTCACAAAGCTTTCAGGAAGCGGTCGAGGCGCTTTACTCGCTTTCCTATACGCTGAAGTTCTCGCTGAAGAAGAGCCCGCGCGCAATCGATTATGGGGTCATGCCACTGGAAGGCCTGTGGTGGGCCGACGGTCCGCGAGTGTTTCACGAGGCGGACAAGTCCACCTGGAAGTGGACGGCGATGATTCTGCAGCCGGAGTTTATTGGCCGAGCCGAAGTGGAAGCCGCGTTCGACGAAGTACGGAAGAAGAAGAACCCCGCAGCGCTGGGCCGGGTTCGCTTTGAGACGCTCGTGGAAGGCGCGTGCGCTCAGACGCTTTACGTGGGTTCGTTCGCGGAAGAAGGCCCGACGATCCAGAGGATACACGACTTCATCCACGCCGCCGGGAAACAACTGCGCGACAAGCACCACGAGATCTACCTGAGCGATCCGCGGCGGACCGCGCCGGAGAAGCTGAAGACGATCCTGCGGCAACCGATGGGATAGAGGGGCATTTGTGCTTTCCCACCCATTCGCCAGGAAAAAGGCGAATGGATGGGACACGGAGTTGACACCAATTCACTCTGTCAAAGACCTAGTCCGCGAAGGTGGCTGCTTCCACTTCCTTGACTTGCTCGACCAGCTTGGCCGGATAGTAGGCGTTGCAGATGTACTGCTTCACCATGCGGTTGGTGTTGAAGTAGGAACCGTTGAAGGCCAGGGTGTTGCGCATGAGGTGGGCCCATTTGTCGCGCGATTCACGGTACAGCGGAACCACGGCGGTTTCCAGCTTCTTGTAGAACGACGCGGCCTCCTCGGCATCATTGGCGCCGTCCTCGATGGCCCAGCCCGTGATGCCTTCGATACAGCCCTCAATCCACCACCCGTCGAGAATTGACAGGCTGGGAACGCCGTTCAGGGCGGCCTTCATGCCGCTGGTTCCTGAGGCCTCATAGGGCCGCTTGGGCGTATTGACCCATACATCGACACCGGCGGTGAGCAGTGCGCCCAACTCCCAGTCGTAGTTTTCCAGGTAGACGATCTGCAGGTTTTCGTCGGAGACCCGGGCAGCTTCCGCGACAACCTGCTGGATCAGCGCCTTGCCAGGATCGTCCTGGGGATGAGCCTTGCCGGCAAACAGAATCTGCAGTCCACCCGCGGCTTTGGCGATCTCGACCAGGCGGTTGGGGTCAGAGAACAGCAGCGTGGCGCGCTTGTAGGTGGCCACGCGCCGGGCAAAACCCAGGGTGAGCCGGTTGGGGTCGAGCACCATACGGTTGCGCTTGTAAACCTCGGCGAGCAACTGCTTTTTGGCCGTGTCGTGGGCGCTGACAATGTCCTCCACCGGCAACTCGATGGCATCGCGCAGATGGAGATTGTCTCGCCGCCAGGCGGGGATGTGCTTGTCGAGCAGATTCTTGACCGGCTCGGAGAGCCAGGTGGGCGCGTGAACGCCGTTGGTGATGGATTCGATGGCAAACTCCGGGAACATCTCGCGGGAGACCTTGCCGTGCTGCAGGGCGACGCCATTGGCGTAACGCGAGAAGCGGAGCGCCAGCAGCGTCATGTTCAGCATGCCGTCACGGAAACAGCCCTGGCGTTCCAGGCGGGCGGTCCGGTCGCCGCCGAGGATGCGAATCGTCTGCTCGGTGGAGAAGCGATCGTGGCCGGCCGGAACCGGGGTGTGGGTGGTGAAGACGCACTTGCGGCGCACCTGCTCGATGTCGGTTTCCGTGGCCGCGCCAAGCGGACCGCCGCCCAACTGGCTCTCAAGCAGCGCCAAGGTCAGCAGGGCGGCATGGCCCTCGTTCATGTGGTACACATTCACCTGGTAACCCAGAGCGCCGGCCATGCGCGCGCCGCCCATACCCAACACGATCTCCTGCTGCAGGCGGTAGTTGGAATCGCCGCCGTAGAGGTGATCGGTCAAGCCGCGATCCCAGCCCGAGTTTTCATCCAGATCGGTATCGAGCAGATAGATGGGCACCACATGCCCGTGACGACCCTGCATGTTGTAGCGCCAGGCGCGCACAGTCACCGTGCGATCTTCAATGGAAACCGTAATCCGCGCGGGTTCCTCGACGCAGAAATCCTCCGGATTCCATGCCTGGATCTCTTCGCGCTGCACGCCGCCTGAATCCAGACGCTGCTGGAAGTATCCCTTGCGGTGCACCAGCGTGAAGGCTACCAAGGGAACGCCCAGATCGGCGGCGGAACGAAGCGTATCGCCAGCCAAAACTCCCAAGCCGCCCGAGTAGGTGGGCATCTTGGGGTTGATCGCAATCTCCATCGAGAAATACGCGACTTGGCCTGACGTGGGGAAAGATTCGTATGTAAAGGGTTTCGAAATTGTGGGTTGCATTGTCTGTACTATCTCCGCCGTGCTTCAACATCGCTGAAGGGGCAACCTGGGGAATAAGAGGGCCGGGAAGCCGAATGCATTTCAGTGTCTCTCAAAGCCCTCATTTGAGTAAATGCCTCTTGATTTTACCAAGGAACATCTTTCGCCGCTGCAAAACGGACTTGTCAGCGGCACGGCCGGGACCGCGTGGAATCGCGCGTTCCCGGACACCCGCGGCGGAATTGAATGCCACGAAAAAGCCTGAGAGCAGGCTCTCGCAAGGAGAACTTGTTCTCAGGCTTTGGGTTACAGGATGCCGGAAAGGTTAGAGCGATTTCAGTGTTCCTGTAAGGTGGGCATCCTGCGATCCCACCCTAGTGTGGTGTCTACGAAGTACTTTGAAAAACAACCGCAGATCCCCTTCGACTTCGCTCAGGGCAGGCTTTCGACTCACCACCCCCAAGCTGAAAAGCGCTTGGGGCCCCGTTCGCTCAGGATGACAACCCTTATTTTGTTGCGAACTTCAGAGACAGGACCCTAGCCGCAAAAACAAAGACGCGGCGAGGATTGGGCACCCAGACCTTACACGCTCCGTGAAAACGCTCTAGGACAGCCGGTGCGCGCCGGCCGAGGCGTGGCAGACGTGAATCTGGGGTTCGATGCCGAACTTGGCCGCATAGCGCTTGCCGAGTTCCCCGGCAAACGCCTTGGCCTGACTCCGGTCGACCAGGTTGATGGTGCAGCCGCCAAAGCCGCCGCCGGTGAGCCGCGCGCCGATCAGTCCGGGGATATCCTGGGCCAGTTCGACCATGGCATCGGCCTCCGCGCAACTGCCCTCGAAGTCCTTGCTGTAGCTCCAGTGCGCTTCGGCCATCAGCCGGCCCACTTCCTTCAGGTCGCCCTTTTCCAGTGCCTTTTCGGCGGCCACGGTGCGCAGATCTTCGCTGATGACGTGACGGGCGCGCATGAGCGACTTGGGCTCCATTTCGTGGCCCCACTTTTCCAGGTCCTCGAGCGTCGCATCGCGCAGGAATGGAACGCCGGGACGGTGGCTGGCGATGACCGCGCAGGCCGCCTCGGACTCACGGCGGCGCGTCGGGTAGTCGCCGCCAGCAATCGAATGCTTGACCATGGTGTTGGCAATGACCAGCGCCACGTTGGGCGGAATGGGCGCCAGTTTGAAGCTCAGGTCGCGGCAATCGAGCAGCAGGGCATGATCCTCGGCGCCATTGGCGGAGATGAACTGATCCATGATGCCGCAGTTGGCGCCTACAAACTCGTTCTCGGCCCGCTGACAGAGCCGAGCCAGCACGGGGCCCGCATAGCTGACACCCATGAGCGAGGTCACAGCCAGGGCGGTAACCACCTCAAGCGCGGCCGAGCTGGAGAGTCCGGAACCCAGGGGAACGTCGCCCCACAGGCTCATGCTGAAGCCGGGAATCTTGTTGCCCTCGCCCGCCAGGATGGCAAGCGTCCCGATCGGATAGTCGCTCCAGTGCTTGGTAGCCTGGGCAGGCAGCGCGGCTGCGTCGAAGGTTCTTTCTTCCCCGTAATTTTCGGAGTAGATGACGATCTTGCCGTCGGTGCGGGGGGAGATGCCGGCCAGGGTGGCAAAATCGATGGCCACGGGCATGACGAAGCCCTCGGCATAATCGGTGTGTTCGCCGATCAGGTTAACGCGGCCGGGCGCAACAAAAATAGCAGGCTCCGCCTGGAAGCGGGCTAGGTGCAAAGAGCGTAATACGGCTGGGTCATGCATTTCAGTCACATTCCTCAAGAATTAAATGGATTCAAGATCGAGAATCATGGGCCAGGAGAAGCTCTCTCCCGGCTGAAGGACGCGGGACCAGGGGCCGGTCACGGCCAGTGAATCGGCCGGCGCAGTGCAGGGCTCCAAGGCCACGCAATGCTGCAGGAGGCCGTCGTCCTCCGGGTACCCGTCCTGGCAGAGCCAGAGGCCGAGGTAGGGCGTGGCCGCAGCGTCGAAGCTGACCCGTAGCCGGACGCCGGCTTTGGGACGCTCGAGAGCCACCCAATTTTCAGAAGCTTTGAGCGGCCCGGCAAACAGCTTGTCGCCCACGCCGGAGTGCATGGGCGTGGAGATGCGCAGATCGGTGTGGCCGCCCGCGGTGAGCTTGGCAAGAGGCCAAGCCGCCGTGCCGTCGCTCTTATCGAGGCGATCGTTGCGGGTCCATTCGATTTTCAGGGCCTTGATGGAATCGGGCAGATGGAGGATATCGCCTTCTTCGGCCGCATAGCCGGGGTGCGCCGACCAGGACCAGGGTGTGTCGGTGGTTCCGGTGTTGGTCACCTTGTATTCGGCGGCGATGCGGCAGCCTTTTGCCGTCTCGGTCAAGGTCAGCTTGCGTTCCATGGCCAGGGGCAACGAGAAGCACTCACCGCGCAGGGTGACGCTATTTTCCGTGCGAGCCAGTGTCTGCCACTCCATGCGCCAGACATCGCCGTGGTCAGGAATGGTGGCGGTGCCGGTGGCGGTTTGCACGGTGCAGTCGGCGACCGAGGGGAGGCACTCGTCCCAGCCCGAAGCATCGCCTTCATTGAAGCCCATGGTGCGGTTTCGCAGGCGATAGGGTTTCAGGGGAGTTTGGAGCAACTCGTGATTTTGGAAGAGGATGGAGGCAACTTTTCCGCCGAGGTGGGGGAGGAGGTTGACGGCGCATTGGCCGGCCCGAATGAGAACGTTTTCTTTTTCGCCCGATACAACATTTACTTCTTCCATATCCCCTATTCTCCCATTACATCCGCACTGGCGGCGATCAGTCTTTCCCAGATGCTGCCGAGCCAGGCTTCATGCTCCGGCTTCATCAACACAGAGCGTAGACAGGTCACCTGCCCAGCCTCCGCTTTGCTTGCAGCGCGGCCCAATCGTTCAAACAACGAACCCGGCAATTGTACAAGAGCCAAGTGCAAATCGCGCGTAGCGCAGGCCACAAAAAGATTCTGCGCCAGTTGTGAGGCCCGTTCCGGGGTCTCTGCCGCCAGTTTCCACACGACAATATCCAGGTCTGGGGGCCCGGCTGCGAGCGCCTGAAAACGGTGGTCCTGGCGCAAGCGCCGATCCAGTTCCAGGGCGGCTGCCCGGCCACGGGCCAACCCGTGGGCAAACTCTCCGCCCGGCGTGAGCGGCAGCAATTGCATGGTGGCCCACAACGCCACCGCCGCAGCCCCGGCCCGAGAACACTCCAGGCTGATTTCTCCTAGGTGCAATTCCTTTGAAGTGAAGTACGTATAGGGAGAATCGTGCTTGTAGAAGCGGCCCACCGCCGGGTCGCGGAACAACACGCAGCCGCAGCCAAAGGGTTGCAGGCCGTGCTTGTGCGGATCGACCACGATGGAGTCGGCCTGGCTGATGGCCGCATAGGCCCGCCGCACCGGCTCGTCGAGCGCTTCGGGAATCAGGCGGAAGTAGCCGCCATAAGCTCCGTCCACATGCACCCGGAAGCCGTACTTCTGCCGGAGCGCCAGCACCTGGTCCAGGGGGTCTACCGCAGCCATGGCCGTGGTGCCCAGCGTGACCACCACCGTGCCCACATCGCCCTTGCGC
>Ga0224529_1000684_pt1 | contig 23932 bp, 16 predicted proteins | sample CBST50metaG_FD_179893 | JGI IMG/M metagenome (GOLD analysis project Ga0224529, IMG submission 179893) | Peat soil microbial communities from Stordalen Mire, Sweden - C.B.S.T50 | ecosystem: Environmental > Terrestrial > Soil > Wetlands > Peat | place: Sweden: Norrbotten County, Stordalen Mire... | reverse complement strand
GTACAACTACTCGGTAACCAGTTCCACCTCCGGCAAACTCTTCGATGACGGCGTTGTCATCGACCGCCATTTCAAAGCCAACGAATTCGAGTATTACGTTCAGGACGCCTGGCGCGTCACGTCCACTTTGACCGTCACCTACGGCGTTCGCCACTCCATTCTTCAGGCGCCGTACGAAACCAAGGGCCAGCAGATTTCGCCCACCGTCGACACGCACGCGTGGTTCCTCAAGCGCGGCTCCGAGGCGGCTCTGGGCAACACCTTTGAAGATCCGCTCACGTTCGCTCCCAGCGGAAAAGCCAATGGGCGTCCCGGCTACTGGGCCAAGCAGAAGGACAACTTCGCTCCGCGTCTCTCTGCCGTCTATGCGCCCAACACCCGCACCACCATCCGCGCCGGCGCAGGCATGTACTTCGATCACTTCGGCCAGGGCATCGTCAACTCCTTTGACGAGGAAGGCTCCTTTGGCCTGAGCAACGCCGTTATCTCTCCGGCTTACAATTACACCTTCCAGGACACGCCGCGCTTCACCGGCGCGCAAGTCATTCCGCCCACAGGCTGCCCCGATCCTACATCCACCGTTAGCTATCCTTTCTCACCCGTTTCCGTTGCGGACGGCGCGACAATGGCTTTGAACTGCGGCATGGCCATCACCTGGGGCATCGACAACAAACTCAAGACGCCCTATTCGTACGCCTTCGATCTCTCGGTACAGCGCGAGCTGCCCGGCGGCTTCCTGGTTGAAGCGAACTATGTCGGCCGCCTCGGCCGTCACCTGCTCGAACAGCTCGATCTGGCCGAGCCCGTCAACATGGTCGACAAGCAGGGCGGCGGAGACTACTTCACCGCGGCTGCCGCGCTTTCCAAGATCGCTGACGCAAACGGCGGCAACAAGAATGCAACCGTCCAGTCGATTCCCTACTTTGAACACATGTTCCCCTTCATGGCCGACGCCAACAACTCCGCCACGCAGAACATCTATACGCAGCTGTGGGCGTCAAACCGCTACGGCGGCGGCGAAACCAACGCACTCTACAGCCTGGATCTCTATGACAATCCGGCGGGACCGCAGTTCCAGTTCTTCCAGAGCCAGTTTTCATCGCTCTATACGTGGTCTTCGATTGGCACCAGCTCCTACAACGGGCTTCAGCTTACGTTGCGCCACCCCTCCAGCCACGGCTTGACCGCCGACTTCAACTACACCTTCTCCAAGTCCATCGACATGGGCTCGGGCGCGGAGCGCTCCAACGAGTTCTCCACGGACTCATACGGAAGCACAACAGGCATCCAGAACAGTTGGAACCCCAAGCTGAACAAGGGTCTTTCCGACTTCGATACCCGCCACCTGATCACCATCGACTGGGTTTACCAGCTTCCAGTGGGACGCGGCAAAACCTACCTGGGCAGTGCAAACCGCATAACGGACATCGTCCTGGGCGGCTGGCAGTGGTCGGGCCTGAGCCGCTGGGCCAGCGGCCTGCCATTCTCCGTCTATGCACCCGGCTACACAACCAACTGGGAGCAGAGCGGCATGGCGGTCATCACCGGCAAGGTTGAAGTCAAAAAACATATCGTCGACGGTATCCCGCAGGTCTTTGCGGGCAACTCGGCCACCACCATCAACAACGGCGTTACCAACGGCACTCCGATTCGCCTTCCTTATCCGGGTGAGGCGGGTCAGCGCAATCCCTTCCGCGGCGATGGTTATCTCGACATCGACACCGCTTTGACCAAGACCTGGAATCTGCCCGAGGCAATGAAGCTGAAATTTGCCGCCGAGGTTTACAACGTCGGCAATAACGTCCGCTTCGACGACAGCCCACTGGGCCTCAACTCCAACCTGACCAGCGGCACCTTCGGCGCCTACGGCGGCATGTTGACCACGTACCGCCGCATGCAGTTCGGCCTGCGTTTGGACTTTTAACCTTCAACAGAGAAACTGGTTGAGACAGAGGGCCGGAGCGCAAGCTTCGGCCTTTCGTTTTTATTGAGCCGGCATCACGCTTTGGGCCCCATCCTTTCCGCGTTTTTTGCGGAAAGGATGGGACACCTCGACAGTTGGCCAGCCTTCTTCCAACCGTTCCACGGCACATCCTTCAATCACGACACGCGAACCCCGCCAGCAATCAACCTGTACCAGTTCTAAGTGGGGGAATAACGAGGCATTCAGCGCAGTTCTTCCCGGAGGGAAGAGACGAAAATAGCCCAGGGTGAAACCCTGGGGAAGCGTTCGAGCAAGGGATTCCCGCCCCGGAGGGGCGGTGTGAAAACCCAGCACCGTCATTGGATTCAGCAATCCGTGGCGCGAGCGTTCGATCCGCCCCTCCAGGGCGGATGCCCTCTGTTTGCCTCTTACCCAGGGCTGCGCTCCGCTTGCCCTGGGCTATTTTCGATGGCTCCCTACGGGAGCAGACTGATGCACTGCTCATGCGATAGCCAATGTGGAGGTCCATTTAGAATTGCTGATCAACCTGTACCAACCTTGCCGATTTCACTCGTCAAGCTCGTACAATATTTATATGTCCCGACATTTTGCTTCGTCTCTTCTTGCCGCAATTCTCTCAATCGCCTGCGCTGGCACGGCCCTGTCTGCGCAGAATCCGCTGCCAACAGCCTCCGCGGAAGACCGCGCAATGGCGCGTGAAATCTTCAAGCAGCTCATCGAGATCAACACCACCGACACACCGCTGGGCAATGTGACCACGGCGAACGTGGCCATGCAGAAACGTTTTCTGGATGCAGGCTTCCCCGCCGCGGACGTGCAACTGCTTGGGCCGGATGCGCGCAAGCAGAATCTTGTCGTCCGTATGCGCGCGGCAACGCCCACGACCAAAAAGCCGGTGCTCTTCCTCTGCCACATGGATGTGGTTGAAGCTCTGCGCGCGGACTGGACATCCACAGATCCCTTTCAGTTTGTTGAGAAGGACGGCTTCTACTACGGCCGCGGCACGCAGGACATGAAAGAGTCCGACGCCGTACTGGTGGCAACTTTCCTGCGTCTGCATCGGGATGGCTACAAGCCCAACCGCGACCTGATTCTCGCGCTGACGGCTGACGAAGAGGGTGGCCACTTCAACGGAGCAAAGTGGCTTGTGCAGCAGCATCGCGAGTTGGTGGACGCAGCTTTCGTCATCAATCCCGACGCGGGCGGCGTGGAGTTGGACCACGGAAAGACAGTGGCAGCCGACGTGGAAGCCACCGAGAAGGTCTACTCCGACTTCCAGATCACGGCCACCAATCGCGGCGGACATAGCTCCGTGCCACGGCCGGACAACGCCATCTATGAACTGACAACGGCGTTGAACAAGTTGGCTGCGTATAGCTTCCCCTTCGAGATGAACGGGGTGACGCGCGCTTACTTCACGAACCTCGCCAAGCAGGAAAAGCCGCAGACGGCAGCCGATATTCGGGCAATTCTGGCTACTCCGCCTGACATGGCCGCGGCCAAGCGCCTCGGCGTCAATCCCGAATTCAGCTCCAACTTCCGCACCACCTGCGTGGCCACGCGCCTCAGCGGCGGCCATGCCAACAACGCTCTGCCGCAGACGGCGCAGGCCAATGTCAACTGCCGTATTTTTCCCGGCCACTCGCCGGAGGATATCCGGAAACAGTTGATCGGCCTCTTTGCCGACACAAAGCTGAACGTGAAATATGTCTCCGATGCCGGCGATACTTTCGACACAGCGCCAGAGCGCAAAGCCATCGTCCCGCCGACGCCCATTGCGGAAGTCTTTGAACCGCTGACACGGCTAACGCAGACCATCTGGCCGGGCACCCCCGTAACGACGGAGATGAGCAACGGTGCGACAGATTCCATCTACTATGCCGAGGTCGGGATTCCCTGCTACGGCTATTCGGCGGTTGCCCTGGAACGCGACGACAGCCGCGCCCATGGACGAGATGAGCGTCTGCCTGTCGACTCCTACTGGAAGGCGCTCGACTTCTTCTATTCTTTTGCCAAGGCTCTTGGCAGCGAGTAGAGCGGATCCTATTGGTGCAAAAAACCGCGACCACCGAATCGCTTTTTTCTCAAGAAAGAGCGATTCGGTGGTCGCGGTTTTTTGGCGTGTAGCAATATGCTTATTCGTCAACTATTCTAAATGGACCTTCACCTTGGCCATCGCATGAGCGGCGCATCAGTCTGCTCCCGTAAGCTGCTCCCGTAGGGAGCCATCGAAAATAGCCCAGGACAAGCGGAGCGCAGCCCTGGGTAAGAAGCAAATAGAGGGCATTCGCCCCGGAGGGGCGGATCGAACGCTCGCGCCACGGATTGCTGAATCCAATGACGGTGCTGGGCTTTCACACCGCCCCTCCGGGGCGGGAATCCCTTGGTCGAACGCTTCCCCAGGGTTTCACCCTGGGCTATTTTCGTCTCTTCCCTCCGGGAAGAACTGCGCTGAATGCCTCGTTATTCCCCCACTTACTGAGGCTCGCATAATTTGGTTACATTTGATCGCACCGTAAAGCGCAGATTAAGCCATCGACAATCGTAGCCTCAGTCACCATAATATGCGAGCCTCAGTAGAACTGCTGCTTATTCGTCGGTTATCTTGCGCCAGACTCCGGTGCGAGCAGGAGACGCGGCGGGAGTGGAAAGGTCGACCTTGGTGCGAGGCCGGACAACAAGATCGACACGGCGATTTTCGGCGCGTCCATCGGCGGTATCATTGCTGGCCACGGGATGGAACTCGGCATAACCGGCTGCGGAAATGCGCTCGGCGGGTATGGTCTTGAGTCCGACAAAGATGCGCGCGATGCGCGTGGCGCGGGCCGCGGAAAGCTCCCAGTTGGAATCGAATTCCCCGTTGTGAATGGGAATATTGTCCGTGTGCCCCTCAATGCGCAGGTCGTATGGAGTGCGACCGAGCGACGTGGCGATCTGGCGCAGCGTGGGGAGGGTCTGAGACTTCGGCGCGGCTGATCCGGAAGCGAAAAAGCCTGCCTCGCGCAAGCTGATAACAAGTCCGTCCTGGCCCATCTTGATGGAGACGGTGTGCGCGGTAACCTGGTTGGAAAGGGTCTGCGTCAGTTCGCGCCGCACGTGCTCCAAATCGTCCTTGACCTGCGCCGGAGACATCACGTCCTCCCCCATCACGATATTCATGGGCACGGCAGGTTTTTCCGTGGCGCTCGATGCGGTGTTGGCGCTCTGCGGCTTCCGCTGCACGCTGGAAAAGAGGCCGAGCGAGCGGAAGGCTTCGTCAACGGACTCGTTCATCTCCGTCTGCTTCTTCTGATCGGCCTTGGCAAAAGCGAACAGGACGACAAACAGACCAAAAAGCAGGGTCATGAAGTCGGCATAGGAAACCAGCCAGCGATCCTGAGAAACGTGGCCTCTGCGCTGACGGCGGTTCATGCGGCGCGCTCTTCTTTCTTGCTGCGGTTCGCATCGTCCAGGAAGCCTGCCAACTTCACTTCCAACATGCGCGGATTCATGCCTTCCAGAATGGAGACAACGCCTTCCAACATCATTTCGTGGCGGCGATGGCCGTCGCGGATGCGGATGCGCATCTTGCCCGCAAAGGGGAGAAAGAACAGATTGGCGATGCCGACGCCGTAGATGGTGGCGACAAATGCGACCGCGATGCCCCGGCCCACCTCCTGAATGTTGTCCAGGTGCTGCATCACCTGGATAAGGCCGAGAACCGCGCCGAGAATACCGATAGTCGGCGAGAAGCCGCCGGCAGACTCAAAGACCGCGGGCAAGCGCTCCTCGTCTTCGGTGGTGGACTCCAGACTGACACGCATGATCTGCCGTAGTTCGCTGGGCTCGGTGCCGTCGACGGCCAGCATCAGCGACTGCTTGAGAAACGGGTCCTGAATGGTCTGCAGGTCTGCGTCCAGCGCAACGACGCCGTTGCGGCGGGCCTTGTTGGCAAAGGCGACCAGCAGGCGGACAAGCTGCGTGTCGTGCTTGCGGGGAGCGGTAAAAACATGCGCCATGCTGCGAAACGCGGCCGCCACGGTGGTCAGCGGAAACTGGAGCAGCACCGCGCCCATGGTGCCGCCGAAAACAATAAGGGCCGCGGTGGGCTGCAGAATCTGCCCTATATTGCCACCCTCGATCAGCAACCCGGCAACAATGCCGGCAAGGGCTACAAAGACTCCGCAGATACTCGCTTTATCCATGAACTGCTCCTCCGATCATCGGGCGGGGGCCCGGATTGATCACTTCTGCGTCGAAACCCCTTGCCACCACCCGGGAAACCAGAGTCGCTTCCCCGCCCTCTGGAAACCCGGGGGTCATTGTTCTTCGTGGAGATCCGAGACACGCCTGGGCCCTGCCGCATAGGCGCTAACTTAAAGCGTTTCGAGGACTAAAATGGTCGGCCTGACTACGACCTGTGTGGTCATCAAATCAGTTACCGCACGAAGCATTGGGGTCGAAGATCGTTAAGTTAGCGCTTATGGGGCCCTGCCGGCGGGGGCGTGGGCTGGCCGGAAACGTCAAGGCTGGCCAAGGCGACGACGCTCTCCAAATCCACAAACTTCGACATGCGCCGGGCAACAGAGGTCAGCAGGCGCGCCCTGTAGGCAAGTACGCGCTCGACAACCTCGGTGGTGCTTTCACGCACAATCAGCTTTTCTCCATTGATGAGTGTGAGCATGGTATCGGGAGAGGCTTCCGCAGTCTTGATCAGATCGCTGTTCAGCACCATCAGACTACCGTTGAGCCGCGTAAGTTCGATCATCGCCAGTAACTCCTTCGTTGTGGTTATCGGCATGAGGAAGGAAAGGATAAAAAATTAGTGTCAGAGGGACAGAAGTGTCCCGGGCAGGACACAAAACGCGGGGTCGTAAAGTCCCCGAATGGCGCGCCGAAGAATGGGCCAGATGCGATGACTCAAACCCGAAAGCAGCTACCCAAAGTTACACAAATAAGGAAGCGCGATCGGGAGAAGGGTTATAAATCAACGCATCCAACAAGGAGTACCCCATGTCCCTGGGTGTCTTGAATAACCTCAACGCAATTTACGCTGAGAACAACCTGAATAGCACCAGCACCAGCCTGTCCAAGGTGCTCCAACAGTTGTCATCCGGTTCCAAGATCAACTCCGGCTCCGACGACGCGGCTGGCCTTTCGCTGGTCAATGGCCTGGCGGCCAATGCTTCGGCTCTGACCCAGTCGGAAACCAACGCGACAGAAGGTTCCGGCCTGCTTCAGGTGGCCGATGGCGCTCTTTCGCAGGTTACGACACTGCTCAACCGTGCCGTAACACTGGCCACCGAGGCCTCGAACGGCACCCTTAACACCTCCCAGGATGCGGCAGCCAATCAGGAATACCAGTCGATTCTATCCGAAATCAGCAACATCGGATCGACGACCACCTACAATGGAAACGCAGTCTTCACCGGGACTGCGGTGGACATCTACACCGGAGACTCCACAACCACGGGCGCGTCGGTCGACGCTCTGACGATTGACAAACTTACTACTGCCAGCGTAGGCGACACCGCCGGGACGATGGCTTACACCGCTGCTACTGGAACCACGTCTGCCACAATCAGCTACACGGCGTCGGCTGGCCAGGATCTAAGCACCTCCAAACTGGACACCCAGGCGGATGCGCAGACGGCCCTGACCGCGCTCAACGCAGCCATCACCGACGTGGCTGCGCAGGACGGCTACATCGGCGCGCAGATCAACACGCTGAACTCGGTCAGTTCGGTGCTCAGTACGCAACAGGAGAACGTGGTCTCAGCAGAGAACGCGGTACAGGCCACGGACTATGCGTCGGCAACCTCCAACATGTCCAAGTACGAAATTCTGAGCCAGACCGGCATCTCCGCCCTGGCGCAGGCCAACAGCGTACAGCAGGAAGTGACCAAGCTGCTGCAGTAATCCGAAGGAGTCCCCGGCGAGCCGTCTTTGCTCGCCGGGGGTGGAGTCATCCGAGATCCCGGCGTCGTAGTTTCGTCGCCGGGGTAAAGTGAACCGGCGTAATACCGCAAACCAGGGAAGGGCGTCCAAGTGGACGCCCTTCCCTGCGTACGGGGTCTGGTATTTGCCGGCCTTCATGAGATTTTTCCTATCCGGCGCGGTACCGGTTGGTTCTTCGGCTGCTTGAATCCGGCAGGGAGGATGCAATGAGCGTAGTAGGACTGAGCTTCGGCTCTCCAACCAGCGGGGACGGATTCGACGTAAGTTCGACGGTGTCTTCGATTGTAGCCAATCTTCAAAATATCGAGACACCATGGAAGACGCAGTTGACCAAGCTGGAAAGCCAGGACACGGCTATCTCCAGCCTGGGAACGCTGCTTTCGACTCTTTCCACCGACATGAGCAATCTGACTGACGCAACGGGCGTGCTGTCGGAAAAGACGGGCTCCAGTTCCAACACCGACGTGCTGGAACTGACCTCCGCCTCGACCACGGCAACCGCGGGAACGCATACGGTGCTCGTCAGCGACTTGGCCACGACCTCCAGCGGCTCGCTGACGGAAATTACCGACTCGTCGGACACGCTGGCCGGCTCCATCACGATTGCAGTGGGCAGCGGCACGGCGCAGACCGTCACCCTGGATTCATCCGACGACACGCTCTCCGGACTGGCCTCAGCCATCAACTCGGCCGGGATCGGCGTAACCGCAAGTGTGTTGACCGACTCCACGGGTTCGCGGTTAAGCATCGTCTCGGGAACCTCGGGCGCCGATGGCACCTTGACGATCAGCTCGGCCATTACCGACACCAGCAACTCAAGTGCGGCGGTGAGCTACGACACCTCCACCGCTGTTGCGGGCGCGAACGGCACGATCACTGTAGACAACGTGCAACTGAGTGTATCTTCGAACACGGTGACCGATCTGATTCCCGGCCTGACCATGCAGTTGCTGTCCACTTCGACTACCGCCGTGCAGGTGGTGATCGGCAATTACAACACGGGCGTGGAAAGCGCGGTCAATGTTCTGGTCAACGACTATAACTCGCTGGTCAGCGCCATGAGCGTCCAGGAAGGCCAGGACAGTTCGGGCAACAACGAGCCTCTGTACGGCTCTCCGACGCTGACGCTGTTGCAACAGGATATTCTGAGCAGCATCAACACGACCAATCCCAGTGGTTATTTGGATGCAATCTCCGCAAGTGACGGCACGACACTCGCCGGATCCATGACCATCACGGTGGGGACCGGCACGGCGCAGACCATCACCCTGGATTCGTCCGACAACACGCTCGCCGGACTGGCCAGCGCCATCAATTCAGCCAGCATCGGAGTCACCGCCGCCGTGGTCACAAAGAGCGGCGAATCGACCTTGGAGTTGACATCGCAAACCACGGGTTCCGCCGGAGCCTTGACGGTAAGTTCGGCGATCACAGCCACCAGCGACACCGCCCTGAGCGCTACCGTTACGTCGGGTTCCAGCACGGTGACCTCAAGCGCCACGCTGACCACGGTTGCAGCCGAAGACGATACGCTTTCCGGTTCCATCGCCATCGCGGTCGGCAGCGGCAAGACGCAGACCATCACCCTGGATTCGTCCGACAACACGCTCGCCGGACTGGCCAGCGCCATCAACTCAGCCAAAATCGGAGTCACGGCCAGCGTGGACACCGCTGGAACCGCCCTGACTCTGACGTCGGGAACATCGGGAAGCAGCGGCAGTTTGACGGTGACCTCAAGCATCCTGGACACCACAGACACGAGCAGCACGACGCTGAGTTACACCAAATCGTCGGACATCACCAGCTTGGCCGCGATGGGGATCACGGTTGACACCGACGGAACAATTTCTCTGGACGCCACCACGCTGGATTCGGTTCTGAACTCGGATTACAGCGGAGTGCAGGCTCTCTTTCAGAATGCCAACAGTTGGGGCCTGACTTTCTCCAGCACATTGACCAACGCGGGAACGAGTTCGTCGACGGGAATTTTAAAGCTGGCTGAAACAGCCATCAGCAGTAACGAATCCACGCTAAATGCCGATATCACCAGAGAGGAAAGTCTGATATCCGCCGAGACGAGCAGCCTTACAAAAGAGCTGAACAGTGCCAACGAGATCATGCAGGAGCTGCCATCGGAGTTGAGTCAGGTCAACGAACTCTACTCGGCAATCACCGGCTATAACGAGAGCTCATAAAAATTGCCGCAACTTGGAACGAAAAACGTAGCGTCGCGGCACCACAGGCGGCGAAGGCCCTCAATGCAGCCCATAGCATTTTCCGAATTAGTGCAGAGGAAATCGATACTGCCGAGTGGCTTTTTCCCTCCGGAATCCCCAGCGAGCGGTCCTGTGCTCGCTGGGGTGGAAGTAAAAGCCACCATGCACGCACTTTGCAACTACCAAGTACATTCGGAAAACGAGTAAAGCCGCACGATCTGTGAACTGGTTCAAGGAGCAGTATCTCCATGGATAATTATCGGGAACATATGCTGGACGGGGCTTCTGCGGTCGATCTGGTGGTGGCGCTTTACGACGGAATCATTCGTTTTCTTTATACGGCAATCGCGGCGGTAGAGCGCGGCGATGTAAATGGACGTCGGGTGGCGGTCAAGCGGGCGATGGATATCATCATTCATCTGCAAGCGCGGCTGCGCATGGATGTGGGCGGCCGGCCGGCGCAGGCGCTGAGCGAGTTTTACGCCTCGATCTTCGCGCAGATGCTGCAGGCGTCGCAGGCAGCGTCAATCGCGAAGTTCGAGCACGCCATCGATTGCGTAAGAAATGTGCGCGACGCATGGCGACAGGTCGCGCAGGGTCCAGACGCCAATCAGGGGTCGGCAAACGTGATTGCCATGCCATCGCGTGGACATGCGGCCCCCCCAGAGTCAGACGCTGTGGCGGGTTCTAGCTGGACTGCCTGACCACAACTTTGTCGCCTTTTATCCGGCGACAGTAAGCTCTTCTTCCAGTTGCTGTTTCTGGTAGAGGCTGGCGTAGTAGCCGTCCAGGGCGAGCAGTTCGTCGTGACGACCAAGTTCCACAATCTTGCCGTTGACGAGAACGGCGATCTGATCGGCGTTGCGCACGGTGGAGATGCGGTGGGAGATAAGGATGGTGGTGGAGTCGGCAATATAACTGCGCAGCCCGCCCAGGATGCGCTCTTCCGTGTAGGTATCCACGCTGGCCAGCGCATCATCGAGGATAAGGATGGCAGGCCGGCGCATCAGGGCGCGGGCAATGGCCGAGCGCTGTTTCTGGCCACCAGAAAGCGTGACGCCGCGTTCTCCCACCATGGTTTCAAGGCCCTGCGGAAACTCCTCAAACTCCTGGCGGATGTGAGCAGCTTCAGAGGCCAGCCGCAACTCCTCGGCTGAAGCATTGGGCACGCCGAAGGCTAGATTTTCGCGGATGGTTTCGCTGAACAGGAAGGTTTCCTGGGGCACCATGCCGATATTGCGGCGCAGCACGGCCAGCGGATAATCGCACACCGGGCGGCCATCGATAAGCAGCGAGCCATCGGGAACTTCATACTGGCGCGAGATCAGATCAACAAGCGTGGACTTGCCGGAGCCGGTGGGACCGACGATGGCCAGACTGGAGCCAGCGGGAATCTTCAGCGAAATGTCGCGCAGCACTTCCGTATTGCCGTAGCTGAAATTGAGGCCGCGGAATTCGATCTCTCCCTTGAGCACCGTATCCGGCCCAATCGAAGAATCCGCGGCGCTGTCGTCGATGGCCGGCTCGGCCTTGAACAGTTCGTCGATGCGCTTCACCGATGCCGTTCCGCGCTGGAAGATGTTGATAACCCACCCGACGGCGATGATCGGGAAGGTGAGCATGATCATGTAGGTGTTGAAAGCGACAAAATCGCCGACCGAGATGTGGTGCGCAATGACTTCATGCCCACCCGCCAGCAGCGTAATCAGCATGGACAGGCCGAGGATGAACTCCAGCGTCGGCCACAACATGCCCATCAATTGAACCAGGCGGAGGGAGCGGCGGATGTACTCGCGATTGAGCCGCTCGAAGATGCCGATCTGGGATTCTTCGCGTACGAAGGCGCGGATCAGCCGGACGCCGGAGTAGTTTTCCTGGGCCTGCGAAGAGATGTCGGAAAAACTGGCCTGGATGCGCTCGAAGCGGTTGTGGATTCTGCTGCCGAAGTACTGCACAAGGATGCTGGCCAGCGGCATGGGCGCCAGAGCAACCAACGTCAGATAGGGGCTGATGCGGAGCAGAAAGTAGAGTGCGCCGACCGTGAAAAAGATGGTGTTGGCACTGTACATCAGGGCCGGACCGAGCAACATGCGCACGGCGTTCAGGTCGTTGGTCATGCGGGCCATGATGTCGCCAGTGCGGTAGCGCTGATAGAAGTCCGAGTCCTGCCGCTCCAGCTTGCGGAACAAGTCGTTGCGGAGGTCGTACTCGATGTCGCGCGAGATGCCGATGAGTATCCAGCGTTGGCTGTAGAGGAAGACACCCTTGACCAGGGAGATCAAAATCAGCAGGCCGGCAAGATACAAAATGCTGTTGCGCGTGGCATGGTTTTTTTGCAGCTCATCGACGGCGATCTTCAGGACGCGGGGAAACTGCACCCAGATGGCATTGGTGGCCACACACGCAAACGTGCCCCACACATATCCCCAGCGGTAACGGCGCATATACCCGAAGAGCGGGGAGAGGTCGCGAAGCATGTGTATATTGTACGAGGTCGGGCAGTCGGAGCGGCCAAACGGCTCTAAGTGGGTGTGCGTAAGAGCAGGTAGCCGCCAATAAGACCGAAGAGAATATCGGAGGACCAGGCGGCCATGGCGGCGGGCAGGTAATCCACGTTGCCCATGGCGCCGAACAGCCCGTCAATGACCCAGTAGGCCAGCGCCACGGCAATGGCGATGGCGATGGAGGTCAGTGAGCCGCGGCGGCCCATGGAAAGCGCAAACGGAATTGCCAGCATGGCCATGACGATGGCGATCAACGGGTAGGCGAGTTTGTGCCAGAGCGCGACGCGCAGGCGCATGGTGTCAAAACCGCTTTGGCGCAGGTCGCGGATGTAGCGGTCCAGTTGTCCGAAGTTCATCTCCTGCGATTGCAGGTTTTCCTTCTTGAAGTAGCTCGGAGCTTCGTGAATCTCGGCAAACCTGGTTTGCTTGAACTCGTTGTAAGCGATCGTGTCGGCTCCCTCGATGTCGCGCTTCCAGCCGTTCTGGAAGCGCCAGGACCTGGCGCTGGCATCCCAATAAACACGGGCGGCAAAGATACGCCGCGCCAGGTGCAAGGTCGAAGGATCGAACTCGAAAACGGAGAGGTTCGCGAACTCATTACGGTCCGGATCGAAGAACTGGTAGTAGAAGATGCGGCCAGGTTCACCGGCGCGGGGATGGCCGAAGATCCACTTCTGCTCGGGGTGGAGGAAGGTCTGCGGCGGGCGGCCTTTGATGGTCGCGCGCAGCGCCTCCTGCTTGCGGTTGGCCTGGGGCAGATAGAACTCATCAAATAGAAACAGGCTTACGGACAGGATGGCGGCAATGGAAACGATGGGAACCACCAGCCTATAAAGGCTGATGCCGGTGGCCTTCATGGCGATGATTTCGCTATTGCGGTTGAGCACGCCGAAGGTGACCAGCGCGGCAATCAGCACGGCCAGCGGCGCAATCTGGTAAAGCATACTGGGCGTGAGGTTGGCCAGATATTCGCCGACCATGGTAAGCGCAATGTGGTTGCGCAGGATGTCGCCCACCAGATCGAAGAAGGTGAAGACGAGCATCAGCAGCACAAATCCAATCAGCACCAGGAAGAACGTGTTCAGAAACTCGCGAATGACATATTCATCCAGAATGCGCGGAAAGGCGTGGCGGGATTTGCCACGCAGCGGACGCGACTGCAACTTGCTCAAAAAGCCTGTGAGGACAACACCGTTGCGCCTGACTTCTTCCGCGGTTTTCGGCTTGGGCGAGCGCGATACCCAGCTGGCGATGGCGCTCAGTACGCGTCCGCCGGTGGCCATTTGCCACAGCAGAAAGAGGCCGGCAGCAGCAAACAGAATGTTGGCGGACCAAACAGCAAGGAAGGCGGGAAGCTTGTTCTGGCGGCCCAGGGCAATGCCCGTGGAAGAGAGGAAGTAGTAGAGGAAAACCAGCAGAATGGTGAATACGAAACCGGAACTCTTGCCGCCCCGCCGCGAAGCCACGCCCAGCGGAACGCCAACCAGCATCAACACCAGACAGGCAACGGGAAACGAGAAGCGGTTGTGCAACTCGATGAGGAAGCGCTTCGAATCGGGGCCGTGGATGTGCTCGATAAGCGTGTTCATGGACATCGCGTAGATGGCGGTGTCGCGGCGCCCCAGATGCACGTCGTTCTGCCCGCTCAGTTCCAGCGCGCGATCGGTGGTTGTAAAGGTGGAAATGTTGTACTGTCGCGGATTCCCGGCATCCATGGTGTGTTCCGCGCCATCGCGCAGCCGCATCAGCAGTTCCTGCGTCGACTCGTTAACGACAGTGGCTGAAGCTGCCGTGGTGATGACCGGGGCAGAGGGATCGCTGACATTGGCCATGAAAACCTGACGCCAGTTGGCCGCGCCGGTTCCGGAACGCACGTCCTGCACATAGAGGACGAAGTTCTTGAAATCCTCGTAGAAAACGCGCGGCTGAATCTGGTAGGAAGCCTGCGAGGTTTCCAGAGCCTGTTCCATTTCCAGGATCGCCTGATTGGCGCGCGGGGCAAGATAAAGGGAGTTTGCCAATCCCAGCAGCGTACCACCGACAGCAACGATGGCGGAGACGCGCACAAAGTAGCCGATGCCGAGGCCCGAAGCGCGCATGGCGATGATTTCGCTATCGGAGGCCAAGCGACTCAAGCCCAGCAGTATCCCCACCAGCACGGACATGGGGATGGTGACCTTGAAAAGATTGGGCAGCGTAAAGAGGAAGATCTCCGACGCATTGGTGAACGTGGAGCTATTGCGAACCACCATCTCCATCACGTTGCCCAGATAGGGCATGAAGAGAATAAAGGTGAACAGCGCGCATCCGAAGAGCGTGTAGGAGAGAATTTCGCCGAGGATGTATCGGGTAAGAATGCGCACAAACAGGCCTTGAATTAGTTTACTGTGCCGGCACGGGCCGAGGGCTGCCAACTGCGGAGCCGCAGGCTGTTGCCCAGTACGCAAACCGAACTGAGCGCCATAGCGGCGGCGGCCAGCCACGGAGTCAGCAGAATGTGGAAGGCCGGATAGAGCAGCCCAGCGGCCAGCGGAATGCCCAGCAGGTTGTATCCCACGGCCCAACCCAGGTTCTGGCGCATGATGTGCAGAGTTTGGCGGGCCAGGCCCAGTGCGGCGGGAATGGCGGAGGGCTTTGTGCGCAGCAGCAGCACGTCGCCGGCCTCCTGAGCCAAGTCGGCTCCTGTGCCCATGGCGATGCCTGCGTCAGCCTGAGCCAACGCGGCAGCATCGTTGATGCCGTCGCCCACCATGGCGACGCGCAGGCCGGATTGTTGCAGGGCGCGAATGCGAGCCAGCTTGCCAGCCGGGTCCAGACTGGCTTCGACCTCGGTAATTCCGGCCTCGCGGGCAATGGGCGCAGCCGCGGCCGCTGAGTCGCCGGTCAGCATCAACACGCGCAGGCCGCTCGCACGCAATGCGGCGATAGCCTCCGCAGCATCCGGGCGCAGCGCGTCGCGCGCATCGAAATATCCCACCGGCTCATCGTCCAGCGCCATCCAGAGCCGCGTAACACCCGGCTCCGCAGACGCAACGCCCTCCGGCAGCGCAATGAAGAACTCGCCGAAGAGCGCTTCATTGCCCAACATGCACGCGTGGCCCTCGACCTTGGCCGTAAGGCCGCGTCCGGGCAGAATCTGCACGTCCTCCGCCTGCCGCCAGACCAATCCAAGAGCCTTTGACGCGTCAACAATGGCGTGAGCCAGCGGATGATTGGAGCGTTCCTCTGCCGCAGCAGCCATGCGCAGCAGATCGTTTTCCGTATAGCCGTCATGCTCATGCTCTTCTGGACGCCCCATCTTTTCATCAGCTTTTTGCGGGAGCGGATGAACAGCAGCCAGGACAGGCAGGCCTACAGTGAGGGTTCCGGTCTTGTCCAATACAATCGCGTCCAAGTGCGCCAGCCGTTCCAGAGCTTCGCCGCCCTTGAACAGAACGCCGAGCTGCGCGCCGCGGCCGACAGCCACGGTAAGCGCGGCGGGCACGGCCAGCCCCATGGCGCAAGGGCAGGCGATCACCAGCACGGCAACCATGTTGGCCAGAGCCAGCGAAGACGAGTGTGTGACCCCCAGCCATGCGGCAAAGGTTATCGCGGCCAAGGCCAGCACCACGGGCACAAAAATGGAACTGGCGCGATCGGCCAGCCGTTCCATGGGAGCGCGGGAGCCTTGCGCCTGCTCCACCATGCGCGTAATCTGCGCCAGCACGGTGGCCTCGCCCAGCGATTCAGCACGGCAAACCACCGCGCCGTCGTAGTTCATCGATCCGGCCAGCACGCGTTCGCCAACCTCGCGCGGCAACGGCGTGGATTCGCCGGTAAGCATGGATTCATCAACGGTGGTGCGGCCTTCCGCGATGCTCGAGTCCACCGGGAAGCGTTCGCCGGGCAGGACAACAATGCTGTCGCCCGGTTGAATCTCTTCGAGCGGCACCACGGTCTGCACGCCGTCCACCAGACGGCGGGCCGTCACGGGACGCAGCCGGGAGAGCGAGTCCAGAGCAGCCAGAGCACGCCGTTTTGCCCGCGCTTCCAGCGCTTTGCCCAACAAGAGGAAACCGACGATCAGCAGAACCGCGTCAAAGTAGACCTGGCGGCCCGGCTCGGGCCAGAAAGTGGCAAAAGCGGACCAGGCAAAGGCCACGGAAGTGCCCAGCCCCACGAGCGTATTCATGTTGGTGTTGCCGTGGCGCAGGGCGCGGATTGCGCTCAAATAGATGCCCCGCCCAGCCCAGCAGACGATGACCGCGGTCATAACCAGCAGAAACCAGCGCAGAAAATCCTGCGGCAGCGCATAGAGCCACGGAAACGCGCGCATCAGGGCGTGATCGCCCGCGCCCATTTCTCCACCGCCCAAGGGCATGGCCAGCAACATGGCCACAGAGCCGGCGACAAGCGTGACTCCGGCCTTGCGGGCAGACTCGGCCGTACGATCCTCGGACTGAGAATCCGCTGCGGACTCGCCAGCGCGCGGAAGAACCGCGTCGTAGCCCGCCGCGCGGATAGCTTCGACAAGCTGCTCGGGCGCGGCCTGCGCCGGGTCGAAGACCACGCTGGCGCGGTGGGCCATCAGATCCACGTGCGCAGACTCCACCCCCGCTGTTGAGCGCAGCGCTTCCTCCACGTGGTGCTGGCAGGAGGCGCACGTCATCCCCAGAACGGGCAGGGTCAGCGATTCTGTCGCAGGCATTATTGTTCCTGTCGCGCGGTGTAACCGGCCTTGGCCAAAGCAGCAATGGCCGACTTGACGGGCACGGGGTCGGCCGTGGAGGTCAGCTTCGCCTCCCCCACACGAACCTCATTGACAACAATATCTTTAACGGCTGCAAGGGCCTGGGTGGCGCGGCGAACACAGGCGCCGCAGTGCATTCCATCGATTTTCAATGTAATTTCCGGCATGTTTCCTCCCATTCGCTTTGATGATAGACGGATGGAGACGATTCAAAGCCCCTTCTGCGTTGCAGGCAAAGGCGCAATGCCCTGTTGATGCTGGAGACCCCCCACCATCTAAGCAGTCGCCAGCCCCCGTAATCGGATGCGCGGGTATACTAGATGTTGGCAAAACCGGGTTCTGGACCCCTGTCCGTGGGGTTCTTTTTTCGCCGCAGGGGCTTTTCCCTGGCTATCCGGCGTGGTTCCGGGGGAAGGAAGTACATGGGAACACTGCTGGAGACTATCCACTCGCCCGCTGACCTGAAGCGCATGAACTACGCGCAAATGGCCGAACTGGCGGAGGAGATCCGCGAATTCCTGATTCAAACACTCTCGAAAACCGGCGGCCATTTGGGACCGAACCTGGGTGTGGTCGAGTTGACCATGGCCCTGCACGCGGTCTTCAACACTCCCGAAGACAAGATTCTGTTCGACGTCAGCCACCAGTCCTACATTCACAAGATTCTCACAGGCCGTCTGGACCGCTTTGATACCATTCGCCAGCCGGGCGGCTTGAACGGCTTCATGCTCCGCACTGAGAGCGAGCACGACGCCTACGGAGCCGGCCACGCCGGCACTGCTCTTTCCGCAGCACTGGGCATGGCCGTGGCACGCGACTTGGCCGGCGGCACGGAAAACATCATCGCCGTGGCCGGCGACGGCGCATTTACCAACGGCATCACCTTCGAGGCGATGAACAATATCGCCGAGCGGACCAAGCGCCTCATCGTCGTGCTCAACGATAACGAGTGGTCCATCGACCGCAACGTCGGCGCCATTGCCCGCTACTTCCACAGGATCGTCACCAACGAGCGCTACAAGCATCTGCACGACTCGGCCACACGCCTGGTCCAGCGCTTCGGCGGCAAAGTCGCGCTGGAAGTGATGCGCCGCGCCGAGGAAGCCGCCAAGGGCATGCTCTGGCCCTCGCTCCTTTTTGAAGAGCTCGGCCTGCAGTACTTCGGCCCCATCGACGGACACAATCTCCCCTTGCTGGTGGAGACCTTCAAGTTCCTCAAAGACGCTAATCGCCCCGTGCTGCTGCACATTCTGACGCAGAAGGGCCGCGGTTTTCAGCCCGCGATGGACAAGCAGAAAAAGTTCCACGGCTGCGGACCCTACGACCCGGAAACCGGTCAGACGGAGCCCTCCGGTAAGCCCACTTACTCAGAGACCTTCGCCAATACACTGGTCAAGCTGGCCAGCAAGGACGAGCGCATCGTAGCCATCACGGCGGCCATGCCCAACGGCACCGGCCTCGATATCTTCCGGGCGCAATATCCGAAGCGCTATTTCGATGTGGGCATTGCCGAAGAACACGCGGTTGTTTTTGCCGCCGGGATGGCCACACGCGGACTCCGCCCGGTCTGCGCCATTTATTCCACGTTCCTACAGCGCGGCTTCGATCCCATCGTCCACGACGTTTGCCTGCAAAAGCTGCCCGTCCTGTTCTGCATGGACCGCGCGGGCCTGTCCGGCGACGACGGCCCCACGCATCACGGCCTGTTCGACATCAGCTACCTGCGCAGCATTCCCGGCATCGTGCTCATGGCCCCCAAGGACGAGGACGAACTGGCCGACATGATGAAAACCGCTCTTGAGCTTCCCGGCCCCAGCGCCATCCGTTATCCGCGCGGCGCGGTGGTTGGCGTCGCCCGCAAGCCAGAGCCGGAAACGATTCCCCTCGGCAAGGCGGAAGTGATCAAAGACGGCTCCGATGTAGCCATTCTCGGCCTGGGAACAATGATGCCCCTGGCCCGCGAGCTCGCCATCCGCCTTGAAAGCGAAGGCTACTCCGCCGCCGTCATCAATCCCCGCTTCATCAAGCCTCTGGACTACAAGATGCTCAAGCTCTACGCTGGACACGTGGCTGCCTTCGTCACTTTTGAAGATCACGTGAAGATGGGCGGCTTCGGCTCGGCGGTCGTCGAGGCTCTCGACGAGATGGGCTGCGAGGTTCCGGTGTTGCGCATCGGCTGGCCTGACCAGTTCATCGAGCACGGCCATATCGACGATCTGCGCGCAAAATACGGCCTCAGTGTGGAAGCGGCGCTGGCCCAGGTTCTGCCCCTGCTGGCTGGCCGCCCGCAGGCCATCCCGGCGGTATTCTAAGGAGCGCGACTCAAGACAAAAGTAACTATTCCTTTGTCCCAATGGTTTGAGCGCAGCAGCGGTTCGGCACGCTTATCGGAACCGCTGTGCGACAATTCTCAACAGACCGGCTATCTTATGCGACTTCTTTCTAATGTCCTTATAAATGTGATGGGCATGGCCCTGGCAGGCACGTTGGTCTTCGCGCAGCCAGTGTCATCGGCCGTGCCCAATGCGGCGGCAACGCTGGCACTTGTCGGCGGCACGGTGGTTGACGTCTCCAACTGGGGCGATTCGGCAAAGGATCTGCCCGGCGCCATCGTCGTTGTGCACGACGGCCGCATCATCGAAGTCGGCCTGCCCGGCTCTGTCTCCATTCCCAAGGGCGCGCAGGTTATCGACTGTACAGGAAAATTTCTCATTCCGGGTCTGGTAGACGGCTTTGCCGGCATGAACTCGCAGGGCGCGGCCAGCGCCAATCTCTACATGGGCGTCACCACGGTGGTCGCCCGCAGCGACAGCCAGCGCGGACGCATCGATTCAGCCGCGCATCCCCGTCCTCATCTTTACCTTGTAGACTCGATCGGAACCACCGACAACTGGAGCCTTTTGGCCCACCGTCCGGAGTGGGCAGCCAAGCTGCGCGAAGGCCCGCATCCCGTCGAGTTGAGCCTTGGAGACACGGCCCGCCAGCTTGAAGCCACCGAGCACCAGGGAACCCGCGTACTCCTGCTGGGTCACAATCTGACCGCCGCCAATACCCAGTGGATCATCACTCACGCTCACCAGATGGGCCTTGTTACCTATGGCGAGTTCGTCGCCACGCCCTACAAGGTCGGCGTCGAGGCCGGCGTCGATGCACTTGTGCACATGGGCAACTACGAACTGGGCGTGATTCCCGCAGAGTTGCAGCAGCCGCTGGCCCAGGCTCCCGAGGGAGCTGCGGCAAGCACCGCCTTCGACTACGCACTGCACCTGCCCACCACCGACATGCACCTGCGCACGTATACGCGCTTCCTGGCCTCGCATCACGCCGCGCTGATGCCCACCTTCAGCCTCAACTACTTGGAACTACCCGGCCATCGCAACTTGTGGAAGGAGCCGGCGGCCTCCCTGCTTGACTCCTCGCGCATACTCAATCCCGCCGACCGCTCCACCGGCGAGATGAATTACCCGCTGCCCAACTGGGCGCGCCACCTGCCCGCCTCCGGACAGCGATGGGAAGAAGAAAGCCTGCGCAAGAAAGCCGGTCAGGATGCCATGCGTCTCTGGCGCATCAACCAGACCATCTTCGCCGCCTATCCGCACTACTTGGCCGGATCGGGCGCAGACGCCGACGGCACCATGCCCGGCATTTCCCTGCACACCGAGCTTGAGATGCTGGTCCGCCTCGGCCTCACTCCGCGCGAAGCTCTGGCAGCCGCCACCAACAACTACGCGCTCCAGTTCGGATGGAATGAGTTGGGCCAGATTGCTCCCGGCCGCCGCGCCGACATCCTCGTCGTCGATGGCAATCCCGCCGCCAGCATCTGGAACGCCCGCCGCATCTCCGGCATCGTCCTCGAAGGCAACATCATCGACCGCAACAGCCTGCTGTACCTCAGAAAATAGAGTCTTGCCGCGTTCACTGCTTGGAACGCACCCGCATCATGCCTCCTGGAGGCGCATCCGCCGAATTCATTCGGCAAGAAGAGATTTTGGCCCGTCTGCGCTCAGCTCGAATTCTCTGAGTTGAGCAAATTGAAACATCCAGGAGTGCCAGCTCAGAGAAATCATGGATAGGGTAAATGCGTGGCCATATTTCTGAAACCCTACCAAATGAAAGGACCTCATCATGACTCCTCCCAAAAAAGCCGCAAAAAAGGCAGCAGAGAAAGCCATCAAGCACCATCCCGAACATCACCAGAGCAGCGACCTGCGGCGGGCCTACGAACACATGAGTCGAGTCGGGATACTTCAGAAGTCCCTGAAGCTTTCTGATGCCAAAGTGGTAACCGCGTTGGCGACGCTGGCCCGTCAGCACCTTGAGAACGGCCGTAATCAGGAAGCTGCCGACCTGTTGAAAGGCGCAGAGCATCTGAGTTTTGCCGCGCTTGCAGACCAGGAGTCCAAGAAGGTTCAGCTCTCGACCGAGCTTGTGCAATCGATCACAGGGCATTTCAATGAACTAACTCAAAGGGCAGAAAAGCACTGGAAAGAGTGCGAAGAAGGACCAGATGTTTTAACAGTGATCTTCAAGAGCTCCCTCAAGAACGCAATCAGGGCGCTCAAACACGGTGCCTACCATGAGGCGTTGGAGCTTGCACGCGCAGCAGAGTCTTTGGCTGATGTGAAGCTACAGGGGCCGCACAAACAGAAACGCAGCAAGAAAGCTCCAAAGCCCACTGCGCTCTAGTACCAGACCGCGTAGACTTCGATGTACCCCGGGAACCCAGGGCTCCGCTGCGCGTCAACGTGGCGTCACTCAATCCCCATTACGAAGCCATGCAGAATGCGGGCAAAGAGAGATACTCCCGGCTGATTGTGCGCGTGGGCAATGCCGTCCTGGTGCGGGTTCCGCTCGCAAAGCCGTAGACGGTCAACCCGGCCCACTCACTCGCGCTTGGCCGCCTGCCGAGTTGCAATCGCCAGAATCTCCGGCAGCCGCTTCTGCCGGTACACGAACGACCGCTCCAACTGCCGCCGCACAAACACACTCCCAACGCGCCCGAGCCAACCGTAAGGCAACTCATACTCCACCTCATCGCTGACCAGCGTGCCCGCCTGCCCGTCCCGGATTTCCGCCTCAATCCCGTGACGATGGCCGAACCGCATGAACGGCCCGCGCACCTGCTCGTCGCAGAAGTAGCTGTTCCACTCAAACGCGGTGATACGCGCCATCCAACTCAGCCGTTTCGGCACCCACGGAATCGGATAAAAGCTGATCAGTATCTCCGACCCGACGCCTGCCGCCACGCTCAAAAAGCGCCGCGCCGGATCGGCAGCCACGGGGCGCACCGACGCCGGCTCAATTCGCGCATCCTCAAGCCGCGTCTCCAGCTTCGGCGGCATCAGGTGCGGCAGATTCCGGGGATCGGCAAAAAACGCGAACACCAATTCCACCGGATACGGCACCCACTGCCGTGTTTCGAATCGCTCCGTCATGCAGTTGATGGTAATTGTTGCGGCTCGGCAGCCGGAGCAGCAGTTCTATAGATCCGGCAAATAAATACTGCCTTCGTGCTACCCCCCATCCTAGCCACAAAAACAAGGACGTGGCGAGGATGAGGCACCCGAACATTGTTGGTATTTATTTGCCGAAGCAATAAGTGGGGGAATAACGAGGCATTCAGCGCAGTTCTTCCCGGAGGGAAGAGACGAAAATAGCCCGGGGTGAAACCCTGGGGGAAGCGTTCGACCAAGGGATTCCCGCCCCGTAGGGCGGTGTGAAAGCCCAGCACCGTCATTGGATTCAGCAATCCGTGGCGCGAGCGTTCGATCCGCCCCTCTGGGGCGGATGCTCTCTGTTTGCCTCTTACCCAGGGCTGCGCTCCGCTTGCCCTGGGCTATTTTCGATGGCTCCCTACGGGAGCAGACCGATACGCTGCTCATGAGATGGCCAATGTGGAGGTCCATTTAGAATTGCTGAATAGCTCGGTCTTCCCAAGGTCAAGCTACTTTCTGGTTTTTGCCACCTCAGGACTCAGGAAGTCTTCAAGGCTCCAACCCGCCATCAGATCCTCGTCATAAGCCTCTGGCTGGACCTGAAGCGGCTTGCCCATGGCTGCCGCAGCCACCTCAGCCGCGAGGTAATTTTCCGTCAGCCCGCGGCGCAGCAGCTCGAATGCCTGCTCGGGCGTGTCGGCAAACTGGAAAAGATCAATATCCTTGGGCGAAATGGCGCCCGTATCGACGAGCACGCCGAGGTTGAAGACCTTTTTCCAATATTCAGAGCCATAGATGACGACGGTGATCTTTTTGGCAAGCTTGTGAGTCTGGGCCAGGGTGAGGATTTCAAACATCTCATCGAGAGTGCCGAAACCGCCAGGAAAAACGACCAGAGCCTTGGCGAGATAGGCAAACCAGAGCTTGCGCATGAAAAAATAGTGAAACTCGAAGTTGAGCGAGGGCGTGATGTAGGGATTGGGCCTCTGCTCAAAGGGCAGGCGGATGTTCATGCCGATGGTTTTTCCGCCGGCCTCGTAAGCGCCGCGGTTGGCGGCCTCCATGATGCCGGGACCGCCGCCGGAGGTGATGACGAAGCGGTGCCTGGGCGAGGGAATCTTCATGGCCCACTGAGTAATCATGGACGAAAGGCGACGCGCGTCCTC
>Ga0224529_1000679_pt1 | contig 24014 bp, 22 predicted proteins | sample CBST50metaG_FD_179893 | JGI IMG/M metagenome (GOLD analysis project Ga0224529, IMG submission 179893) | Peat soil microbial communities from Stordalen Mire, Sweden - C.B.S.T50 | ecosystem: Environmental > Terrestrial > Soil > Wetlands > Peat | place: Sweden: Norrbotten County, Stordalen Mire... | reverse complement strand
CATCCAGACACCATGAACCCATGAACATCACAACTAACTCCGCCAACGCCGACCACGCCTTGCCCAAATACCCTGCGGCAAGGTAAAACAATCACGTCTTCGCCCACTCAAAGTGGCCGGTTTTGAAGTGACCATAAGTGGCCGCTTTTAAGGTGACCGCCGAGGCTCCGGCGCGAGGTGATTGCTAATTCGCCGGAGGGTCTGCGAGAAGGTCATGAGCGTCTGTTACGGACTATGCTGCTCCCGCATCAGGCCAAGCGACGCCTCGAAGAGCTCCGGATGTCCGGACAGATTGGCTATTTTTGCCCAACCCCCCGAAAAGGCAAAATTAGCATCGAGAGGCGTTATCCCCTGCCTGCAAACCATTGATTCATAACGTCTGGCCAATTCGAACTCGGCGGGAGAATCTGATCGAAGTGTGCTCTCCCAGTTTTAACTAACTTGCTCATTCTATTGATATTTGTCTGGAACACTTTACCAACTAGTCCTTTTCGGGGGGTTGGGCAAAAATAGCCAGAATCTGGCGGACGACGCAACTGTTTTTGGACGCCTATGGACTGGCCTCGCTCGACGAGCTCTACCAGCAGGGGCGAATGGAAGAGGTCTTCGCCCCGGTCTACGCGACGGAATTGGGAGCTGAGGCGGAGTAACCCGGCACTTTGAACCCGCAGTATGCAATTTGCAGGGTTGGGGTCGGCTCCCAAAGCCGGGACCTTCTCCCCTGAGGCAAGCTGCTTCAGATGAGGGAAAGCGCGTCCATATAGACGCGCTATATAGACCCCTTCCGCTTTCCAATCGTTGCCCATTCGGAGCCCCAGATCGGGGCAGCGCCGGTCTATATCGACGGTCTATATAGATTATTTAGAATGAGTTATTTGTGTTGACTCGGCCCAAATCAGGTGGGAGAATATACGGTGAAAGGGGACGCGTATGCAGGATCCGGTAGCAACTCAGTTTGCACAGAAGCTTCTGGTCGAGATCAAGACCGAGCAAGCCGGCCTCCGGCGCAATCGCCCCGTGCTGGTGTCCTACGCCCAGCGTATGCCGATCGGTGTGATCCGTCAGCTGCGCAAGGCTGCGACCAAGCACGGCATCACCCAGACGGACATCATCCTCAAGGGGCTCAGCGGAGTTCTGCCGGTTCTGCTGTCCGATGATGAAATGCAACAGGAGATGAACCTCGGCGTCTAATTTCCGGCAGGGAAGGACAAAAGCTGGGCAACGACGTGAGGTGGCCGGGCGTTGCGGTTCGCGAACCCAACACCCACTCCGCCGCTGCAGTGAGTTGGCCGGCGCCGGAAACCGGAACTTTGCCACGTCCATGTTTTCAGAGATTCGTTAGAGGATCGGGATGCCCACGGCGGCGCTAAAGTTATTCAATATTCAGTTTATTTGAATCTTGGATACGTCCGTTATAGACTGCTTTCCTGCTCAGGCCGCTCGATATAGTCGTGCTTCTCAAGCTCTCCCTGGAGGACGGGGACCTCCTTATCTACAGATCGCGAACCAGCTTCACCTCTATCCTTCCGAGGTCTATATCTCCGTCAAGCGGGCTCGCCCCTCGCATCTCGTGCAGAGGCTAGACTCACAGGACCGCCTGAATCGCTCCGCATTGCTCGAATTCCTGCTGCATCGAATTCGCTATGCCTTTCCTCCAGAAAAGGGGGCTTTTACGCGCGGCCTTTCCACCGGATATGCCGCTGCTCCGCTGAAGGAACTGATCAGCGGAGGGGACGAGCCGCCCCCGGTCTGGCCGTATGCAGAAAGTCAGGTGAGGGGATACAGCTTCGCTCCCCTGCACAAGAATGTTCCCCAGGCGGCGCTCGAAGACGCCCGGCTTTATCAACTCTTGGCGCTGGTCGATGCCCTGCGCGATGGCCGTGCACGGGAACGCGAGCTGGCAGGCCGCGAACTCAAGAAGAGACTGGAGGCGCCTCCCCATGCAGAACCCGAGCCTTGAGCTGCTCGAAATGGCGGCCGAGAAGCTCCGTCCGGAAGCCAAACTGAAGACCAAGGAGTAGGTGCCGGCCGGCGCCATTGATGTCATTGCCAGAGCTTTTCGAATCGTGCTGGATTCGTCTCGGTGTAGCGGACGGTGTGCTGGATGTTGCGCTGCCACAGGTAATCCTGGATAAGCCTCGTATCTATCGCTGAAGTGGCTGTGAGTGCAGTCACACTCCCGGGGCCTTAAACCCCTACAGCTCTCCCGCTTCGAGGAGAGCGCCAAAATGGAGATGCACGGTGCCACCCCATTGGAAGCAACCGCTCCCAAAGGGGACTGCCGCATTGCCTGAGATGTGTTTAATCATCGGAGTGATGCTGCCTTAGGATAAGTTTTCAAAAAATAAGAGCGGCGTCGCGTAAGCAACTATTTATAGGTGCGTTAATTGCAGGATTAGTTATTAGGAGGTAAATAAAATGCGACTTGTAAAGCCATCGGCGATCATAATGCGGACCGCAGAGGTTGTCCTCGTGGAGAGCGGTGGCTTACAGTAGTTCTAGCAAACAAATGAGTTGGTAACTCTTACATGTATCGCGTCCCCTGTTCGGATGCAGTGAGGAGAGCTCCGCTCAGAAGTTTTAGGGCGGGCGAGCTTTTCGTCGACCGGGCAGCCCATTTTTCTCCTCACATCCACTGACTTGCTAAGTCAGCGTGGCGAAGCCTTGTCCTCTCCCTACACCCAAAGTAACATGATGAGGTTACTGTCGGAGTGCAGAGCTGCATGGGGAAATCGATGCTTGAGTGTGACAGGGATACGAGTTCTAGTGTGAATCGGACAACAGCGAATCAGAGCCTTTATCCCCGCGTCGAGACTTCAGGTGAATCCCGGTGGTATGCGGTGTTCACGGTCCCTCAACACGAAAAGTCGGTGGAGAAGCAGCTTCAGATTCGCGAGATCGAGTCCTTTCTTCCTACCTATGAAACCGTCCGAGTCTGGAAGAACAGACAACGAATGAAGCTGGTCCTGCCCCTATTCCCGACCTATGTGTTTGTGCGCATTTGTTCCGAGCAGCGCCGCAAGGTTCTTCAGTCTCCCGGTGTGCTGCAGATCGTGGGGAACCACAAAGAATATTCGGCTCTTTCGGAGGCTGAGATCGAGTTCCTGCGCTCCGGCCTCTGCAAACAGGGGCTTGAGCCATATCATGAGCTGGTCGTTGGCACTCGAGTACGCATCCGGAGCGGCGTCATGCAGGGCATCGAAGGGACGCTCGTGAGGAAGAGCGACAGCATGCGTTTTGTGCTGACAATCAAACTGATTAACCAGCATGCTGCAGTCCAGGTGAATGCTGAAGACCTTGAGACAATTTCCAATTGATGCGGGCTCTTCTCCCGTCCGAGCCCCTTGGCTTGAACATAGTCGTCTAGCCTGCTTATCGGGGGGGGGCTTACGCGTTGCCCAAATCTCCGAACCCAAATTGACATGCGAGCGCAAGATGCTAGCTGTTCCTCGGACCTCTACAAGCACGGACAAGATCATCGACGCAGCCAGTAAACTCTTTGCGCGTCAGGGATATCACGGAACGACGACACGCGAGATAGCTCAACTTGCCGCTGTTGGTGAAAATACAATTTTCCGCCAATTCAACGATAAAGAGTCGCTCTTTTGGTCAACCCTCAAACACGCCTGTTCGGGATTACAACTCCGCCGGGATCTGGAAGAAGCGCTCGCACGATGCGATCCGCCGCAGTTTGTTTTGCCGAAAATCATTTATCTGCTTACCGGAATAGTAAGTTACAAGCCAGAGCTGCTCCAGCTGATCGCAGTCGCCTTTCTTGAGCTGCACTGGAGGGCGGACTTATTTGGTAAAGAGTCACTCTCTCCTATCCTGTCTGAAATTAGCCGGTATCTCGAGACAAGTATCAAGAGCGGAAAACTGCGCGGTTCAGACCCCACCATACTGACTGCGGCCCTGATGATGACACCGCTGATCCATCCCGAGATATCCAGGCTCATCCATGGGGGACCATCCCCCTATAGAAGCAGACAGGATGCAGCTTGTGCTTACGGTAAGTTTTGGGCTGACCTGCTCACTCCAGTATCCACAATGTGAGGACTCAAGCATGGCGGCGCGACTGAAACTCTGCTCCTCCGGGGTGAAGATCGGAAGAGAGTCCCTGTCCGCTGCCCGTAAGACTTGAATAGGTTGCCTTGTCAGAGTGACGGGTGCCCGGCTTGCAGCAAGCGTCTTCGCATCTCTAGCGAGAGTAAATACAGTAAGAAGTTGGATATCGGCTAACACCTTGGCAGTAACAAGCGTTGCAGTTTTCAGGAGAAAGAGATAACTGTGAGAAAGTCAATGATTCGACTCAAAAATGCAGAACGCAGAAGGCGTCAACTTCTGGGATGCATTTCCGATGTGGTTGCTTTTTCACTCGCTGCGTTTCTGGCATTCGAGCTCCGCTTTGACGGCGCACTGCCATCCCGATATTTTCATCCGCTAAGGGTCGCCATTTGCATCTGGGTAGCCGTAAAGTCGGTGGCTTTTTTGGCGTGCGCAGTCAGGTGGGGGCATTGGAGATATACCTCGTCCTTTGATGTCGTCAGAATCATCTTGGCAAACTCGTTGGGATCCTTGCTCGGATGCGCAGGGTTATTCATGTTGTTTGGGTTAGGGGCTATTCCGCGTTCGATTTATATCGTGGATTGGAGTCTCTCGTGCCTTCTTACTTTAGGCATCAGATTCGCGGTTCGTTTGATCGTCGCTGCCAGTAAGTCGGATCGTACAGAAGGCGCCCCGACGAGGACACTGATTTACGGCGCCGGGGCCGCAGGACTGGCGCTCATGCGCGAACTCGATCAAAACGAGTCCTTGAAGTGCAAAGTCATAGGTCTGATCGATGATGATCTTCGGAAGGGAGATCTAGTCCTCCTGGGAAAGCGCGTATTAGGCACGGGAGAATCCCTGGGAAAACTGGTTTTGAATAGGCGCATCGATAGGGTGCTCATTGCAATTCCCTCTGCCACGGGTCCTCAGATGATACGCATCCTGGAAGTTGTCAACCATGCCAAAGTGGAATACAAGATGGTCCCCGGCTTGGGGGATCTGCTTCATGATGGAGATTTGGGCAAACAAATCCGTGACGTGGCCGTTGAAGATCTGCTGGGGAGAAAGCCAGTGCAACTTGACTTGGAGCAGATACGAGAGCGCCTTGAGGGAAAAGTTGTGATGGTGACAGGCGCCGCGGGTTCAATAGGTTCAGAAATCTGCCGACAGGTCGCCCGGTTCAATCCGCTTGCAATCATAGGATTCGACGAAGCCGAAACGCCACTCTTTCATATCGACAGAGAAATGGCCAGGACGTTTCCGACCGTTGTCTTTCATGCAGAGATCGGTTCGATTGGAAATCAGAGCCGTCTGGATCAGGTGATGAAACACTACCATCCCGCCATCCTCTACCACGCCGCAGCATACAAGCACGTTCCTCTGATGGAAAAGCATGTCTTCTCTGCCGTCGAAACGAACATCTTTGGCACCTGGAATGTGGCACGTGCGGCATCCAAGCATGGGGTTAGAGATTTCGTGATGATCTCGACGGATAAAGCGGTCAGGCCGACCAGCATGATGGGTGCGACGAAGCGCGCCGCGGAAATGTTGATTCGTTCCCTTCAAATAACGGAAGGGACGAACTTTGTCGCAGTGCGCTTCGGCAATGTCCTCGGAAGCAACGGCAGCGTGGTGCCGATCTTCAAGGAGCAGATCGCGTCTGGTGGCCCGGTAACAGTGACTCATCCGGAAATGACCCGCTATTTTATGACCATTCCGGAGGCCTCCCAATTAGTGTTACAAGCTTTCTCAATGGGCAAGGGAGGCGAGGTGTTTGTCCTTGAGATGGGTGAGCCGGTCAAGATTGCAGATCTGGCCAAGAACTTGATTCTGCTCTCTGGTCTACAGGTTGGGCGAGACATCGATATTCAATACACCGGACTGCGCCCCGGGGAAAAGATGTTTGAAGAGTTGAACCTTCAGGATGAGCGTCTGGTGGCGACCTCGCACCCCAAGATCAGAAGCTACATTAGCGATCACGCTCGCGCCGCGCTTGACATTCAAGCATCTTTGCGCGGGCTTCTTCAGATTGCGGTGAGACAGGATACTGGCGAACTCGTGTTGGCATTGAAAGAACTGATCCCTGACTACAATCCCGGTTCCGAGCTTCTAAAGAAGGCGTTGTCAGCCAAGTCGAACCCTGAAGCATGGGAAAAAGTGGCGTCGCAAATGCCGGCGTCGCTAGTGAACTAAGAGGCAGAAACAATGTCGTGATTTGCGGTCGCGGTGACAGGCCGTAATCGCGTTTTGTGATTCTCATCATGTACTTCATTTGGAATTAGCTCTGAGGCGTCCACATTTATGATCAAGAAGCTTTCAATTGCTCTCCTGCTGTCTGGCACACTCTGCGCTGGCCAGTCTAATATGACTGCGCCGTGTACTTCGAATCAGTCGGGTCCCGCTGGTGCCGCGGAGGGCTGTTCGACGCAGTCGTCCTCAACCGCTCCGAGAGTGCATGAAGGACAGCTTGGTTCTAAGCCGGAACGCTCGCTCTCCACCAAGACGGGCATGGAGCAGGAAGCCGACCCTACAGCTCCAGATTCCGCCAGAATCATCGGCCCCATTACTGCCCGCTCAGATTTTGAGAAATTTGCCGAAGATGCCGCGGGGCACCCACTTCCGGTATATGGGAGGCAGCTGTTTGAGGAAGTCTCTTCGACCTTCGCGCCCATGGATCACATTCCAGTACCATCCAATTATGCGATCGGGCCGGGTGACGAACTGCTGATTCGAGTTTGGGGAAAGGTTGACCTTGATGCCAGCGTAACGGTCGATAGAAACGGTCAAGTATCTTTGCCGAGAGTCGGAACATTAAACGTCGCCGGCCTGCGCTATGAGCAAGTTGAAGGCTATCTTCGCAAGGCCGTGGGGATAATTTACAAAGACTTTGAACTGAATGTCACGCTGGGGCGGCTTCGTTCGATTCAGGTTTTTGTTTTGGGAAGCGCGCGGCAACCCGGCGCATACACCGTCAGCTCCTTGAGCACTTCGCTTAACGCGCTCTTCGCCTCTGGAGGTCCCTCGGCAACAGGCACTTTGCGGCGTATTCAGGTGCGGCGAGGTAGCCAGACGATAGCTGAACTTGATTTGTACGATGTGCTTCGAAAGGGAGATAAGTCACATGACGTCCAGCTACTTCCTGGAGATGTGATCTATATACCGCAAGTCGGCCCCCAGGTGGCGATTGTCGACAATGTGAGCGAACCAGGAATTTATGAATTGAAAGGCGAGACGACGGTTGCTTCTTCCCTCGAAAATGCCGGAGGCCTGACCAATCTGGCGGGCACCGACCGTGTCCTTCTCGAAAGAATTCAAGATCACAAGAAACGACGGGTCGAAGAATTCGCGCTGGATGCATCCGGGATGCAACGAATATTGAAGGACGGAGATTCGTTGCACATTTTTCCGATTTCGCCGCAGTTCGAGAACGCGGTGACGCTTCGCGGCAGTGTTGCCGCGCCTGGTCGCTTCGGGTGGCATGAAGGGCAGCAAGTCACGGATCTGATCCCCTCGCGTGACTTTCTGATCACCAGCGACCATTGGATTGAACAGAATCATCAGGCCGAGAAGCAGCGCGCCGAAGTGACCAGAAAGCGACCCGCAGAACCCGCCGGGAATCCGCCCGTCGAACTCGCCAGGAATTTGCACGCTGAACAAATCGCGAATCAAAACGTTGAACTGACGGAAAACCAGACCACCGAGCAGACCAAGAATCAACGTACAGATCTGCTAACCCAGCTTGATCTGACCAATTCAGAAATCAACTGGGAGTATGCGCTGATTGAGAGAATCGATCAGCATGATTTGAGTACACGCTTGATCGCCTTCAATCTGGGACATGCAATAGACGACCCCGCATCTGCTGATAACCAGCTGCTGAGGGCCGGGGACGTCATCACTGTCTTCTCCCGGAAGGATATCCCCTTGCCGCTGGAGAAGCACTCAACCATCGTTCGCGTGGGCGGCGAAGTCAACGCGCCCGGCCTGTATCGCGTGAATCCAGGGGAAACCTTGCGGGAAGTGGTGCAGCGTGCCGGCGGACTGACTCCGCACTCTTACCTCTACGCCTCGGAACTCACACGCGTCTCCGCTCGCAAGCTGCAAGAAGCACAGTTGAAGCGGGCTGTTAGCAGGATGCAAAAGGAACTTCTCGCGCAATATGGGACCGCAAGATCGCTTGATGTTTCCGCGGTCGCTAATACAAAGGCTCAGGATCAACAGGTGCAGCTCAAGACCCAACAAGACCTGATTGAAAAGCTCTCTTCTGAGCAGCCGACGGGTCGCGTAGTTCTGGACATCAGCCCCGACGCAAAGCTACAGGGCGACCTCCCTGATTTGGTACTGGAAGATGGAGACAGTCTTTTTATCCCGGCAAAGCTTGGAACCATCCAGGTTGTTGGCGAGGTTTATAACGAGAGCGCTTTCCGTTTTGAGGCCAAGAAACGCCTCGCCAAGTATTTAAACGCGGCTGGCGGTGCTACACGCCAGGCGGACGTGAAACGCATCTTCCTGATTCGGGCGGATGGAACGGTCGTTAGCAGACAAGCCCATCGACACGCCTGGCAGGGAAGCTTTGACGATATAGAGTTGATGCCCGGGGACTCGATTATTGTGCCGCTAAAGCTCAAGGCTCCTGGGGGGATGGCGGAGCAATGGCCGTTGCTCTTCCAGACGCTTTCTCAAACCGCCATGACCGGCGCTCTAATCGGAACAAGGTAGGATGCAAGGTGGAAAAGTTGAGTGAACAGGATTCAATTGTGGACCATCCCAGGGCAGTGCGCGAGGATGACCCTTTCTCCGACGCCGGAAACGCGCCAGCGCATTCCGTGATTGAAGTGCTCACGCAACTCGCCCTGCGCAAGGGGTTGGTCGCAAAGGTGACTGGGGTCTCCATCCTCGTCGGGCTGGTTCTCTGCTTCGTATTGCCGGTCCGCTATACCGCAGTGACCAAAATCATGCCACCCAGGCAAACCCAGTCGACAACTTCGTTTTTGAATACCCAGATGATGATGGGCGGAATGGGAGACGTGGCGGGAGGCCTGCTGAAGGATCCTAACGCCATCTATATCGGCTTACTGAAATCGAGGCCTGTCGCCGACGCAATCATCGAAAAATACGGATTGGCCGAGGTGTATCACTCCAGAGATAGGACGGCTGCGCGCAAGAAACTGGAGGACAACACGCAGATCGTTTCGGAGAAGAGCACTCTCATTTCCATCTCCGTCACAGACAAGGACAAGAAGCGCGCGGCGGAGATGGCGAACGCATATACCGAGCAGTTGCGTGCCCTCTCCAAGACCATTTCAGTTACGGAAGCTTCCAGGCGGCGGCTCTTCTTTGAAGAGCAGGTGAAGAGCCAAAAGGAGGTGTTGGTATCAGCCGAATTGGCCTTCCAGCAGGTGCAGCAGAATAAAGGGTTGGTTCATCTCGACGCGCAGGCCAACGTGATTATCGGCAGCCTCGCCCAGCTTCACGGCGAGATTGCTGCCAAGGAAGTCGAGTTGCAAGGGCTGAAATCTTATTCAACGGAACACAATCCCGATGTGCAACTGGCGGAGCGCGAACTCGCCACGATGCAGGGCGAGGCCGCTCAGATGGAGCAACACAGCCAGTCGACGGGATATTCGGATATGGGGTTGAAAGACGTCCCCAAGGCCGGGCTCGACTACATCCGCGCCGAGCGGGAACTGCAGTACCAGCAGGCATTCTTCGATACGTTGCAGAAGCAATACGAAGCCGCCCGGCTGGACGAAGCCAAAGAAGCGGCAATCATTCAGGTGGTGGAACCGGCCATCGAAGCGGATCGGAAATCGGCTCCGAAACGCTCGGCTATCCTATTGCTGTCGTCATTTATGGGCTTGTTCCTGGCGGTTGTATCGGTGCGAATCTTGAACTTGATAGAGATTGAACAAACCGATCCGAAGTTTGCCAAGGCACTCCAGGGATTGAAATGTGCCCTCCTCAACCATACTTCTACTGCAGCGCGACAGGAAGGCAATGGCTAGTCTGTTAGAAGCTGTTACGGAGACACCATTTCCAGAGCCGGTCGTTCCCTCCCTGAGAAAGAACTTTAGCTGGACGCTGGTGGGCAACGTAGTATACGCCGCTTGCCAATGGGGCATGATCTCCGTTTTGGCCAAGATGGGCAATACCACCCTTGTCGGGCGGTTTGCTCTGGGGCTGGCCATCAGCGCGCCGCTCTTCATGTTCACCAATCTGCAACTCCGCGGTGTGCAAGCTACCGACGCGCGCTCGGATTTCGATTTCTCCGACTACTTCACACTGCGCCTAATGGCGTCGCTGGCGGGACTTGCGGCCCTCGTCTTGCTCGTTTTGGGGAGCCGTTATGATGCTGTCACTGGCATCGTCATCGTGCTCGTCGGTTTGTCAAAAGCGATTGAGTCGCTCTCCGACGTCATTGCCGGTCTGCTGCAAAAGGCGGAGAGGTTAGACCGCGTGGCAATTAGCCTCATGATCAAAGGGACGCTTTCGCTGCTGGCCTTTGGAGGGGTATTTTGGTTCACGCACAGCCTCGTCGCCGCGGTCGTCGCGCTGATCGTGGCTTGGCTGTCGGTCCTCGCTTTCTACGACCTGCACCAAGCGCTGATCCTCATTCGCGGCAGGGATGGCTTCTTTGCCTTCCGCTGGCCTCGCTTGAAGAAGTTGGCGATGGTGAGCGCTCCCCTGGGCATCGTCATGACCCTGATCTCGCTCAACATCAACATCCCGCGCTATCTCTTGGAGCATGCGCTGGGCCCGGCCGATTTGGGCATCTTTGCTTCGCTGGCCTATTTGCTGGTGGCTATCAATATGGTGGTGAGCGCGCTGGGACAGTCGGTCGTCTCGCGGCTGTCGCGCATCCTTGCGGAAGGCGATGTAAAGCTGTTCCGTAAATTGCTGGGCAAGTTGCTGGCCTTCGCAGCGCTGATCTTGGTTATTACCGTGCCTGCGGCGAAATTGGTTGGACGACCATTGCTCACTTTCATCTATCGCCCGGAATACGGTCAGCACGTCTCGCTTTTCGTTCTCATGGTGGCCACCGCTGGCGTCAGTTCCATAGCCTCTTTTCTGGGCTATGGCATGACCGCGGCACGCTCCTTTCGGGTGCAGGTTCCGGTGATCGGCGCATCCACATTAGCTACCGCGCTGTTTTCTCTTCTACTGATACCGCGCCTGGGAATGAGCGGAGCGGCCTGCGCGCTCTTCATCGGAGCCTGCACGCAGGTCGTTGGTAGCGCCTTGGTGCTGAGCCGAGCAACCCGGCGTATCCCGGGGCAGGTCTAGATGCGGATCCTTCATATAGTGGGTGGGCTCAATCGAGGTGGGGCTGAAACCTGGCTGGTGCAGGTCTTGGAGCATATCGACCGCCAGAAATACCAAATGGATTTTCTGGTACATTCCACTGAACAGGGAGCCTACGACGACGAGGTCCGGGCACTCGGCTCGCAGATCATTCCCTGTCTCAAACCGTCCAACCCCCTGCAATATGCGCTTAACTTTCGAGAGGTGCTGCGCAAGCACGGCCCTTACGACTGCGTCCACAGCCACATGCACCACTACACAGGCTACATTCTCGCGCTTGCAGCCTCGATGCGCGTGCCAATGCGCATTGCACACAGCCACATCGACACCCGAGTCATCGACCGCAAACCCTCCTTGCCGCGCATGGCTTACCTGTCAGGAATGGAGGCACTGATCCGACACTACGCCACTGCTGGTACGGCTGTAAGCGAAGTCGCAGCCCGGTCCCTCTTTTCAGAGTCTTGGAGACGAGATTATCGCTGGAATCTTACCCCGCTTGGAATCGATCTCAGTCCCTTCAAACAGCAGGTTGACTCGCAGCAGGTGAGGGCACAATTGGGGATACCAGCGGACGCGTTTGTAGTCGGTCACGTCGGCCGCTTTTGCCAGCAGAAAAATCATTTGTTTCTTGTTGAGATTGCTGAGAAGTTTGTAAAACGGGAGCCGAAAGCGGCCTTTCTGCTGGTCGGGGAAGGCCCGCTCAAATCGGGAATCGAGGAAATGGTCCGCTCGCGCGGATTGGACAAGCACTTCATCTTTGCAGGTGTCCGCGAAGACGTCCCGACGCTGATGATGGGTGCCATGGATTGCTTTCTCTTCCCGTCTCTCTACGAGGGACTCGGCCTTGTACTTTGGGAGGCACAGGCCGCCGGACTTCAATGTGTCGTCTCAGGTGCCGTTCCGGAGGAAGCAGATGTCATCCCCCTACTGATCAAGCGTTTGAGCCTTGATGCGCCAGTGGATCAATGGGTAGATGTGTTGCAGAGGGCGAAGGGTGGAGACTTACCTAGATCAAGGCACAACTTAACATTTGTTTCTCAATTGCAGAAGTTCGCAATTGAGATATCGGTTGCTAGGGTGCAAGCCCTTTACCGATCTATTGTTCAGGTGGAGCAAATGCATGCTTCAAAGTAAGCAAATCGAGTCACATTTCCCGGACCGAATCTTGTTTCTGTCTGTCTGTCTATATTGGCTCTCCCAGTCGTACTTGGCTCCTCTTGTACCTATTGGTCCAACCTGGGCGGTTTGGCCCACACTTTCAGATATAGCAGTACTTGCAATGGCTCCTTTTGCTCTTTGCTCTCTGCAAAGGTTGGCCCCTGTTCGCACAACGCGGACTATCCTTAGGTTCGCATGGTGTGCCCTTTGTCTATGCGTCGCCTCGTTCCTGATTGCGACGAGCCTCTACGGAATGCATGATGAACTACTTGCGAATGGAGTCTACCAAATCTTCAGGTTGTCAGAATATCTGATCGTCTTGATCGCCACCGCAAAAATGGCTATGAATCCATTCCGTTGGGCAGCGTTTAGATGGATTGCTTTGTCGACATTCTGCTTTGCGTCCGCAGGGGTTCTACTGACTATTACAGGTCTTGTCGGCACGAATCTCGTCACGCCCCTCTTACCGGTAATACCATCGATTGCGGGTCCATGGGCGGCGTTTGCCAGCGGCAGCATTAAGGACAGCGGTTTTATTAGCTTCAATCATGGCTATGCAGGGATTCAACTCATCCTCAGCGGGGGAGCAGCATACCTATTTTTTGAGCAGTCCAAGCACATTCGCCTACTGATTTGCTCATTGCTGTTGTTAAGCACTTTCGCATCTATGAGCCGGGCGAGTTTTGTTGTGGCTGTACTGCTTGTGTTAGCGTTAGAATGGAAGAAGCCAGACAGTAATCTGACTACGTTGGTGCTTATTCTTTCCCTCTGTGGTTTCTTGGCCGTTCATTCACTCACACTTGGAGATACTGTTGAGCGACAGACCTCCTCCGCATCTTCCATGGAAGAAGATGGACTTTCAGGCCGCACTGACATATGGCAAGAACATTTCAGCTATTTTAAGTTCAATCCTCTGAACATAATTGTTGGTACCGGGTTCGGTTATACGGCCAAAACACATTCTGACAACGCACATATGCTCTACCTCCATGTCCTGACCGAAACAGGCTCGGTTGGTCTGCTCTTTTTTATTTACCTGCAGCGACGCACGCTACTTCTACTTCAAGACAGGCGTACACGTGCTATGCGTCTAACTGTCTGGGCGCTTTTGCTCACTGGACTAACTCAGGAAACACTTTATCCTGTAGCTACTTTTAGTCATTTCTTGGGGTTCTATCTAAGCGCGCTGGCGGTAACGCTCCGATATGCAGGCAATTTCGAAGCTCGCCCTGCTCTTTCATCTGGATGCCATATTGCAAGTTTAAGATTTAGAGGTGGCGCTTGATCTATCCTACTATCTCCATCGGAATGCCTGCGTATAACTGTGAGGGCACAGTTTCTCAGGCAATTGCATCCATCATTAATCAGACCTTCAAAGACTGGGAGCTGATTGTTTATGATGACGGCTCGCAGGATGGCACTCTTGATGCTATTCGGAAGTTTACCGATCCGCGCATCCGGGTCGAGGCAGGCCGGCAAAATCGCGGCCTACCTCGCTGTCTCAACGAGGTCATCGCCCGATGCAATGGTGAGTACTTCGCGCGGATGGATGCCGACGATATAGCCTACCCGGATCGCTTGCAGAGCCAGCTTGAGTTTCTGCGGAATCATCAAGAAGTGGATTTGGTTGGCGGTTCCATTCTTGTTTTCAGCACGGGTGGCGCAGCACTTGGGGCGCGGCGTGGTGCAAGCGCCCATGAGGAAATCTGCGTTCTTCCATGGTCAGGCGTTTCCATGGCACATCCCACATGGATGGGCAGGACCGAATGGTTCCGGTGCAATCCTTACGATGCCAATATGGTACGCATGGAGGATTGGGAATTGCTTTTCCGCACATACCAGCACAGCAAGTTCGCCAATCTGCCGCAGATTTTGCTGGGGTATCGAGAAGACTCATTGTCTTTGCGGAAGATTCTCGTGGCGCGGCGGTATAAATGCGGAGTGATGCTGCGCAAGATGCGAGACGAACGCATCCTAAGGGGCGCTTTGTCCGGCATCCTGGGACAGGTTGCCAGAGCTTTGGCGGAGACTGCGGCCATCGGACTAGGCCTGAATTATCTTCTCCTCAAACACCGAATTCCTCCGGTCTCTTCCAACGAGGTTGAGGTATGGCAGGATGTGCTTGCAAAGACGCAAGGGACTGTGCTGGAAAAGGTCACAGAGAATGGGGCTGCTTCCGCATGAATGATCCACTCACAACTCCCCGACCGAAGATCACCTTTATTGTGACGGCGGCCATCAGCACTGTCTTCTACAAGGGGCAATTGGGCCATTTGGCAGAGAATGGTTGGGATGTGGAGATTGTCTCCAGCCCTGGCCCTCAGCTGGATGAGATGAGCGAGGAGGGCGCCACTGCCTGGTCCGTTCCCATCGAGCGGGAGATTGCCTTAGGCAAGGACATTGTCTCTCTGTGGCGGCTTTGGCGGCTGCTTCGCCGCACGCGTCCAGATATGGTTGTGGCTGGCACGCCCAAGGCTGGGCTGCTGGGAACGGTAGCCGCGCGGCTTGCAGGCGTGCCGCATGTGGTGTACAAACTGCATGGGTTGCGCCTTGAAACAGCTTCCGGTTGGAAGCGGCGCTTGCTCAGTTTGACGGAGTGGATTGCCTGTCATGCGGCGCACCATGTGCAAAGTGTGAGTCCGAGTTTGAGGGCGCGCATGATCGATCTTGGCTTGGTGGAACCGGAACGATGCAGTGTTATCGGGTTGGGAACCTCAAACGGCGTCGAGATTGAGCGTTGGAGTTATACCCCCGAAGCTAAGGCCATTGGGATAGAGACTCGGCATAGTTTGGGCCTTTCACGGGAAGTCCCTATCCTGGGATTCGTCGGGAGATTCGTGAGGGATAAGGGCATCCTTGAGCTTTATGAAGCCTTCAGGCGACTACAGTCTGATTGTGCCGAGCTTCGGCTGCTGTTGGTGGGTGATTTCGAGGAAGGCGATCCGGTTCCGCAGGAATTGCGCGACCGGATTGAGGCAGACCCTGCGGTGGTTCGCACCGGCTTCATCGCTGACGTTGCACCCTATTACTGGGCCATGAGCATCTTCGTGCTGCCCACCTATCGCGAGGGATTTCCGGGAGCTCCTCTAGAGGCCCAGGCTGCTTGCCTTCCAGTCGTGACAACGGACGCAACTGGAGCCACCGATGCAATCATCGACGGGGTGACCGGCATTCGGGTTCCCACGGGGGATGTTGGCGCTCTGACGGCAGCTCTGGCTAGCCTGCTCGCTGACCCGCAGTTGCGCACTAGCATGGGGCAGGAAGGCTGTGCCTGGGTGCGGCAGAACTTTCGGCGAGAGACCGTGTGGCAGGCGCAACTGGCAGATTATCGCCGGATGTTGCTGCATCCGGCACGTCCCCGCCAGAGTGGAGCTCGCAAACACATAAAGGTCGCAATCGACCGGTGCGTCGCCGCACTGGCTCTGATCTTGACCATGCCGCTGTGGTTGCTTGCCGCACTCGTTATTCGCTTGGAACTGGGTTCGCCAATACTGTTTCGCCAGGAGCGTCCCGGGAAGGGTGGTCACCCGTTCACACTATTAAAGTTTCGCACCATGCGCGATACGCGCGACCAGGCTGGAGAACTGCTCGACGACAACCGAAGGCTAACGTCTCTGGGAAGGCTGCTTCGCGCGCTTAGCATCGACGAACTGCCGCAACTATGGAATGTACTGCGCGGCGAGATGAGTCTAGTGGGCCCAAGGCCGCTCCTGATGCAGTATCTCGACCGCTATACGCCGGCACAGGCGCGACGGCATAAAGTTATGCCGGGCATCACGGGCTGGGCTCAAGTGAATGGTCGCAACGCTATCGGATGGGAAGAGAAATTTGCGCTTGATGTCTGGTATGTCGACAACTGGAGCCTGGTTATGGACCTCAGGATTCTTGCCCTCACCCTTTTCAAGGTGCTACGCCGCAGCGGAATCAGCAGCCATGGCCACGCGACTATGCCGGAATTCTTGGGCGATGGCGATGGCGGTGAGACCGGGATCTGTGGCGAGCAGAAATGATGCGCATTGGGATTGACATGGTGAAGATCTCGCGGATCGCGCATTCTCTTTCCATCAGCGATACCTTCGCCGTTAGAGTGTTTGCGCCTAACGAACTGGACCATATCAAAGGTTCGCCGAACCGCGCAGCGCAGGAGTATCTGGCGGGACGTTTCGCGGTTAAAGAAGCTGTGCTCAAAGCACTGCGTATCGGAATTGGGGATGAAGTTTCAATGTGCGATATTTATACATCCACTTCCGTGGACGGAGCTCCTGAACTTCATCTAACCGCATCTGCCCTTAGAGCTGCTGAAGCTAGAACCCTATCCAATTGGCAGGTCAGTATCTCTCATGAAAATGGTATGGCCATTGCTTTTGTGATTGCTCTCTAGTCTCCCACCGGCGTTGCCGACCCACGGGGGATGAAACTGAAGACTTTCGATTTGCCTTTGTCTTGTTAAGTTTGCATCTTTGTTTCTTATCAGCGAATTATCAATACCACAATTTGTGCGTTCGATAAATGAACGACTTCGTCGCACGCGTCTAGGTTTCCCGAAAAGCCTGAGTTGATGCTACGCCGCAAGCGGCAGGGAACTAACCCCGGAGGCTTTAATAGAAGCCCTGGGATTTGCTGAGTGCGGAGTGAGAGCGAATGCCATGGCAGCTGATTTGGTTCCCAGTTCTTCCAGGGGAACCGCAACCGCGAAAAATGATGTGCTCGGTATAGGAGTGCGATGAATGTCCGACAGAGAGAGGATGCCTTGTACAACCCAATAAACCTCAGTGGAAAGCTGGTTCTCGTCACCGGTGCTTCATCTGGCATCGGAAGAGAGGTAGCAATCGTCCTGAGCCGGATGGGTGCCCGTTTGATTCTCTCCGGCAGGCGCTTCACAGCTCTTGAAGAAACCAGAGCTGCCACCGAGAATAGTGAAAGTCATCTGTCCTCACCATTCGATTTGACCGACTTGGATGGAATCCCTCATTGGGTTGAGGAGAGCGTTGGCAAAGCCAACTGCTTCCTTGACGGAGCTGTACATTGTGCCGGGATTGGTGGCCATGTACCCCTCCGTGCGGTATCCAGGCGAAATATTGAATCAGTCATGGCGACCAACGTCCACGCTTCCATTATGTTATTGCGCGGCGTGACGGCCAAATCCGTTGCGCGAACTCCAGGTATGTCGGTAGTGCTGATATCCTCAGCCGCCGCGCTTGTTGCTTCTCCGAGCCTGTCAAGCTATACGGCCAGCAAAGCAGCTCTGCATGCCCTTGCACGTTCTGCGTCCAAGGAACTTGCTGGAAAGAAAGTTCGGATTAACTGTATCGCACCTTCATATGTAAGGACTCCCATGTTCGACAAGGCATCGGAGACTATTGAAGACTTCAAATCGATTGAAGAACAGCAATTCTTGGGCATCATTGATCCAGAAGAAGTTGGGGTGATGGCTGGCTACTTGCTCTCCAATGCAGCTCGCAGTATTACCGGCTCTCAATTTGTCATTGATGGAGGATTTACCCTGTGAAACCCCGCTTGATCCTTGTCGGTGCCGGTGATTTTTCCCGTGAAGTTATTTGGTTGATCTCCGAGATGGGGGGATCGCCGGAGTGGAAGTTGGCGGGACTGCTTGATGACGCAATCGAGATCAGATCTTCAGTTTTGCGCAGCAATGGATTCGAACAACCCATAATTGGAACTATCACGGACTTTGTTCCCAGACCGTCGGATCGTTTTGTCTGCACCATCGCTAAGCCGAAAACCAAGCTCGCGGTTTGCGAACGTATCACCGCCCGCGGCGGGCAGTTTGCAAGCTTGATCCACCCCCTTGCCGCAATTGGTCCCGGCTGTACTCTTGGGCGTGGTGTGATAATGTGCCGCAACGCAGTCGCTACCACAAATGTCTCGATAGGGGACCATGCCCATCTAAATCTCTCAGCCACTTGCGGGCACGACGCAGTGGTTGGCGAGGGATGCACTCTCAGCGCTCACTGTGACGTCACTGGTCACGCCGTTCTGGACAAGGGGGTCTTCTTGGGGAGCCACGCCAGCGTAATTCCTGGGGTCCGTATCGGCGAGTTTGCCGTCATCGGCGCTGGCAGCGTCGTCTTTCGCAACGTTCACAGGGAGCAAACGATACTGGGTGTTCCAGGTAAATCACTGTTGTCGTAGAGGAGAATGTAATGACGAATAAGGAACTAGTTGTCATTTTTGCTGACGCTCTCGAGATTGAGGTATCCGCTATAGACCCGGAAAAAGCGATCGCAGAATACCCAGATTGGAACTCCCTGGCGTGGCTAACTATCATGTCTTTGCTTGATGAGAGAAGCGGGCTCCGGTTGACTGGAAAGGAAATCCCAACCTTTGTATACGTGAAGGATGTGATCGACAACATCAAAGCTAAAGCTTGTGTGAGTAAGGCATAGAGGGAGCAATGCGCGCAAATGTCTTAGCACTTACATCATATCTCCCCAGCCGAAGGGTCACTAACGGCGATCTTCAATCCGAAAACCCAACATGGGACATGGGACGGATCGGCAAGAAAACAGGTATTGAATGTCGAAGGATCGCTGCTGAGGACGAGACAGCGACTGATCTCGCGTTTTGCGCGGCGGAGCGCCTGTTTACAAATAACAGCATTCGCCGAGAAGAGATCGACTATTTGTTGTTCTGTACCCAGAGCCCAGATTACGTCCTCCCAGCGTCAGCGTGCATTCTTCAGGATCGCCTGCGACTGCCTGTAACTTGCGGAGCCATCGATTTCAATCACGGTTGTTCAGGCTATATTTACGGTCTTCAGTTGGCAAACGCACTGGTCTTATCTGGGACAGCTAAAAATGTCTTATTGCTGACTGCCGAAACCTATAGCAAGTATATCCATCCGCAGGACCGTTCAGTGCGCGTACTCTTTGGTGACGCGGCGACTGCGACCATCGTCGGTGTCGGTCAAAAGGGGGCCGCGATCCTCGCCACCGAGGTTGGTACCGATGGCAGCGGCTCCAGCAACTTGATTGTTCCAATAGGTGGAGCACGGAGACGGGCCTCTAGGTCACCCGAAAAGGAAACCCGCGACGAAAATGGAAGCGTTCGTAGCGATGCTAATCTCTTCATGGACGGCCAGGAACTCTTTAATTTCACCCTTGAGAGGGTTCCGCCATTAGTGGCGCGGATGTTAGAGAAGACTGCTCTCGCCGCGGACGACATTGACACCTTTGTTTTTCATCAAGCGAACGCATTCATGAACGAGCACCTTAGAACTAAGATGCGAATCCCGAGAGAGAAGGTCCCGCTGATCTTGAGAGACGTAGGCAACACCGTGAGCAACAGCATTCCACTTGCGCTTTCCAGAATAGCCGCGGATCTCATTCCGTCCAATAAGGTTATGTTGATTGGTTTCGGGGTCGGCTACTCATGGGGTGCATGTCTCCTTGATTGGGGCGAGGTCGAAGTGTCAGGAGATGGTGAATCGACAGCCTCAGGTACGGATGAAAAAGGTGCGGGCAGGGGGAAGAATGAATAGCAATTCCAAGTTCAAAGATGCATTTACACAGTGGCCATTTTTCGATGGTGATGAGATTGAAACCGTAGTTTCGATCCTCCGATCGGGCAAGGTCAACTACTGGACAGGTCCCGAGGGCAGGGAATTCGAGCAGGAATACGCTGCGTTCACCGGCAATCGCCACGCGGTGGCCGTGGCCAACGGCAGCCTGGCACTGGAACTCGCTCTAAAGATTCTTGGGGTCGGCGAAGGAGATGAAGTGATTACATCTCCGAGAACATTCGTAGCGTCGGCGAGCAGTGCGGTTGCGGTCGGCGCGCGGCCTGTCTTTGCTGACGTGGATCGGACGAGCCAGAACATCACTGCGGATTCGGTCCGTACGGTGCTGACTCCGGCAACGAAAGCCATTATAGCGGTGCATCTCGCCGGATGGCCATGCGAAATGGATGGCATCATGGAGTTGGCACGGGAACATGGTGTGAAGGTGATAGAAGACTGTGCACAGGCTCACGGTGCAACCTACAAAGGACGCCACGTCGGCTCCATCGGAGATATCGGAGCGTTCTCCTTCTGCCAGGACAAGATCATTACCACTGCTGGCGAAGGCGGAATGATCACTCTGAATTCCGATGAACTGTTCGAAAAGGCTTGGGCGTACAAGGATCATGGGAAAAGCTACGATGCCGTATATCGTCGCAAACATCGACCTGGTTTTCGTTGGTTACACGAGTCTTTTGGAACGAATTGGAGATTGACTGAGATTCAGTCAGCCATTGGACGCTTGCAATTGCGAAAGCTTCCTCGCTGGCTGGAAGCGCGGCGGGAAAACGCCGCCATGCTTACAGAGTGCTTTTCCGAATTGCCTGGATTACGGGTGACGCCGCCGTACGAACATGTTGGCCACGCCTATTACAAGTACTATGTGTTCGTACGCCCTGAGGCACTTCGTGCAGGTTGGAGCCGAGATCGAATTCTCGCGGAAATCACGGCAAGTGGGATTTCGTGCTTTTCCGGAAGTTGTAGCGAAATCTATCTGGAAAAGGCATTCCCCTTGGATTGGAGACCAGAGAACCGGTTGCCAGTTGCGAGTGAATTGGGCGAGACAAGCCTTATGTTTCAGGTGCATCCGACTCTAAGTCTGGAGCAACTTGCTCGCACATGCGAAGTCGTGAGGCAAGTGATGCACGAGGCTACTGAATCAGGCATGCAGCCGTTCGACCTCGGCTACGCTTCGCAGAAAATGAGCTGAGTTTTGCGGTTCTGCGCATATAACCCGCGTCCGACACAAATCTCCATTGGCCAACAAATGCATTGCTTGAACGCTCACATCGAGACGATCCGATGGCAGAGTGAGGATATGAATGTGAGTCGACGTAGTTCAATGTTTTCTTTTCTTAGACCTGCGACGCCAACATTGTTGGCGGGGCTTTTCCTTGTAACGGGCAGCATGAAAGTCGCTGCGCAGCATGTTCCAGTCAACGACACCGGGAAGGCTGAAGGTAACTCCAGCCGTTCGGCTGTCGTCTGCGAACCCTCCGTGCAGGGTTCGCCCTACATTCCAGTCGATAGTTGGGTCTATGCTGCGGTACTTCGCCTCTATTCGCTCGACTTTGTGGACAATGCCTATCTCGGGATGCGCCCATGGACCCGCGCGAGTTTGAGCCACATGATCGAGGAAACCGGGGACCGACTCGATGAGGCGCAGCCTGGACCGGCCACCAGCGAGGCCCAGGGCATCTACGACGCGCTGCTGCACGAACTGCGTAGCAACGCTGATGTCCCTTGCCAAGCGTACCCAGGCAACTTGCATATCGAGTCCCTCTACTCTGCGGTCCGAGGCATCAGCGGTACTCCCCTGCGCGACAGCTTCCATCTCGGATCGACGATCGTAAACGACTATGGTCGTCCTTACGAGAACGGATTAAACAACTACTCCGGCGCCAGCGGCTATGTCACCGCCGGCCGGTTTACTCTCTATGTGCGCGGGGAGTTCCAAGGGACGCCGTCGACTCGCGGATATTCCAGCGCGCTGGCCAAGACGCTCTCCGCGATAGATGAAACGACCTTTCTCAACCTCGCCACTGGTCTGCCATACTCTCAGGCCACAATCCCCCAGGGACCGATCGACACCAAGACCAATGGGCGTTTTTTGGAGGCTTATGTCTCCGCGCAATATCTTAATCACGTAATATCCTTCGGTAAACAGGACGAATGGCTTGGACCGGGACTGGGCGGTGGCATGGCCTTCTCCAACAACGCCGAGAACTTCTATTCCTTCCGCATCAACCGAGTTGAGCCGCTACGCATTCCGCTGATTTCCCGACTTACCGGTCCTTTCCGCTACGAGTTTCTGGGCGGATCGCTCAGAGGGCACACCGAGATGCCTTCCTTAACGCCAGACGTACCCAACGCACCGAATGTGGTCAATCCGGGCAACCCCTGGGTACACATCGAAAAGGTCAGCTTCAAGCCCACGGAAAACCTCGAACTCGGCTTCGAACGTACCGTGATATGGGGAGGAGAAGGCCATTCGCCCATCACCTTTAGGAACTTCTTCAGGAGCTTCTTGAGCGTGACCGCCGGTGGCCCGAAGAAGAACGGCCGCGAGGATCCCGGCGCACGATTTGGCGCCTTCGACTTCTCCTATCGGCTTCCCTTCGTTCGCAACTGGTTCACTCTCTATTCCGACTCCGAAGTGCATGACGATGTTTCTCCCATCGATGCGCCGCGGCGTGCCTCATGGCGGCCCGGACTCTACTTGTCCCACGTGCCCGGCCTACCGAAACTGGATCTGCGCGCCGAGGCTGTTTCGACCGATCCGCCGATCAGAAACAGCAACGGAGGCCATTTCATGTACTGGGAAGGCATCGAGAGGCAAGGATACAGCAACCAGGGGCAGCTTTTCGGCGACTGGATCGGGCGCGAGGGCAAAGGGGGCCAGGCCTGGATCACCTATCACCTGAGCGGCAACGAGTGGCTCCAGGTGGGTCTGCGCAACCAAAAAACGGCTAAGGACTTCATCCCGGGAGGTACGACCCTGAACGACATCAACTTTCAGGTGGTCAAGCGCATCGGGAAGGACCTTGAGGTCAACGGCAACTTCGGCTATGAGCGTTGGAAGGCTCCCATCTATCTTTCCGGGAGACAGACCGTGACGACAACAACCATTCAGCTCACATGGTTTCCGAATCGCAGGGTAGATTTCTGACGTAAGTTTGCCGCGCAGTTTCGACCCGTGGATGCCATCAAACCCTCGGTCTGACGCAACGCCAAGTGAAATGCCAGGCGCAGCATCATGCCCGTTTCGATTGCAAGCTCGGAGTAAATGTACTGCCCGCCAGGGGTAGTACGACGTGCCGCCCGCCAACCATCAAGCACTTCTGGCGTGACCCATAACGTCAGACTGCCTCGGTGCCGAAGTCCCGCATCATATTCTGCCCAGTTCTTCACCCGAAACTTCATCTTGGGGATGTGGTGACGGCGCGCAGCATTGTGCTTGTTCGGCATTGAAGGGAAGCCTTTCAGTATTCGGTCCCAGAGTACCCCATCTTCACCCTGTCCGTGCAACAACGCCCCATATTTGCCGCCAGTAATAACTGCACGTCGGCAGGAATCTATTCAGCACAACTGTGCCGGCAGTTGGCGCAATGGAATATGCCGAAATAGCCGGAGCCATCGGTGGTTCTTTCGCAAACCTCCTCCACCTTGATGGTGATTTCATCTTCTAGAAGTCCCTTCGCGGCTAACCAGGAACGAGCCTCGGTCATACGATCGAATACTTGAAGCTCGTCTGCACATTGGTTGTTATCGAGAATTTCAACACGAATCTGCTCGGGATGATGCACCGTGATGACGGCCGCACAGGAAGATACAAGCCGCAGCTTGCGCGACTGAGACATAACTAGTGCCGTGACCGCATGTATAGGTAACCATAGTAGATACTTGTGGTGAGGCTTTTGCTGCGGTATATCTGAAGGTATGGGCAGAGGGAACCGGCTTCAGATTGAACTCAAGGCGCGAGATCGTC
>Ga0224529_1000677_pt1 | contig 24107 bp, 25 predicted proteins | sample CBST50metaG_FD_179893 | JGI IMG/M metagenome (GOLD analysis project Ga0224529, IMG submission 179893) | Peat soil microbial communities from Stordalen Mire, Sweden - C.B.S.T50 | ecosystem: Environmental > Terrestrial > Soil > Wetlands > Peat | place: Sweden: Norrbotten County, Stordalen Mire... | reverse complement strand
CAATCGTGCATTCTTATGAATGTCCATTTGATTCCCTCCAAAAAAACTAATTGCTCGACACAATCAGCTTCTCCGGTTTGAATCAAATGGACAACCTCTTGAAACTTCACAGGTAGGGCAACGGCATTGACGCCTTAGCCATCTTGATTTTGAGCCAAAGCAAAAACCGGAAGGCGCAAAGTTTGAAATACGCAATTTATTTTGTGGAGCGGGAAAGAATCTGCCGGACAAGCGCAATTTATTCCAGGCAATCTTTCGTATTTGATTTTGCCGGCCAGAATGAAATTTCATCCGTTCGGCGTAATGCGGGCGCATTCTGTTTGTTAATTCTCTTCCGTCGGTGCGCAGTCCAGATTCTGGAATTGATCTTCCATCAGAGACACCGAAGCCCCGCGGCGGGCGCCGCGAGGCTTTGATGAAACGCCATGCTGAAGTTGTCGAGGCCACAGATGGACGATGGATGCGTGAAGTGGGAGAAGATTCCCACTCCACGCCAACAGTGTTTATCTTTCCCATGAAAATGTAAAGCCAAAAAACGACGCGAAAAAATAGGCGTTGCGGCCGCCGCGAAAATATGACTATGCTGTGGGCGTCGAGGTGCGTATGGGTGCATCTGTTTCTGCAACTGCGGATAAAGATCAATCACTTATTGCGGCCATCCGCGAGGCGGCCAAAATCGAGGGCCGCGAGTGGCGCGGCGTCCGAAAAGGCCGCCGCAGCCAATCGCCTCTCTGGGCATTTTGTCGCGAGCTGCGCGCAGATCCCCAGCTACACGATCTGGATGGCATGGCCGCTCTGGCTATGGTGCGCGATGCGCTCAGGCGGGCCGGTACATCGCTCGATGCGCTCTTCCGGGACTGCGATGATCCGGCGATCTACTTTTCGGCCGCCTGGCACCATACGGAGATGATTGGCAGTTTTGCCGCCGCGGTGCGTGCGGCGGACAATCAGCCAGAGCCTATCGCGCACGCCATAAGCATCGGCTACTCGCGCTTTTGCCGCGTCTGCGCCCAGCTACAGCGCCGCAAGGGCTGCGAGCCAATCATCCTGTCGGTGGCGGTGTTTGCGGACGCGCTGGGCGTGGATCGCCGCACAATTACCCGCTACAAGGAGCAGGCCGAGGCGGATGGCCGGCTGGTGCTGGTGGCGCCGGCCGAGCATCAGGCGCACCGCGCGGCGCGCTACCGCTATGTCCCTGCCCGATAGCCTGGCGGCCCACTTCGGGATTCATCCCCGCCTACTCCCCGACTGTGCCTGTAACTTTGCGCTCAAATGTCCCATGAGGTCTTGAGGGTCAAACGATTGAACGCAAGAATTTTGCGGCGGGGTTTTTTCCCAAACTTTGCACCAAAATGTCCCGTGAGGCACATGAGGTACTAGAGGCTCGTGAGAGTATTGAGAAGCACCTCCGGTGCGCATTCCGCTTTTTTTACTGAAGAACGTAAAAAAAGCTCCATGCTCCCCCCTAAATTCGTCAAACCGCAAGCAGTTTCCCGCTTCAACTGCAAAAGCAAAAGCTGCCGGATTTTTTGAAAAACAAAAATCCTCGTCCAACGACAAAATGCGCCGTTGGACCACACACATCTTTTTTTTTGAAACTGCCCGATGGTTGGACTTTGCCTAACCAAAGCAAACACCTAACCATCTGACACCGTGGTGTGATTCCGCGATCAACGATAAAAATTGCATGGAGGGAGGAAGCCCTTTTAGCCTTGTCCAGCTTTCATTTTCACCATCGCAAACGCGGCAGGGGCGCATGGGAAGCGCAATCTTTCGATTTGCCTTGACAGGAAAAACGCAATAATGCAAGGTGTACGCAGCAATGGGGCCGGAGTGCAGTGCATCTGGTTGATGCAACGGCCTGCAATATGCAGCCACTCTGGAGTGCCCCATTGCATCCGAGCAACGTGCCCCCCAAAAAAGGGAATCAGCAACGGCTCAAGACCGGCAACGGCTCTTGGGCCGTTGCTGCCTTGGAGGCAAGATGACTAAACCGGCTGTCACAGAACAAGACTTGGAAGATCGGCGCCAGCGTCAGGAAGAGTGGCGTGAATTCCGCAAAAAGTTTTTGTACAGTCAACGGCGTCTGGCCGAGGCGCTGAAAATTTCATTACGTGACCTGCAATACGTCGAGGCCGGTGCAGTTACACCCGTGGCCGACACACTTTTGCGCTTCCGGGATTTGAAAAATCAATGCGTGGCCGAAGCGAGAAAGCAGGCAGCATGAGTTTGGAACCCATCGAACCGCCGCAGACAGAACTGACCGGAGAAGAGATCATCGAAGACGTTTGCACGCGCCTGGCTGAAGAGCTAAGCCGGTCATGTTACTTGACTGCGATTAGCGCGTATCACGGCTACAGCGGTCGAATCTCCGCCGAGTTACAGCTTTTGGACTTCGATACAACCACGGTCAAGGCAACGGCAACCATTGGCAATCCAGACCTCGTGCGGCCGAGCGAGCATTTTGAAGTTGTGATACCAGTCGCAGATCCTTCCGCAGTGCGCGAACGCAGCGGGCTAACTCCGCCGTCTCTCGAAAGATTCGAGAGTGCTCAGACGCCAGCGAAAATAAAAACGCGGTACTACACGCCCCGAAAGAGCAACGCAGCAGCGAAATAGCACCACCAGCAAGACAGAGCAGGATGCCCCGCCAGCGTTGGCGAATCAGCAATCGCTCTCTCATCTGCCACCAGCCAAAGGGAGAGAGCAATGCCAACGATTCAAGAAGTTCTAAAGCAATCCGGATTGAGTGACGAGCAGATCGCCGCGCTGGACGCAAAGGTGGTTTCTGGATTCACCGGAGTGTTGACTACTGCCGAGCAGGAACGCCAACAGGCTCAGGCGGATCGTGAACGCGCCGAAGTTGAGCGTCGCAGCAACAGCCAGTTTTACGAAGAAACCATCGCACCAGCGTTGAACTCCTGGGCAACAGAAAAAGCCAATTACGACGGTCAGATTGGCTACTACAAGAGCCAACTTGAGAGCGCACGGGCGGCAGGATTGGAGTTTGCCCCGCCACCGGCACAGGCACGCAGCGCAGCAAACGGTCAGTACGTTTCTGGCGCCCAGGGCGGTACGCCGGGCAGCCCGACTTTCACGATGGAAGCGATTGACCAGCGGCTGGGCAACGGGATCAGCAATATCGGCTGGGCGATGCAGGAATACCAGAAATTGAGCGGCGGCGGATTCCTGCCTGATTCCTTTGACACGCTGGCGGAAGAAGCGCACAACTCCCGTTTACCATTCCGCGATTACGTGGCGCGGAAGTATGACTTTGCGGGCAAGCAGGCAGAGATGCAGCGCAAGCAGCAGGAAGATCACGACGCCAAAATCCGGCAGGACACAGAGGCCCAGGCAGATCGCAAGTGGGCTGAAAAGATCGGTTCCAATCCTGACGTGCATATTGGGCAGCCCAGCCGGTTCGCCGAAGTGGCGCGCGCGGTCAAGTCCGGCAGTCGACCAGACCCGTTGACGCTCAACGAAAGCCAGCGCCGGCAAGCTACCTCGCAGGCGATTCGGCACGACATTACCGAAAGCGGCGAAGCTGCCTAACCCAGAGTCGAGCAACATGCCTTTTTCCTTGGGCGGAAAAACAAGCAACGGCTCAGGTCCGGCAACGGCTTGGGCCATTGCTATTTGTGGAGTGAGTAAGTCATGGCAGATTCGGAAGCATGGAACTCCGGATGGACTCTTGGATCACAGCTTGCTCAGGGTATCCAGGAGCGGCGCGCCCGCAAGCAGGCGCTCAGCGATGAAGAATTCCAAATGAAGACCAGCGAACTTGGAACGCAGCTCAATAACTTGCGGCAAAAGTTAGGCACGCTGAAGCCCGGCAGCCGTGAGTATTCCGGCGTTGTGAGCGAGTTACAAACGCGCATCGGTGAGGTTCGAGAACTTTATCATCCCGATAAGAATCCGGGAGCGATTGCGAGGTATGGTCACCTTTTAACCGATAAGTTGGGCTTGACCAATTCCACCAAGCGCATTAAAAAAGCCGGCGCTCAGCGCGCCAATGCCAGCGCCGCGGATGAGCACCAAGCGCAGCAGATGGCAGAGGCCGCGCCTTTGACGCCAGAGCAGAGAGCCGAACAGCAGGCGCGAGCTACTACGGCCGGAAGCGAAGTTACTCGCGCATGGGCGCTTGATTGGGCCAAGCGGCACGGTGTTGCCGAAGCCGCATTGCAGGAGCTTACAGAGCACTTAGCCGGCGTCCCAACGCAGAAGCCTGTCGTTGAAACGGAAGCCGCAAAAACGCGGGCCGACTTCGCAGAGTATCAAAAGGCCCATCCCGATTACAAAGGAACTTTTGAACAGTGGAAGACTAAGCAAGCGGCGCAAGGCCGTGCCGAGGTTCCGAAGCGTCAATCAAACGATGATCGATTCCTTACCATCGAACAAAAACGCGCCAGCGGCCAGCAGTTGACCGTCGATGAACAGGCTTTTGAGAAGGGCTACAAAGCACTCATTAAAGCCAAAGTTATTGACCCCAAAGTCGCTGGTTATGCGGCCTTGGGCGGCGCTCGCATGATGCAGGTTGAAGATCCGGACCATCCCGGCGAATCGCTCATTATGACTGGCTCCGAAGCGCGGCGACGCGGCTTGCATGGCACAGCAAGTGCCAGCTTCAAAATTCAAATGCCCACCAGCCAAGAGCGCGGCAGAGCGGATCTGGCAGTATCCGCGCGCGAGCAATTGAGCACCATGGAAGACATTCTGACGCGGCGCACTGATTTGTTTGGCCCGGTCAGTGGCCGCGCAACCGACTTCACCTTATGGCTTGGCTCGCAAGATCCCGATGCGCAGAGGTTTGAAGCGGCGGCGCGAATCGCGGCGGACCACTTGGCCGGTGTTTTTGGCGGCAGGTCCGAGGCGGCGCTAGAAGCAATCCATGACGTTGTCGGCCAAAACCGCACGAACCCGCAGGCTGCTACCGCAGGCCTCGAACAGATGAACATTGCCGCCGGCGCGATTCAAGGGCGCGGTTCGGTGGGCGGCGCTGGCGGCGCATCTACTCCCGGCGCGCTGAAGAAACAAGCGCAAAAGAACTTGGGCGCTGACCCGCTGGGGGTGCTGTGATGCCAGAACCAACCATGAGCCTTCAGGAATTCGGGCGGAAGATCAAAAGCAAGTACCCGGCGTATGAGCAGTTCAGCGATACGGCCATTGCTCAAAAGGTGCTTGCCAAGTATCCGCAGTACAAAGCATCCATTCGGCCCGCGACGCCAGCGGATGCAACCACTTTGCGCGCGGAAGCGGAAAAGCGGCGGCCTAAAAACGAACTCAAACCAGCGGAGACAGGCGCTGGACCGTGGCTGGCCAACGTGGAGCGTGACCTTCGTGGCGGTGGTGGACGAACGGCAGCGGGCCGCACCTTGGGCCAGTTGCAAGGCCGCGGCGGGCGCGGTTACAGCGGTCTCGATAGTGGCGTTTCGCCGGGCGTGGCCGAGTTTGTGGGCAGCCCAGTCCTCGGCGCGGTTCATGCCGCCCAGGGAATTGCGGAAACCTCGAAGCATCCCGTGCGCGGACCGCTCAAAGCTGCGGGCGGCGTTCTTGAAGCTGGCCAGATTCCGCTTGCTTTCGTAGGCGGCCCGGTGGCAAACAAGGCAATCGAGGCCATTCCCAGCGCGGAACACGCGGCCTACTTGCTGCAAAGCGTTGAACGCAATGCAGGCAGTCTGCCGGTAAGCCTGTCCCGTTCGGGTCACGCGCTTCTTCGCGTGAAAGAACTTGCAGACCGCGGTGGAACCATGCCGCAAGCCATTCGGAAACTGCTTGCACGCGCTACGGAACCGAAAGGCAAGCCGCTAACTTACAGCGAATCGCGCGATTTTTATTCAAATATCACCAGACTGAGCGCAAAGGAAAAGATGACACTAACTCCCGTCATGCGCCGTCAGATTGGAATTGCAGCCGCGGCCTTGAAGCAAGATGTTGGCGACGCGGCGCAAATGGCGGGACGGGCAGCCGACTACTACAAAGGACTGAAAGAGTATGCGGCAGCCGCCCGGCTGAATCGCGCTGCGCAAGAAATCGGTAAGTGGGCGCTTCGCGCGGCGGGTGTAGCGGGAACTGCGGAGCTGGCCCGGCTCGTCTGGAATGCCACGCCTTCCAAGACGCCCTCCAGATCGCCGGCGGGCGTAGGGCAATAGGAGAAACCCTTACCGCTTGCCTTCAGGCGCGTCCTGGGGCCTTGTAACGCGATTCTCCACAAGCGGGAGCGCGTCCTCCAACATTTCTCGCAAAAATTCGGGCAAGTCGTGGATAGCTTGGGCAAGCGCGTGAACTTGATCCGCGTAATTGGCCGGAATAATTGTTTTCAGCGGATCTTCCTTTTGCCGCTGACAGCACAGGCTTCCCGCCCTTCCATCAATGACCCAACCCAAGGCAATCAGGCGCGGCGACTGCTCTGCAAGGTCACTCAAGCTGGTATCGAGCGCCAGCGTGCTGGCAAGCAGTTCGGATTCATCTTCGGCGTTTGCATCGGCTGACATCGGAGGGCGGATGCAAACGATTTTCTGCTTTTGCGACATAATTTTTCCTTCCACTGGCATGGCCTTTGCCGCCGTGGCCAATTGTCGCACACGGCGGGCGCGCGCGGTGCTGTTCGCAAGCCAGTTTTGCCGATGGACGGTCACGCGGCCGCCCGCGATGCTGTTTCCCGGCCACCAGCGCCACGTAGAACTTCCGATGGCTTACTGGTGGAGTCTTGAGCCTTCACAGGGGCAGGAACAAGCGTCAACGCCTCTGCGCGATGGTGGCCGAGGTAGTTCGGCTCTGGCCAACTGACTAACACGCGCGTTGATTCGTGGCCTGTGACAATACCGGCTGGTGCATCCGGGCAGGCTTTGAGCAGGACGCGGCTACCCTTGGGGAAGAGCTGCTCCAATCGTGTCGGCGGCACTGGAATGCGCAAACTTGGAAGCGATTGGTAAGTCAAGGCCGCACCTCCACCAGCGAGGCAGACGAATGGCGGCCAACAAAATCCAGATCGGGCCAGCGAACAATGGCCTTTCCGCGTTCATGGCGGAGCACAATGCCAGCTTGACCGAAGTTGCAGTTACGCAGGCGCACACACGCGCCTATCGCTGGCATGGACGGCTGAGCTGGCATTTCAGTTATGCCAGCGGCGGGGCAGGATTCACCTGTCTCAAAATCAAAGCCGTAATCGTAGACGACTTCGCCGCGGGCGCTCATCAGGCTGCCTCTTGCCGTGATTTGCGGCTGGCCTCGATGCGTTCGGCAATCCATTGATCAATTTCGTTCGAGGGCCAGCCCACAGCCCTATCTCCCAACGAGATGGACGCCGGGAACTCTCCAGCTTTGATCTTTGCGTAGAGTGTTGACCGGCTCAAGCCGGTGCGTCTTCGCACTTCGGGTGAGCGCAAAATAGCGATGTCTGAAATAACTTTCACTTATGACCTCATTAGGACTTACTTGGCCTATGGAAGCTATTTTTGTTAAATAAAATCCTGTGTCAAGGGGTATCGTACAAAGCGAATCATTCTCGAACAAGCTGCACTTTTCTTGACCTTATTGGTGCCTGTTTCTACCAGTCCGGATTCTGGACTGTGCCAAAATTTGTTGTTACGCAACGGCCTGTTTGAAGGCCAGCACCTTCCCACCGCGCTGTGTTTGCTCCAGAAACTCGGCCCAGTCCTGCATCATTCTGGCTCGTGGCTCAAGGTACAAGGCGTGATTGTAAGCGGCAGACACAGCGTTGCGCGGGGCATGGGCCAATTGCAATTCGATGTGCTCATGCGGGTAGCCTTGCTCGTGCAGAATGGTCGACGCCAGCCCGCGGAAGCCGTGGCCGGTCATGCGTCCCTTGTAACCCATGCGCTCCAGCGCCTTGAGAATCGTGTTGTTGCTCATATGCTTTTTCTCGTTCCAGTCACCGGGAAAAAGCCACTCGTTTTTGCCCGTCAGCGTGCGCAGCAGTCCGAGAATTTCCATTGCCTGCCGTGACAGCGGCACAATATGCGCAGTCCGCATCTTCATGCGTTCGGCCGGAATATCCCAGCGGGCATTCTCCAGATCGAATTCCGCCCAGCGCGCTCCAATCAATTCGCTGGTGCGGACAAAGGTCAATACCATCAGCTTCATTGCCAGCCGGGTGATTACTTTGCCGCGATACACTTCGATTGCCCGCAGCAAGGCAGGCAGTTCCTTGCTGTCAATACGAGCCATGTTGGTTTTCACCGTTTGCTTCAACACGTCGCCGGGTTTCACGTCGGTAGCTGGATTGCGTTTTATGCCGTGACCATGAGCAATAGCGAAACGGAAAATCTGGCCAACCGTTTCCAACGCCCGTTTGGCCAGATCGCCCACGCCCAGCGCCTCAATCGCTTGGACCATTGCCACCAATTCAGGCGCCTCAATCTCCGCGATGGGGCGAGCACCCAATGCAGGAAAGACATTCTGTTCCAGGCGCCGCCGGGTCATGTCCGCATGGCGCGGGCTTTTGCCCACGCGCCAATGCTCCCACCAAAGGCCGGCAATGCTCTGAAAGGAATTCCCGGCCGCCGTCTGGTGCGCGATTTTCTCGGCTTTCCGTTGCTCCATCGGGTCAACGCCAGAGGCCAGTTGCGCGCGCGCTTCGGCGTGGCGCTCCCTGGCCAGCACCAGCGGCACATCCGGATACGAGCCAAGCGCCATGAGCTTCTGCTTGCCGTCATGCCGGTACTTGAAGCGCCAGAGCTTGCCGCCAGCAGGGGTGACAAAAAGGAACAGCCCTTTGGAGTCTGGCAGCCTGTACGCCTTGTCTGCGGGTTTGGATCTGCGAATTGCCGTGTCGGTCAGCAAAATACCACCTCCCATATACCACCAGTAAGCGAAGAAATACCACCACGCAAGCGGAGAACGATCGTTTGCTGTCTCTTGTCCGCCTCCGCCGTGCCGCCTAGAGCGCAGATGACCTATGGTTCGAGTCCCTATGAAGCGCCCCGTCAGCAAACGAGATAAAACCCGCATGAATACAGGGGATAGAGGCTTTTTTAGAAAGTACCACCAATTTTTGAATTCTGTACACCATAAATACCACCAAATATCCCCGGCTTCCATACTACCGTCTTAAACGGTATTGAACATAATATCGTTGATTTTATTGGGTTTCGTAAAGGAAGCTGGACACTATAGAACTGTAAAAAACAGGGTCTTGGCGGAGGGAGAGGGATTCGAACCCCCGGTACCTTTGCAGGCACAACGGTTTTCAAGACCGCCGGTATCAACCGCTCACCCATCCCTCCGCGAGGTGTGGGACTTGTCTTCGATTGTACGTCGAAACGGAGTTTACCGGCGGGTTTTGCCCAGAGCGCATTGGCGAGCGCCAGCTCAGGCAACCGGCTCAAGGCTCCCATTCCCTGCGCCCCGCCACGTTGCTTCTGCAGCGCCTTAGCGGCGTGTTATTTGTGGTTGGACAGGCGTTGCGGGCGGCGGCGCGGGAACGGTATTCTGCTGCGCAGCCGCAGGCGGCACGGGAGCGGCGGGTTCATCCACGCCCTTCAGGCCTTCCTTGAAGCCCCTCAAGCCCTCGCCCAGTCCCTTGCCCAGCTCCGGCAGCTTTTTGCCGCCAAACAGAACCAGCAAAACAATCACCAGGATCAGTAGATGGGTCGGTTGTAATAGATCTCCCATGGCTTCAACCTCCACGCGCCTGCTGACCGGCGCATATTCTCTCTGTATATTGTCGCACAGGGCCGGCAGCGCGCAGCGCGATAAAAATGGCGTTGTCGCCCGGCTTTGTGGCAGACTGGAAAGGATCGCGGAGGATTCCCCATTGAAGATCATGAAGCTTTTTGCACTTGCCGCGCTGCTGGCCGTTGGCGCGCTTCCGGCTCGCGCCGCCAGCCGCGAGATTTATCCCGCACCAGCGCAGGCCAAAGCCGATCTGGCCGCGGCGCTGAAAACCGCCGCCGCCACGCACCAGCGCATCCTGCTCGACTTCGGCGCCAACTGGTGCCCTGACTGCCAGATGCTGGACCTCTACTTCCACGACGCTGCCAATCTGCCCATTCTGGAGAAAAATTTTATCCTCGTCCACGTGAACCTGGGGCGCGAGGACGCCAACCTGGATCTCGTCCAGCAGTACGAAATTCCGCTGAAGAAGGGCATTCCCGCACTGGCCGTTCTCAGCGACCGGGGCGAGCTGCTCTTTAGCCAGAAGAACGGCGAATTTGAGGCCATGCGCGGCATGAAGTCTTCGTCCGTCACGCAATTTCTGTTGCAATGGAAACTGCGCTAAGGCAAGGCAAAATTGATATTTTCGGTGATGAGCCTTCAGCGAAAATACTTTCAGGCCATATTGCGTCAGGGCACGACTTTAGTCGTGCCGTAAGTGCTTCAGAATCAATGCGGGCTTCAGCCCCTGAGGAATGTTTTCCGCTAAATTACCCGAAATGCTGCTTTTTTCCTCAGCCTGTAAAGCCGGATTCTTGATTGGCCATGATCGGCACGACTGAAATCGTGCCCTGACGCATTTTGTTTTATCAATGGAATTTTGCAAGTGGCTCGCATGGCAGTTTTCTGCTCAACGGCAAGGAGAAAAACGACAATGACACATTGGACGAGAACTTGGGCGTGTACGGGGTTGATGCTGCTGGCGCTGGCCGCGCCCGCGCAAACCGTCACCGTGCTGGACCCGGCGCAACGCGGCCGCATCGACCGCATCGCCGCGCAAGTGCTGGAGCAGACCGGCGTGCCTTCGGCTTCGGTGGCCGTGGTCAAGGGCGGCAAACTGGTTTACACCCACGCCTACGGGCAAGCGCGGCTGGCCACGGTTGCCGCTCCGGCCCTTGCCGCCACGCCAGCCATGCGCTACTCCATCGGGTCCATCTCGAAGCAGTTCACCGCGGCGGCCATTCTGCTGCTCCAGGAAGAAGGCCGGCTTAAGCTCGACGACGCAGTGGGCAAGTACCTTCCCGGCTTGACGCGCTGCAACGAGGTCACCATCCGGCAGATTCTTTCGCACACCTCCGGCTACCAGGACTACTGGCCGGAGGACTACGTGATGACGACGATGCTGCCCGACGTGAGCGCCCGGCAGATTCTCGACACCTGGGCGAAAAAGCCGCTGGACTTCGAGCCCGGCACGCAGTGGCAGTACTCGAATACCAATTACGTCATCGCCGGGCGCATTGTCGAAACCGTCACAGGTGAGCCGCTGATGGACTTCCTGACGCAGCGCATCTTTCGCCCGTTAGGCATGACATCCGTGTGGAACTCGGACCAGAACCGGCTGACCCAGGCCGATGCCACGGCCTACTATCGCCACGCCCTCGGCCCGCTGCGCGTGGCGCCCTCGGAGGGCCGCGGCTGGATGTTCGCCGCCGGCGAGTTGGCCATGACCGCGCACGATCTGGCGCTGTGGGACGAGAGCTTGATCGCCGAAACCGTGCTGAAGCCCGCCAGCTACCAGCAGATGTTCACCGAGGTGAAGCTGAAGGACGGCAAGGGAACGCATTACGGGCTGGGCGTGGAGGTGCTCGACCGCAACGGCCATCGCTCCATCGAGCACAGCGGCGAGGTCTCCGGCTTTGTCTCGGACAACGAAGTGCTGGTGGACGACGGCGTGGCCGTCGCGGTGCTCACCAACCAGGACGCCGTGGGCGCGGCCTCGACGATTGCGCGGCTGGCCGCTCCAGTGGTGGCCGACTATCCGCCGACGGACGCCGAAAAACAAGCCATCGCCATCTTCCACGGCTTGCAGCAGGGACGCATCGACCGCGGCCAGCTTGCGCCGAATCTGAATGACTACTTCACCGCCGAGGCCGTGGCCGACTTCCGCCAGAGCCTGGCTCCGTTGGGCGAGCCGCTCACCTTCCGCCAGACCGCCAGCGAGCTGCGCGGCGGCATGACCTTCCGCGGCTTTGAGATTGTTTATCCCGGCAAGCGGCTATCGCTGACCACCTACACCTACCCCGACGGCAAGCTGGAGCAGTATCTGATCGCGCCGGCGGAGTAGCCGATAGTCCGCGTTTGCTCCGGGGCTAAACAGGCTGCGGAAAAAATCGTAAAAAGTGTTTCAAGGGGACGCATTGTGTCAGGGCACGACTTTAGTCGTGCCGTAATTGCCGCAAAATCAACGGGCCTTTAGGCCCTGAGGAATGCTTTCCGCTAATTTGCCCGAAATGCGGCCTTTCCCCGCAGCCCGTAAAGCCCCATCGATTTTGCAGACCTCATCGGCACGATTTCAGTCGTGCCCTTTCAAAACTGAACTTATTCAGGGCTTCCTCAGGCGACATCTATTGTTCTTGCGCTTTTGATGCACCCATAGGCAGACAAGAGCATCCAATGAGCGATTGCGTACCTTGCGGCTGGCGTAATTCCGCGCAACGGCAGTGCGCTCAAAGGGATGGCAAATGAAGATTTTGATCGTTCTCACCTCGCACGACCAGCTTGGCAACACAGGCAAGAAGACCGGCTTCTGGCTGGAAGAGTTCGCGGCGCCCTACTATGTGTTCAAGGATGCGGGCGCGACCATCACCCTGGCCTCGCCCAAGGGCGGGCAGCCGCCTCTGGATCCAGGCAGCGACGTTCACGCCTTCCAGACCGCGGCCACGGAGCGATTCAAGAAGGATGCGGCTTCCGTGGAGATTCTGGCCCACACGCGCAAGCTGTCTGAAGTGAACCCCAGCGACTTCGACGCTGTTTTCTATCCCGGCGGCCACGGCCCTCTGTGGGATCTGGCCGAAGATGCGCATTCGGCTCATCTGATTGAAACCATGTATGCCGCGGGCAAGCTGGTTGGCGCGGTCTGCCACGCTCCTTGCGTGTTCAAGAACGTCAAGATTGCGGGCAAGCCGATTGTCGAGGGCAAGCAGGTTACTTGCTTCTCCAACACGGAAGAAGCCGCCGTACAGCTTGAAAAAGTTGTTCCTTTTCTCACCGAGGACGTGCTCAAGGCCCAGGGCGGCAAGTATCAGAAAGGCCCCGACTGGGGACCTTTTGTCCTGGTCGATGGCCACCTCATCACCGGCCAGAATCCGGCATCCTCTGCGCCCGTGGCGCAAAAGATGCTGGAGCTGCTGAAATAGGCAATTCCATCGCCATCAAAAAGGGCCGCTTCCTCCAGAGGAAGCGGCCCTTTTTGATGGCTTTCAAGACTAAAGCGCTCAAGCCCGCATTTGACAGGATTTTGCCGCGGAAGCAGAATTAAAACATGGCAGGCATCCGGCTTGCCTTCGTAAGCGTTTCCGTCAGCCAACGCACTTTTTTATTCTCGGCCAGGTTTTCCCTGCCGGGAGAAAGGTGCGTATTACTGTGGAATCCAAATCTCTAGCTGTATCCCCTTCCGCAACTTTGCCCTGCGTCTCGACCGCACACGGCGCGCCGCGCGCAACCACGCTCGATCAACCAAATATTCAGGAACTTCTCTCACGCCTCTACAAGGAAGAAAAGGCAGCCGACGCCCAGGCGCGGGCCAAAGAGGAAACTCTGGCCGCGGCGGGTTCCCTAGATGAAAGCGCGCGGGCCGCTCTGCTTGGCAAGCGCTTTCTGGCCGTCGCTCCCGAAGTTGGGCGGCTGCTTTACCTGCTGGTGCGCAGCCGGCGTCCGGCGCTCGCCGTTGAATTTGGCGCCTCGATGGGGATTTCCGCAATTTACATCGCCGCGGCTCTTCGTGACAACGGCCAGGGCCGCCTGATTACCACCGAGATGAATGCGGCCAAGGCGCATCGCGCCGCGCTTCATCTTGAACAAGCCGGGTTATCGGATTTGGTAGATGTGCGACAGGGAGATGCTTTTGAAACACTGCGCGGTGTGGATCGGATCGAACTCCTGCTGCTGGATGGATGGGAGCCGCTCTATCTTCCCTTGCTGAAGCAACTGGAACCGGCGCTGGTTCCTGGCTGTCTTGTCATTGCCGACGATGCGGCCAAGCACGCCGCGAAGCTCATTGATTACTTGGCCTACGTGCGCGATCCAGCAAACGGGTACCTTTCCTGCGCCATTCCGCTCGATGACGGCCTGGAATTGTCGATTCGCTAAGCGCCGGAGTGGACTTTCGCATTATTGATCCGGCCAGAAAGTATGAACACAAAAATCGGGTGCCCCACCCTCGCGACGCTTTTGTTTTTGTCGCTAGGGTGGGATCGCACGATGCCAATCTTCCGGGCCGGATCAATAACGCGGATTATTTTTGAATCTGCTTGAGGTCCCTGACAGCGCCTCTCGCGGCGCTGGTCGTCAGGGCCGCGTAAGCCTGAAGCGCCTTGGAAATCTTGCGCTTCCGCACGGCTGGCTTCCATGCCGCCGCGCCTTTGGCCGCCATCGCCTTCCGCCGCCGCGCAATCTCCTCGTCCGAAGCGCTGACCCGCAAAACGCGCTTGGGAATGTCGATCTCGATGCGGTCGCCTTCTTCCACCAGCGCCAGCAAGCCGCCCTCGGCCGCCTCCGGTGAAACGTGCCCGATCACCAGTCCCGAAGACCCGCCGGAGAAACGCCCGTCGGTAATCAGCGCGCAGGCCTTGCCCAGGTGCTTCGATTTCAGATAGCTGGTCGGGTAAAGCATCTCCTGCATTCCCGGCCCGCCCTTGGGGCCTTCGTAGCGGATCACAACCACGTCGCCGGGGTGGACCTGATCGCCGAGAATGGCCTCCGAAGCCTCTTCCTGGCCCTCGAAAATCCGCGCCGGTCCGGCAAAAGTCAGCAGCGACGCATCGACGCCGGCGGTCTTCACAATGCAGCCGTCCGTGGCGAGGTTGCCGAAGAGGACCGCAAGTCCGCCATCGGTGCTGAAGGCGTGAGCCATATCGCGTATTGCGCCGCTTTCGCGGTCCAGGTCGAGATCCTCATAGTGTTCGCACTGGCTGAAGGCTTCCGTGGTGCGCTTGCCTCCCGGTGCGGCCAGGTAGAACGCATGAACCGCGGGCGAAACCGCGCGCTTCACGTCCAGATGGTCAATGGCGTCGCCCAGCGTGGCGCAATGCACGGTGCGGGCGGAGCGATGGATCAGCCCGCCGCGATCCAGCTCGCCCAGAATGCCGAAGACGCCGCCAGCGCGATGCACTTCCTCCACGTGAACCTCGGCTGTGGAGGGCGCGACCTTGCACAGATGCGGCACGTGGCGCGAAAGCCGGTCGATGTCGGCCATCGTGAAGGGCACCTCGCCCTCCTCGGCCACGGCCAGCAGGTGCAGAACGGTGTTCGTCGAGCCGCCCATCGCAATGTCCAGCGTCATCGCGTTCTCGAAGGCCTCGAAGGTCGCGATACTGCGCGGCAGCACGGTGGCGTCGTCGTGCTCGTAGTAGCGCTTGGCCAAATCGACAATGGTGCGCCCGGCCTGCAGGAAGAGTCCTTCGCGGCTAGCATGCGTGGCCACCAGCGTGCCGTTGCCGGGCAGTGAAAGCCCCAGCGCCTCGGTCAGGCAGTTCATTGAGTTGGCGGTAAACATCCCCGAACACGAGCCGCAGGTGGGACAAGCCGAGTGCTCGTACTCCTCCACATCGGCGTCGCTCACCGCCGGATCGCCCGCGACGATCATCACGTCGATCAGGTCGGCGGCCTTGACCTCGCTGCCGACCTTCACCCGGCCCGCTTCCATCGGCCCGCCGGAGACAAAAATCGTGGGAATGTTCAGCCGCATCGCGGCCATCAGCATTCCCGGCGTGATCTTGTCGCAGTTCGAGATGCAGACCAGCGCGTCCGCCTGGTGCGCGTTCACCATGTACTCGACCGAGTCGGCGATCAGGTCGCGCGAGGGCAGGCTGTAGAGCATTCCGTCGTGGCCCATCGCGATGCCGTCGTCGATGGCGATGGTGTCGAACTCCTTGGCCACGCCGCCCGCTTTTTCGATTTCGCGGGCCACCAGTTGGCCCAGGTCCTTCAGGTGAACGTGGCCAGGAACAAACTGCGTAAAGGAGTTGGCGATGGCGATGATCGGTTTGCCGAAGTCGCCGTCCTGCATCCCGGTGGCACGCCACAAGCTGCGCGCTCCGGCCATATTCCGTCCGTGCGTCGATATCCGTGATCGATAGGCTGGCATGGCTTCTATTTTACGGCCTTGCTTGCGTACCATAAAGGTATGACTTATCTTTGGCTTCTGATGGCCATTTGCAGTGAAGTGCTGGCCACTTCCATGCTGAAAGCAGCCGAGAGCTTTACTCGTCCGCTTCCCTCGGTCATCGTTGTGCTTGGCTATGGATTTTCCTTCTATTGCCTTTCGCAAACCCTGAAAACTATGCCCGTCGGTATCGCCTACGCCATCTGGTCCGGTATCGGCACCGTTATGATCGCATTGGTGGGCTTGTTCTTCTATCATCAGACGCTCGACCGCGCCGCTCTGCTCGGCATCAGCATGATCGTCGCCGGAGTGGCTATCCTCGATTTCTTCTCGAAATCCGCCACGCAATGAGAAGCGATGCCCACGATACACTAAAAGGTTACCGAATTCTTTGAGGAACTCATGTTTGAGAATCTGACTGATAAGCTGCAACGCGCCTTCAAGACCCTTCGCGGGCAGGGCACGCTTACCGAAGAGAACATCACCGGCGCGCTCGGCGAAATCCGCGTGGCGCTGCTCGAAGCCGACGTTAACCTCAACGTCGTCAACGACTTGATCGAGCAAATCCGCGCCAAGGCCGTGGGCGCTGAGGTGCTGACAGCGCTCTCGCCCTCCGAGCAGGTCATCAAAATCGTCCGCGACGAGCTGATCGCCATCCTGGGCAAGGACACGGCGCGCTTCAAATTCGCCTCGCAACCGCCCACGGTGATTCTGATGGCCGGCCTGCAAGGCTCCGGCAAAACCACCACCGCCGGCAAGTTGGCCGCGTGGCTCAAAAAGGGCGGTCACCGGCCAATGCTGGTTTCGGTGGACGTCTACCGTCCGGCCGCCCGCGAACAGCTCAAGGTCGTCGCCAAATCCATCGACGCCAAGCTCTACGAAGGCGACCAGAAAGGCGAGCCGGCCGGCAAGGCGCTGGTGCTCCGGCTGGCCAAGGAAGCTCGCCGCGAGGCCCGCAACATCGCCTGTGACACGCTGATTGTCGATACCGCCGGACGCCTGCACATCGACGAGCAGTTGATGGACGAGATGGAGCAGCTCAAGAAGGAGCTGAACCCCTCCGAAATTCTCTTCATCGCCGACGCCATGACCGGCCAGGACGCGGTCAACTCCGCCGCCGAGTTTCACAAGCGGCTTGGACTGACGGGCGTGGTCCTCACCAAAATGGACGGCGACGCCCGCGGCGGCGCGGCGCTCTCCATCCGCCACGTCACCGGCCAGCCCATCAAGTTCCTCGGCACGGGCGAAAAGCCCGACGCCTTCGAGCCGTTCCATCCGGACCGCATCGTCGGCCGCATCCTGGGCATGGGCGACATGATGTCGCTGATCGAGAAGGCCGAATCGACCCTCGACCACAAAAAATCCGAAGAGATCGCCAAGAAAGCGCTGCTCGGCGACGGCTTTTCGCTGGAGGATTTCCGCGACCAGTTGCAGCAGATCAAGAAGCTTGGCTCGATGGAGAGCATCCTGAAGATGATGCCTTCGGTCGGCCCCTTCGCCGGGATGCAGCAAGCCGCGAAGAACGTGGACGAAAAGCAGTTCACGCGCCTGGAGGCGATCATCAACTCGATGACGCCCAAGGAGCGCCGCCACCACGAAATCATCAGCGGTTCGCGCCGCAAGCGCATCGCTGCTGGCAGCGGCGCCACCGTGCAGGACGTGAATCAGCTTCTCCGCCAGTACGCGCAGATGGCCAAAATGTTCAAACAGATGGGCAAATTCGGCATGGCGAAGAACATGATGCGCGGCGGCATGGGCGCCATGGGACTCGGCGGCAAGCAGCGCTTTGGGCGGTAATATCTCTTGTGCGGGATTTTGTTGTCTGTACTCGATTTGTCATCCTGAGCGAGCGTTAATATCTGGATGTCATCCTGAGTGAGCGTTAATATCTGGATGTCATCCTGAGCGAGCGCAGCGAGTCGAAGGACCTGCGGTTGTTTTTTGGAAGGATCGAAAATCATGGGTCTGTCATCCTGAGCGGAGCGTAGCGGAGTCGAAGGACCTGCGGTTGCTTTTTTGCATTAACGAATCTGTTTTGAAAGGGCACGGCTTGAGCCGTGCCGTAAGACGCAGACAAATACAAGGCGGCCTTTACAGGCTGCGGAAAAGCTCATCAGGCTGAAGGGTACGGGCTTTAGCCCGTACATAAGTGCTGTAAAATCAATGCGGGCTTTAGCCCCCGAGGGATGATTCCGCGGGGTTATGATCGATTTCAAGCGGAAGGGAGAACGCGATGCGCAAGCTCACGGTCAAGAACTTCTCCGTAATCAAGGACGCCGAACTGGAGTTCGGCAAGATCACCGTCCTCATCGGCCCGCAAGCCAGCGGGAAAAGCCTTCTGTGCAAACTAGCGTATTTTCTCGGTCCGGTTCTGAGCGAGTTTTCCGCCACTATGGCCGCGTCTGATCAATCGTGGGAACAATTTATCGAACATGCAAAAAATCAATTTAGGCTCTGGTTCCCGCCCTATGCATGGAGGAACTCCACCTACTCGATTCGATATGAGGAAGGACGCTACGGAGTTTCCATCAATGCGTCTGAGGCTCTCGGCGAAGGTGTTGTAGATCTGAGCTTGACCGAAAGCTTCAGGGATATCTATGAGAAAGAGAAAAGAAACTCATCAATTCCTGCCTCAACGCTGCAACAACAAGAGGATAAGAGTATCCGTTCAATGGATATGTCTATCCGCAGGAGGAACTTTTTCTACGCACTCAATGCCTTGCAGGGGCGTACAAGAGTTGAGGAAAGCGTATACGTACCCGCGGGCAGATCCTTCTTTTCGAATCTGAATAGCGTTTTTGAAATCTTCAAGAATGAGAACCTTGACCCCATTCTGAAGGAATTTGCCGCGAATCTCGATTGGGCCAGTACACCCGACGGGATACCGCTGTCCGCGCTAAAACAGGAGATTCTGAGTGCTATTAATTTGATCCAGGGTGGAAGATTCTTACTCAAGGATGGCAAACAAATGTTTGAAGATGACAAGGGCGTTCAGTTGCCGTTGGGAATGGTTTCTTCAGGAACTCAAGAACTCGTTCCTTTGTTCAGAATCTTCTCAAAACTCATTCGAGGTTTCATTGGAGTCTCCCGCAGCAATGGATCTGAGCGCACTAGAGAATGTTTTCTGATCGTAGAAGAACCAGAGACTCATATATTCCCAAACACGCAGAATGCGTTGGTTAAAGTCTTCTCGCAGTTATCCAACGAGCAATGGTTCTCTTTTTCTTGGCTTATCACCACCCACAGCCCCTACATTCTCACCGCATTTAACACTCTGATCGAGGCATGGCGCGTGGGAAACAAAGAAGGCAAGCACGATCAAGTCGCGGCGATCGTTCCAGAAAAGTATTGGGTAAATGAAAATGACTTTGCAGCTTACTCGATTCACGACGGCGTGCTGACGCCCATCTTCTCGAAGGAAGAGGAGGGCAAGGAAGGCAGCGGCCTGATCGATGGCGATTTTCTGGATAGCGTCTCCGATCAGTTGGGCAGCGAATTCGACAAGCTCTTGGATATTGAATATGCCAAATGATCGCCGCAACTTACCCGACTACGCCCAGCCACACAGCGGCGAATGGATCGTTGTCGAAGAAAACAAGAAAGCCGCACGCTTCCATAATCCAGACAGGCATACGATTCTCGTAATTCACGCCGACGGTGGCTTGATTACCTCGGGAGAACGCGCCGACTACATCGTTGCCTATCCAAAAATCGTTGATGTCATTGTTGAGCTGAAAGGCAGCGATGTTACCAAGGCCATCCACCAGATTCGCTTGACGCACCCGGTGTGGATGCGGCATGAGCTGGCTGGAAAGAAGCTCGGAGCCTTGGTCGTCCGCAGTCCTGGGCTTCATCCGAAGGAATCAGCAAGCATTGACCGTTGGAAGAGAGAATTCCTCAAGAATTTCAAGATGAAGCTTGTGGTTGAAACGCATAATCGCAATTATGAGTTTGCGGAATTTCTTTTGCCGGAATAATCGTGCGCCCAGTTTCCTGGACTAACCCATCTGAGTCTTCAGCGGTTTCCCAGTCGCGCCAGCCCCTGCCTCGCCAGATCGGCAATCGCTTTGGCGAGGTTGACCGAGGCATTCAGCGACTCCGTTCGCTCCAGCCGCAGGCCGCGTTCGGCGGCATAGGCGCGGAAGTGAATGTCCACGTCGTAGAGGATTTCGACGTGGTCGCAGAGAAATCCTATAGGTTGCAGCAGCAGTGTGCGAACGCCCGAAGCGGCGATGGAGTCCAAAGTCTGCTCGACGGTGGGGCCGAGCCAGGGCACTTTGGAGCCGGGAGCGGAGCTGATGCTCTGGCTCTGGAAGGCCAGCAGCCAGCGCGGAATCTGCGGCACGCGGGCGGCAACCAAGGAAGCGGTTTGCCGCGCCTCTTCGGCGTAGGAGTCGCCATCCCCGGCCGCGCGGCAGGGAACGCTATGGGCAGTGAAGAGCACCGGAACCGGCGCGCCCGCCTCCGCGCTGAGGCGGCTCCAGGCCGGGCGGAGCCGCTCGGCAAAGGCCTCAATCAGCAGCGGATGCGCGGCCCAACTCCCGGTGAAGTCGAGGCGCAGGCCCGCCGCCGCGGCCTCGACGGCACGGCGGTACAGGCCCACGCTGGCGTGCGCATTCTGCGGCGCAAGGCAGAGCACCGCGGCTTCCGTCACGCCCTCGGCGCGCATCCTTCGCAGCACGTCGTGAATGGTGGGCCGCCAGTTTCGCATGGCGACGTAAACCGGCACGGGCTGGCCCTTGGCGGCCAATTCGGCTTCGACCAGGCGCGCCTGAGCCAGCGTGATTTCCGTCAGCGGGCTGTGGCCAACCAGCGTGTAGCGGCGCTGCATCTCGTCCAGAACGGCCTGCGGCAGCCGCCGTCCGCCGACCACGTTGCGCAGGTATTCGGGAAGCTGATCGACGGCGTCCGGCGTGCCGTGGGCCAGCAGAAGGACGGCTTGCTTAGCCATTCGCTTGCTCCAGGCGGAAGTCGTGGACCATGCGGACGACGGCCTGGACGCTTTCGACCGGCGTTCCCGGAACGATGCCGTGGCCGAGGTTGAAGATGTGGCCGGGGCGGCCGTTGGCCGAGCGCAGAATCTCCTGGACGCGCTGCTCCAGAACCTCCGGCGGGGCGAAGAGCGTGATGGGGTCGAGGTTGCCCTGGACGGCGTGTCCGTAACCCACGGCGCGCCAGCCTTCGTCGAGCGGCTGCCGCCAGTCCAGTCCGATCCCGTCCGCGCCGGTCGCGGCCATCTGCCCTAGCAGGCCCGCGGTCTCGACGCCAAAGTAGAGGACCGGCACGCCCAGTTGTTGCACCGAGCCGACCAGCCGCTTGGCCGCCTCGAAGGCGTACTCGCGATAGTCCGCCGGAGCCAGCGAACCGGCCCATGTGTCGAAGATCTGAATCACGTCGGCGCCAGCCTCGACCTGGAGGCGGCAATACTCTTCGAGCACCGCGACAATCTTGTCCAGCAACAGCCGCCAGGCCGCGGTCTTGGCGTACATCATCTGCTTGGTCTGAAGAAAGGTGCGCGAGCCGCCGCCCTCGATCATGTAGCTGGCCAGCGTGTAGGGCGCGCCGCAGAAGCCGATCACGCCTAGCCTGTTGCGGAAGTGCGCGGCGACCTTCTCGATGGCGCGGGCCACGTAGGTCAGCTCCTCGGCGCGGTCGGTGCGCAGGGCGCGCACGTCGTTGACGTTGCGAATGGGGTGATGCACCACCGGCCCCACGCCCTCCTGAAACTCGAAGTCGAGGCCCATCGGCTCCAGCGGCAGCAGCAGGTCGGCAAAGATGATGGCCGCGTCCACGCCCAGCTTTTCAGCGGCGGTGATGGTGACCTCGGCGGCCAGCTCCGGCTGCTTGCAAATTTCCATCAGCGTGTGATGCTTGCGGACCGCGCGGTACTCCGCCATATAGCGCCCGGCTTGGCGCAGGAACCAAACGGGCGTGCAATCAACCGGCTGGCGCAGACAGGCGCGAAGAAAGCGGCTGCCGCCAGGGAGCGCTTTAGCGGAGTTGGAGTTGGCTGGCTGCATATAGAGACGATTCTACGGCGGAAGAAGCCGCGTTCCGCCAGGAATCTTCCGAGGCGGCCCTCGCGCGGAACAAAAAACGGCCCCCGTCATTAACGGGGGCCGGCTTGCCTTGGTTCTCTCGGACTAGGAGAGCTGTGTTGGCGGCCAACGGCGGGGTTGCCTCCGCGCGGAGGCTGCGGCGATTAAGGCCGCTCCGCGCCGGTCAAGGAAGCCGCACTCTGGGGCGATGCGTCTTCCCGGGCCGCCAAGCTGTTTTCCATCAACCGGATGCGCACGCTGCTGACCCTGACTCTTGCGGGCCGGGCCGCATCCTCGTCCGCGGCGGAAGCGTTGCCGAGGGCTACGGAGTGCAAGCGGTAGACGGGAATCTGATTTTCGGTGACGAGGTAGCGCTTGACCGCCTCGGCCAGCCGCCCGGAACTCTGGGTGCCAGCAGCGCCAGCCTGAGGAGAATGCCCCTCGATCTCCAGAATGTACCCCTTGCGACCGTTCAGGCTCGCGGCAAACTCGTCCAGTTGCCTGCGGGCCGCCGTTGAAAGGATTGGCTGGCCGCTGCGGAAGGCGACTTCAATCTCATTTGCCTGGTGATACTGATCCAGGCCGGTGACGGTCGAGTTCAGCCGGTCAACGCGGGTTGACGCGCCCTGCGCCAATCCGCTGGCGTTCCGTGCCTGGCTGCCGGCGGCGGAGGCTGTCTGGTTGGCCGCATCAGCGGCGGACTGGGCCTGGCGAATGCCCGCCTGCGACCGGCCGTCCACATCCTGAATGTCGCGGGCATTTTTGGCGTTCACTTCATCCAGTTCATTGAGCTGGCCCTTGAGCGGGTCCACGCGGTTGTTGACCCACTTCTTGCGTGCAAAGGGATTGACGCGGCCCCAGAACCCCTCCTTCGGAGTGCTGGCGGAGAACTGTCTGGCTGGCGGTGGAGTGTTCTGCGGTTCCGCCGTGGGTTGAGCCTCTTGCGCGAACGCGGGCAATGTGATGGCGGAGGCCAGCAAAACCAGAGCGAGCTGGCGGGGAAACAAGTTGCGAGATGCTGCTGCGGTTTTTATCACGGTGGACACCCCTTCAGGTCTTTCCTCCGCCAAGGATGCGCGAAGTGAGCAATCATTTCTGCTCGCCGATGAGATTGCAAGACCAGCGCCAAACCGGAAGGCGCGGAAAAGAAATAATGATCTGCTTTGGATTGTGCTACTTGGCAAAAACGATCCCCACGGACGAGCGCCCATTCGGGGTCCGTTGCGGCAAATCAGGTGTGTAAATTTTGCCGGTACTGGTATTTTTTACCTGGTAATTTTGGCTATGAACCGCTCTATTTCGTTTCGACGCGGAGAATGCGAATCTCCGGATAAGCGCCATCCCAGTCCGGGGAGACGGTGTCGAAGATCAGGCGGAAATCCTGTTCGCTGCCGGGCTTGAGCGGCGCTGCGGAGAACGGCTCGACATCCACATACGGCTCGCGCGTGCGGATCAACTTGAGCGGCTGGGTCTCGTTCTGCGTGACTTCATGGGCAAAACTGCGGAAGAGCACCTGCACGGTGACATTAGTGACGGTGCGTGCGCCCTGGTTGGCAATGTGGCCGTCAAGGTAGGTAACCTTGCCTCCGGTCAGGTTGCTGGATTCGCTCATCGCAATGCGGGTCAGCGGGAGGCTCGCCGCGTAGGGGTCCAGCGGCGCGGAGATCGGCGTCACCGTGACCGCGTTCTTGCCGTGGGCGCTCTTGTGCTGCAAGCCAAGGATCACCACGGCGGCAATCAGCAAAACCACGGCGGCAGCCACCGCCAGAGGGAGCCAGTTGCGTTCTTCCTTCCCGGTGGAAGGGCCGAGTTCGGAGTCAATGCTCACGAGCGGATTTTACACCACTCGGCGGACAAATCCCTCGGCAGCGGCTCAAATATTTCCACAGAGATCAATACGGGTTTTACAGGCAATACCGTTCACAGAACGGGTTTACCCCAAATCTTTGGGTGCCTGTAGAAGGTCAAGAGGTTGTTCCATTTTCGGAGCGGCTGATGGGCGGCTTGTAGTTGAGGCTACCATGAGGCCGTTGGTAATTGTAGAAGTTAGTCCAAGGCTTGAGGTAAGCGTC
>Ga0224529_1000675_pt1 | contig 24136 bp, 21 predicted proteins | sample CBST50metaG_FD_179893 | JGI IMG/M metagenome (GOLD analysis project Ga0224529, IMG submission 179893) | Peat soil microbial communities from Stordalen Mire, Sweden - C.B.S.T50 | ecosystem: Environmental > Terrestrial > Soil > Wetlands > Peat | place: Sweden: Norrbotten County, Stordalen Mire... | reverse complement strand
TGCCTCGACTGTATGAGCAACTCCCCATCGCATCACCCGGCAGCAGTGCCGGGTGCGGATTGAAACATTCCCGCACGCAATGTCATAGCCAACGCCGGTTGCATCACCCGGCAGCAGTGCCGGGTGCGGATTGAAACCCACAAAGAGGCTCCTGGCTAAGCCCAATGCTCGGCATCACCCGGCAGCAGTGCCGGGTGCGGATTGAAACACGCCGGATGTGATGACTTGGCTGGCCGCGCTGACGCATCACCCGGCAGCAGTGCCGGGTGCGGATTGAAACTCACTCGCCTCAACTTGACCGATGATCCCAAGCTGCATCACCCGGCAGCAGTGCCGGGTGCGGATTGAAACATCGAAACCTGGACGCATGAGCAGACCACGGCGCGCATCACCCGGCAGCAGTGCCGGGTGCGGATTGAAACCCGCTGGTGGCAAGCGTCACGAACACAACCACGACGCATCACCCGGCAGCAGTGCCGGGTGCGGATTGAAACCTCTGCGCGGCGCTCTGCGGCCTCTTTGGCTGCGCATCACCCGGCAGCAGTGCCGGGTGCGGATTGAAACTAGCTCAAACACAACAAGCCCGGCAGGCGCTGCATGCATCACCCGGCAGCAGTGCCGGGTGCGGATTGAAACTCGATGGAAGTGTAGGCCGCGCGCGTCAGGCCCAGCATCACCCGGCAGCAGTGCCGGGTGCGGAGTGCCGGGTGCGGATTGAAACCGGTGAGATAACAGACGCCGTTGTAGGCCACCAAAGACGCATCAACCAACAGCAATGCCGAGTGTGGATTGAAGCTGGCACAGATCTTAGCTTCGGACGCGGTTATGCAGCAAAGCCTCCGGAGCCGGCCATATGCCGGAATCCAGAGAGGGCGGCTGGAATTTGCTCGCTGGATGCTCCTTCACAATTGCTGGCGAGCTGGAGTTTGGCGACTCAGGCTCACACATCGTGGAAGAAGCCGCGACTGGTCATTGTTGTGTGCGGTATTTCCGCGTTCCTGTTCCCGGGCTGCGGCCAAGCATCACTCGAACGGGCCACGTGCATGTTCCGAGCCGAGCGACTTGCCCCGCTTACCGGGTCATAGACCCTTCCCTGCCAGGAATCTTGCACGCAAGCCTCACACATCAATGGCGAAGGCCAAGCTTTATTGAGATTTTAAAGAACTGCCACTGATGGGAAATCTCAGTTCCATCTGGCAACTCCAAGCCACTGAGAATTGAATCTTCTCGGAGGCTATCGACGTAGGCGAAGACCTTGGCATGGCGAGGCACTGTTGCCAGCACATCCAAAACACGCAATGGCGATAAGCTGCGGGAGTAACCAGCTTCGGCATGGCGACTGGAACTTTGTGCCCTCCCGCTGGGCTGAGGTCCGAGGAGACTCTCGGAGCTTACGGCGTTAGCAGGACCTATCTTTCCCGATTGGTCCCATCTTGCGGTCGAGGTTGGGAGAAATACAGTCGTCATCATCGTAAATGGGGGTCTGCGCTAATCGAGACATTTGGCAACTGGTGCTCATCCGCAAATTCCATTCCAACTTACATATTCTCATTTCGACGACAGCCGTAGGGCAGAGCTCCCGATGGTACCACTACCAATACTCGACGGCGACGATTCGCGGAGGGCCTGGGTTCCCATCGACAACATGTGTCTGCACAATGGCTTCAAAGTTCACCGTACTTCTTTCGCGACGGGCATCTTTGAAGAGTGCCTTGAGAGAATCGGGGTTGGACAGCATCTCGCCCGCAGCCTCCGTACCCTCGCTGGAAAGCCCGGCAATAATGACGACAGGCTGCCCGATGGTCGTATCGTGGTAACGCGCGATTACGCCGTAGTCGATCGACTGCTTGGCTTGCGATTGATTTAATTGCACAACCCATGCTTTTGCCTGGGGATTGCGGCGATCGATAATGCTTGCAGTTCCCCCCTCCGTGGTGAAGCCAAAACGCAGCGGCTCCATGAGGCGCATGGTCCACGCATTGTCCAATGCTCCGACGAGTACGACCGGTCCCTCGCGCAATTGCGGGAAACTGGCATGGGCGGCAGTCGTTAGCCTATAGGGCTTGTGATGGCCTTCGAGGGCAGCCCCAGCGCGGATCAAAGTAACCACGTCGGAACCAACTAGATGATTCTCGTTGAGCAACTCGTTATAGACGGTCTGGGGCGCTGGAGTGTTCTGCACGATGGCGGTGCCTATATCGTCCGGATCTCCAACACAGAGGGTCACCTGCCCAGGAGACGAGGAGACCTGCGCCCAGAACAGGTCGGTAACATTCTGGTGCATGGATATATACGTCCAGAAGCATCCAGCGAAAACGAAAACGGCGAGCACCAATTCGGCATATATCCAGAACCGGCGGCTGAATCGACCGGAGGGGGCTGCATGCGCGTCTCGGGCATCGGAAGCGACTTGCGACCCGGATGCGCCGGCATCTTCGGAAGGGACAAAGAAGACAGGGACATAGGATCCCGGATTCAGGTCGATCTTCAACTCATGGCGATGTTCAGGATGCTGATAGTACTGGGCGATCCGTTTTCTGACCTCTGCCGCACTCAAGCGCACGACGGAATCGAGGCTGGTGTCGTAGTCAGCGGTGCGATGGAAAACCTCCATACCGAGGACTCGCTCCTTGAGAGCGTCTTCATGGCCTTGAAGGGTTTGTTCGACGACGAAACGCAGGAAGGCAGGATAGCGCTTGCTGTTGCGAAAAAGCGTGTCGGCGAGCAGATTCTCGAGTTGGACGAGAACTTGCTGCTTTTCGCTCTCCGTCTTGGGGTACCAAGCGTGTTCGAGCTGACTGAAGGACGTCATTTTCTCAACTCCTGCCTGGTTTCACTCGTGCGGACTCCCAAATTGACGTATCAAATCATTTGATACCTTGATTGATATCGCTGCGAACGAGAGCGATTATAGCGTGTTTTCGCTGCTCCCGGCTTGACATCTCGCCTGCAACGTCAAAGAGCACCGTAGCAGACTTGTCCGGATTCGATTGAAACACCTAGGGTTGGCTAGCAATCGAGATTTGGTAGAGAGCAGATGCCGACAGGAACCATCTCACTCTATCAGAGTTTTCGAGGGGGTTCGATTTGCCCTGGGCCGGTGCGGGATTTTGACCTTCGAAGGAAGGGCAGGTTTCCGACGCAGGAGCAGAACCGCGAGAAACGCGGCCCGCAATGCGCGGAAAGAACACCGGCAGAATTGTAGCCGAGGCCCATGCGTTGAGTCGCACACGGGGGCAAGGATGCACGGGAGCGCAAGTATGGAATTGAAGATTTTGCTATGGCCTGCTCCCCCTGCCGGCGGGAGGAAACGAACGGAGCGCCGGCTGCCTGAATGCGAAACAAAAGCTAGTCGATTTACCAACTGCACGAAAGAAGCAAACATGCCGTCGAAAGACCGGGCGGCTTGCCCATGGAGACACAACAGAGGCACTTAGCCGCCCCAGGGTTTTCGCAATCCTATTCGAGTGCGGCAGTCTTCGATTTCACAGAATCAATCCGTTATGAATAGGTGTCAACAGTACAAGCTCGGAGGAAGTGATGAAAGTCCAACAAGATTCACAGCTTCACAGACACGATGAGCCTTTGAAAGGCCATCGCGTCATCCAGCAATGCACACGGCTCTTGTGGCTGTGCACGCTCTGCGTGCTCAGCATGAGCCCGATGGTTGGCCGCGCGCAGGTGACAACCGCCGACATCGTGGGCACAGTGACCGACAACACGGGAGCGATTCTGCCCAACGTGTCTGTCTCCCTATTGAGCCTCGCGACACAGGAAACACAGGAAGGCATCACCACATCGACGGGCAGCTATATTTTCACGTTGCTGAAGCCCGGAGGCTACACGGTCAAGATCGCAATTCCAGGGTTCAAGTCCTTCTCCGCGAGCATCACGCTGTCGGCTGGAGACAGGGCGCGCGTGGATGCGGCGCTCCAGGTCGGCCCGACCACTGAGACGATCAATGTGGAGGCGGCAACGCCTGCCTTGCAGTCGGAAAGCTCGACAGTAGTTGCGCTTCTTACGGAAAGAGCGGTGCAGGATTTGCCCCTGAATGGGCGCAACTTCGTAAGTCTGGCGCAGGTTACGCAAGGCGCAAACGAGGGTCCGCCCAAAGGGCTTTCGAGCGGGACCGGCACTGGAGACCGGCGTCCCTCTACCGACATGTCGGTCAACGGACAGGCCGATCTGCTGAACAACGAAATGATCGACGGCATGGATAACAACGAACGCATGCAGGGCACGATCGGAGTACGTTCGTCGATTGACTCGATCGCCGAATTGCGGGTGATCACAAATCTATATCCTGCCGAAGTCACGCGCACAGCCGGCGGCGTGATTGAGATCGTCAGCAAGGCGGGCGGGAACGAGTTTCACGGTTCTTTGTTTGAGTACCTTCGCAACGATGCGTTGAACGCGGCGTACTATCAATTCGGAGCGCACAATCCGAAGCCGGAACTGCGGCAGAATCAGTATGGTGGCAGCCTGAGCGGGCCGATTTACCGCAAGCGCACCTTCTTCTTCGGAGACTTTGAAGGGTTGCGCCTTGTTCAGGGTGGAGCACCGTCGAAGGTGACCGTACCGACGCTTTACGAAGAGCAGCATATTGGCGACTTTTCCGACACAGGCGGCGCGGTTTACACGGGAACGCAACTGGATCCGGTGGGCGTGAACTACTTCAAGCTCTTCCCCGCGCCCAATGTTTCCACGTCAACCAACCAGTATGTGGGCACGCAGGTGAACCGCACGCAATCGGCTATCTCGGATTCGCGGCTGGATCACCAGATCGGCAGCAAGGACGCGGCCTTTGTGCGTTACACGTATAACGGCTTCACGGAATTCCTGCCGCCGCTTCTGCCGAAAGCAACGGTCGCAAGCCTGTCGATCTATCCCGGGGGATCGAACTCGCAGGTGCAGGCGCATGGCGGGCAGATAGATTACGTGCATACGTTCACGCCGAACCTGCTGATGGATTTGAAGGCCGGCTATCTGGGGATCTTCATCAACGAGACCGCGCTGAACTATGGCACGGCGGTGAACTCGGCTTTTGGCGAGCCCAATGTCAATATCGACGCGCAAACATCCGGGCTGGCCCCGCTGAGCGTGACGACCGCCACGCCGCTAGGCAATGCCGGCAACTTTCTGCCGTTCGCATACACGGACAACACGTTTCAATACATGGCATCGGTGATCTACAACCGCGGCGCGCACTCGGCCAAGGCCGGCATCAGTCTGATCCGCCGCCAGGCAACCGATGTGGGCAGCCAGTATGGTGCGGGCAATTTCACGGTTACCAGCCTGGCGAATCTGGTGCAAGGAATCTTCTCATCGTCGGTGCGCAACTACCAGATCAATCCCCCGCACCTCCGCACCTGGGAGATGGGCGGATATGCTCAGGACGACTGGCACATGCTGAAGGGCCTGACTCTGAATCTTGGCATCCGGTACGACATCTACACGCCGTATACGGAAGTGAGCGACCATATTTCGAATTTCGACTTCGCGAATCCGGCAGCGGGCTTCCTGATCGCCGGTGTGAGCCATGTTTCGAGCACCGTGAACCTGCCCACGGAGTACATGAATATTGCGCCGAGGATCGGATTTGCGTATACGCCGAAGCCGGGGTATGTGATTCGAGGCGGCTACGGAATCACGTACGTTCCGGAGAATCTGAATTCCACAGCCTACCTCTCGAACCAACCGTTCTACGCGACCTTTGGTCCGTGCTCCTCAGTCACCTGCGCCGCACCGTACAACAGGCTGGCAAATGGTCTGCCACTGCCCACGGTACCGAGCACGACCACGATTACCGGCAGTGTCACAGCGGCCGAGGCGCCAACCTTCCGCCCGTCCGAGTTCCACCAGTTCAACCTGACGACGCAGAAGGACTTCGCCGGAAATGTGGTGACGGTAACCTATGTTGGCATGCTGGGGCGGCATGTGGTGCAGCGCATTCCGGATTTCAACGCACCACCACCCAACGCGTGCGGCCAGGCCGGAAACGCCTGCACCAGCGCGAATACACTGCGGCCGTATTATGCCGCTCAACCCGGCCTTGGACAGATCACCGGCATTCAGAGCGAAGGCGTATCGACCTACCATGCACTGGAACTTGTGTATGAGCGGCGCATGAAGAAGGGCTTGACCGCTGGAGCAAACTTTACCTGGGCGCGGGGATTGGATGATGCTTATGCGCTGGCCCGGCCCGCGGGTTCAGGCGATGGCTTCGGCTACGTTCCGAGTCAAATCCGTCAGCTGGATTACGGCAATTCCGACGTGGATGTGCGCAACCGCTTTGCTACTACAGCCAACTACGAGCTTCCGTTTGGCAAGTCGCTGAAGGGAATTGCAGGCCTGCTGGCGAAGGGGTGGCAGACGAACATGCTGATGGTGTGGTCGGGCACCAACCCGTTTACGGTGACGAACGCAGCAGATACCTCCAACACCAACCCCGGCGCGGCGAACGCGGACCGGCCTAACCAGATCGCAAGCTGGAAGATTTCAAACCCGACGTCTGCGGTCTTCTTCAACCCCGCGGCCTTCGTGAAACAGACCTTCGGGACACTGGGAAGCGAACACCGGAATCAGCTCTACAGTCCACACTACCGACATACGGACATGTCGATCTTCAAGAGCTTTCCGATTCGCGAGAAGACAATTGTGCAGTTCCGCGCAGAGGCCTATAACATCGCCAACACGACCAACTTCAACACACCCAATACCTCGCTGGGAACCGCGACCTTTGGGCAGTTGACGTCCACCATACCCGCATATAACCCGCGTGTGTTTCAGCTCGCACTGAAGGTGCAGTTCTAGGTCCTCGACCGCACGATCTTGTGCGGTGCAATAGGATACCGTACTGCCCCATCCTGGGCGCAAAAGCAAATGCGCGCCGAGGGTGGGGCAGCCAACATGAATACAACTTCACGCTAGGAGAATCATCTCGTGCGCCGTGTCATCCAGCATTTCTTCATCGGGATCATTGCCCTATTCCTTCCGCCGGTTCTTGCGCTGGGGGCGACGGCTAAGGCCGGGGCTGCGGCAAAGGATGCGAAAGTGATGACGCACTGGGCCCCTCTGCTTCGCGTAGACGGGCATCTGTTCAAGGATCTGAACAAGAATGGCAAGCTGGATCCCTACGAGGATTGGAGGCTGCCGGCGGAGGTCCGCGCAGCCGACCTACTGAAGCGAATGACCTTGAAAGAGAAGGCGGGCCTGATGATGCTTGCGAATAACGACGGCTTCATTGGGCCTTATGGCGAAGTATTATCCGCGGCGGAATCACTCTCGTCGGCGCAGGCGCCGGTGGCACAGACAAAGTTTGGAGATATTCCTGGGATCAGCGTCGGGGACCGGCCTTCACCCAGGGATCTAATTCTCCAGCTGAACGTGCGCTGGATGGCCGTCAAGTTCATTGGTCTTCAACCCGATGCGGCTGCTCGCTGGGCAAACTCGGTACAGGAAATTGCGGAGAGGTCGCGGCTTGGGATTCCGATGGTTCTGGGGTCCGATCCGATTCACACGACACACAGGAAAGCGGGCGGGGCCATGATGCCATCGATCAAACTGGCGACCTCGCTGTGGCCGGACCAGGTGGGTTTTGGGGCTATCGGCGATGCGAAGATCGCGCGGAGGTTCGGCGAGATTGCCGCAGCCGAATACCGAGCGATGGGCCTGAGCTTCAACATCGGTCCCATGGCTGATGTGGCGACGGAGCCGCGATGGAATCGCATTCCGGGCACATTCGGCGGAGATGCAAAGCTGGACGCAGCGCTGACCTACGCTTTCATCAAAGGGTTTCAGGGCAACGGCCTCAATCCAGACAGCGTTCTGTGCATCACCAAGCACTTTCCCGGGGACGGTCCAGTGAAAGGCGGCCTCGATCCTCACAATTCATACGGCAAGTATCTTGCATATCCTACGAACAACCTCAACTACCATCTAGGGCCTTTCAAAGCGGCCATCGCCGCGGGCACGGGCGCCATCATGCCAAGTTATGGAATCCCGACAGGCATCGATACCGTAGGCTCAAACTTCTCAAAGAAGGTAGTAACCGGACTGCTGCGCAACGAATTGCATTATCGCGGGATTGTCATCACCGATTGGCTTCGGGGAATGCCGTGGGGCGTGGAGGGGTTGAGCCAGCAGGAGCGCGAGCACCGGCTGCTGGATGCAGGAGCGGACCAGTTGGGCGGCGAGCACGACTCAAGCTTCATTGTGAACCTGGTAAAAAGCAATGAGGTGAAGGAGTCGAGGATCGATGCATCCGTGAAGAGGCTGCTGCTTGCGATGTTTAAGCTCGGCCTTTTCGAGAACCCTTATGTCGACCCCGCGCACGCAAAAGAAGTGGTAGGCAATCGGGAGTTTGTGAGGCTGGGGATGGAAGCGCAACGCAAGTCCATCGTGTTGCTGAAGAACGCGAAGAGCCTCCTGCCGTTGAACTCGAAGATAAAGGTGTTTGCGGATCATATAGACGCAGCCACGTTGTCCAAGTTCGCTCAAGTGGCGCAAGACCCAAGGTCCGCAGACGTACTGCTGATCAAGGTCAACGCTCCTTACGTTGCACACAGAGGCGAAGGAAACTTCTTCAAGGAAACTCACGAGGGAACGCTGGCTTATGCCGGCAGCGACAACGTGGGGGAATTGCAGGAAATCGAGAGCCTCAGAGCCTACAAGAAGCCCGTCATTGTGGTTGTAAGCATGGAACGGCCGGCGATTCTATCCGAGTACATATCGGGGGTTCAAGCTGTGCTGGCAACGTTCGGCACGAGCGATCAAGCTCTGTTGGAGATTATCTTCGGAAAGGCGGCTCCTACTGGCAAACTACCCTTCGATCTTCCGCGCGACATGAAGTCCGTTCTGATGCACAAAGAAGATGCCGCGCACGATTTGCGGAACCCGTTGCTGCCGTTTGGATTCGGCCTCACCTACACGAAGAAGTAGTGGAGTAAACGCCGTGCAGATGTGATGGGCGAGTGGCTCTTGGAAGAGAATCGTCTTGGAAAGAGCGAAGTGCTGGCGGTTGCTGACATGTGTGCTTGTCTTGTGCTGCGGCGAATGCTGCCATGCGACAGAGAAGGGCGCCAGTGTGTACTCGGTCGGTGTAGAGACGGTGATGACGGGCGTTCAGCCAGCGCCCGACAAAACCATGTTTTATGGATACATAGCAGGCTACGCGGCGAACGAGTTCGTCAATGGGCAGGGAGCGAGCTCCACACCGGAATTCAAGCTCAGGCTTTTTGCCAATGCGGTCAAGATCGCACACAATTGGGGCGTTCCCTTTTTGGGCGGCAAGCTGGAAAGCAAACTGTCGTTGCCGCTGATCTATGAGCAACTGCACGTGGCAAGTGGCAAAGGCAGCAAGGCGGCGCTGGGAGACATCAGTTTTGCTCCCATCGCCGTCACTTACCACGTTGGAAATTTGCATTGGTATTACGAAGCAGATTTGTACGGCCCTGGGAGTCCATATTCGAAGAACGACCTGGTGAATATCGGGCAGCATAATCTGGCCATCGCAGCCTCGTCCGGAATCACATGGCTTCCCAACCGCGCCGACAATGAGGTCAGTTCGCGCTTTGCCTACATCATCAACGGTCCCAACCACGCGACCGGCTACCACAGCGGGAACGAGTTCGCGTGGGAATACAACCTGGACCATTCGATAAGCAAGAAGCTGGCAGTCGGAATGAACGGCTATTGGTACAGACAGACGACCGACGACACTGAGGATGGCGCACTTTACCAAGGGGGATTCCGCAGTCGCGATCTCGCCATTGGGCCGCAAGTTCGGTACATGTTCGGCCCGCACGTCGGGTTGGCGTTCAAGTACTATCGCGATACTTCGTAGAAAACCGAACCCGCGGCAACGCTCTCTGGTTTCAGGTTTGCATTCCTATCGCGTTGCCAGGAAGATGAGCGCTGCAGATGGCGCCGGCCTGAGACGTGTTCCAGGTAACCATTATTGATGTGTCCTTTCGTATTGACCGGACTCGTATTTGATCTTTGGGAGTTGCGTGCCAGGGAAGATGCATGTTCAATGAAGAGAAGTTGCATTTTCCTTATGACTCTCTGTTTAGAGGCCCTGTGGCAAGATCAGTAATGACAATTCGCCATATATTCCCAAATCCCCTGCGAGATTCTGGACTAGCTAGCCACTGAGAAATTCATGTTCTCAGAGGATGGATCATTGCTACTTGATCCTCAGGTGCCATCCTCGCCGCAGCTCAGCGCCGGGAACTTTTTCTTCGCGCTGGATGGCCGCTTTGATCGTGTCGGTATCTGGCCTTGACTCTTCAACGGCACTCTCAAGCATTCTGGCGAGGTCGTCGGGGAGATTTGCCAGAACGGTTTCCCATAGAACGCCACTAATACGAGCGTCGATCCGGTGAAAAGCCCCTGGGAGCGTCGCCTCATCGGTGATCCGCACGGACTCTTGGCTGTTCTTCTGGGCGCGCAGGGTGAATTCCCTTCCCTCGATGGATCTAAGATCGCGGCTCATCAGGTAGTGAAGGACCATGTTCTTGGTTCGCTCCACCTTGCAGGCGGCGGCGCGTGCCCGGTCGCCGAGACGTGCAGCCTCGGAGCGGCAAAACTGCTCACGTGCCTCCATCCGGCGCAGGAAGCGTCCGATCCGGTCTACCTTTTCGCCGTGGGCCGAGCAGAAATGCTGGAAGCGTGCAACAAACTCCTCGGAGGGCTTCCCCTCCCGCTCGGTCTGCTCTTCGATCTCATCGAGAAGGCCGTCCAGTTCTGCGTCGATCTCAAAGAGCGAATTCGTTGCTGCAATCGTTGCCATGGTCTTCTCCTTCACTGGAGTTGTGGCCTGCCGGCGGCATCAGGCAGCAATTCGTTCCTGCAAGGCGATGGCTCTGGCCGCTTGATAGGCAAGCGCATCGGCACGGGACTGAATCGGATGCCCGCTGTGTCCTTTGACCCATAGCCAGCGAATATTTCGAGCCGTATTCAGCAGGAGCAACTCGCGCCACAGTTGCTGGTGTTGCAATTCGAAGCCACGGCTGTTGCGCCAGCCAAACCGCTGCCATCGAAAGACCCGGAAGCGCATTCCGTCGATCAGCAACTCCGAGTCCGAGCGCAGTTCGATTCGCACGCCGGTTGGCGTTAGGCGCAGGGCCTCGACCGCAGCGCGAAGCTCCATTTCGGAGACAGTAGACCACGGAACCGATCCAGCGATCTCCTGCCGTTTTCTCCCGTGGAGAACGATAGCTGCCCAGCCCGCAGGACCGGGGTTGCCAATAGCCGAGCCATCGGTAAAGATGAAGAACTGGTTGTTCATGGAATGCTCCGTAGCACATCTGTTCCGATGAGCATTGACTACGCTGTTTGCATCGGAATGACGCTGCCAAAGGGTGCCCGCCGACTACCGGTTGAAGCCCAGAGAACGGGATAGTATGGGGCAGACTCAGGAAACGTCCCGTAGAGGTCGGTCAGAAAGACCAGAGTCTGCGGCTGAATACCATGCTCTTCCAGCCAGCCGAAGCACGGACCGAAGTCTGTGCCTCCGCCACCGACGGGATTGAGATGAACTTGTTCCCCAGTTTGATAGGTTTCCACTTTGTGTACCTCGGTGTCGAAGTACAGGACATGAACGCACTGTGGTCGTTGGCCTTCGAGAATTGAGCACACCTCAGCTTCAAAGAGGCGCAATAGGCGAGCATTCACCGAGCCTGAGCAGTCGACAGCGATGGCAATCTCGCCGACACCCTCGCGCACAACTCCATGCAGATAGAGTCTGTTCCAGATGTGGCGGCGGTTGGGCCGCATCCAACTCGAATCTGCGGGGATGGTGTTGGACCAGAGGCGGCGCAACAGTTCGCGCCAGTCCACCGTTGCCTCTGCTGCTCCTTCAAGAGTGCGGGCCAAACCCGCAGGAGTCTTGCCGGCTTGCTTCGAGAGAGTGACGGCCTGATTGACGGCAACACTCCACTCTCGCGCCTGCTCTTCCGTACTTGGCGTCTCTTTGTCAGGTTGTGGTGCATCAAGAACCTGGCCGATGCCGCCCTCCGTCTTTGGCGCAGTTGGCCCATCCGTGCTGTCTTGCTTTTCTGCTGTTTCGCCCGTGCCAGATTCTGCGCTGTCACTTGCACCACTCTGGCCACCAAGTTGTGGCTGCGCTTCTGCTTCGCGCAAGTTGTAAATCTGTTCGGCGCTCATGCCACGAAAGCGGTGATCGACGAGAACGCCATCCGGCAAACTGAGGCCAGCGTCGAGCAGCAGCGGATTGATGGCGTAATCGCACGCCTCATTCCACCGCTTGGGATCGCGCCCGGAACGCCGCACGTGATGCTGGAGCGCGGGGTGCATGACCTCGTGGGCCAACACCCCGGCCAGCGTTGCCGAGTTCAGCGTATCGACGAACTCGGGGTTGTAGTAGAGCGACACGCCATCGGTCGCCATGGTTGGTATCGATCGCTGCTCTCGCCCCTTCAAACGAAACAGGAGCGAGCCAAAGAACGGATGATCGAGCAATAAAGTAGTGCGCGCCTTCTGAATGCGAATGGATGCTGGTGTCTCGTGTCTCATGCCGCCGCAGGCACCTCCATGTATGCAGACATACGAGCGAGAATGTCATCGACCGTTGGAGCGTTTGGTGCCTCCTCCGGCACACTGGCTTCGCGATCACGCAGAACGCTGTCAATTTCGGCAACGATCTCTGCGGCATCGTTGGCCGTGGCCACGCGCAGCAGATCATGCTTTTTGAGGTCCTGCGCCGTAAAACCGCACAACCGTTGCCTGATCTGATCGGCGAAACGGTTCAGGTCCGCATCTCCATTCACGTTCAGACGAGGCAGCAACTCCACCAGGTCGAAGACATTCGTGACCATCGTCGCGTGGAAGCGTGACTCCGGCTCATTCAAGCGGTCCACCATGTGCGAAACCACGTCCCTGAGCCTCTTCCACAAATCCTCAGTCCCGCGCGTCAGGGACTCGCGAACATTGGCATCGATCTCGCGGGCGACGCGCGCCTGCTCCTCGGCCGACATCTGTACGCGAAAGTCATTGCCGGTCGGGATTGGCAGTATCTCCAACTTGACGCCAAACTTCTTGCGCAACTTGTCTGCGGTGGGATAGTCTTCCTCACGAAACAGGCCGTTCAACTCTGGACGTACCTGCTCGATGTACTGGGGGTAAACCTGAAGAAAGCTCTCCACGCCTTGCTCAAAGCTGGCCTCGAACTCGCGCATTCGGGCCGTCAAGTCGAAGTAGAGATTCGACGGCAATAGGCGAAAGCCCTCATCGGACCACGGCAACGTGATCTTGTAGAAGTACTGGCGCACCTGCCCAGCCAGCGTGCGCAGTTCATCGAGTTTGTCGGCGCCGCGCAGCAACTGCTTGTTATAGCGGCCCGCTCCCTGGTGCGCTCCGTGCTGGTCGGCAACATCGCGGCTGATCTTGCGATCGTGTTTGACGGCCGTCCAAATGCTGATATGGACGGCGGCAAGCATTGCGCGTTCGGTAATCATTGAATAGCCTCCGAGTGTTGCACGCCGAAGCGAACAAACTCCGGCGTGTGGGTGATGGCGGTGTCCCGCGCCGCCGCGTCGCGCATAGCCATGACGCGCATTTCGGTTGGCATACGGTCCAGATACTTGAGTCCTCTGGCCACTGAGTTGTCGGTCATGGCCCGTCCCAGAGCCGTGGCAATTGCGATCTGCGCCGAGGTCTCCGTGGGCAGCGGCGCCGTCTCAGGGTTGAGCAGAATCTCGTCGATCGACGGCAACTGCCGGAAGAGCCGCAGGAATGCAATCAACTCCGCCGCCGCCGCAGGCCCAACCGTGCCATCGAGCAACTGCGCCTCGAACTCGCTTGCCCCGGATAGGAAGGTGGTCTTCTGCCTGTTGGCAATGCCACGCAATACATTGGAGGCCATCTCCCAGGAGCGGGGAGTGGGCCAGGCGTTAGCATCAGAAGTTGCATCGGCGGTATGTAGCAAGTCCGGCTTGAAGCGCAGAAACGCGATGATCTCCGGCCGGACGCCCGCGCCCACGGCCCACTTGCACCAGTCGTTGAGATCCGCTTCAAGTTCCAGATGGACGAAACGATTCCGCAGCGGTCGCGGCATCGAGAAATGCACGCCCCGCTCGGAAGCCGGATTGCCGGCGGCAATAACCACCCAGCCATCTGGCAACTGATACTCGCCCAGTTTGCGGTCCAACACCAACTGGTAGCAGCCGGCCTGCGTCATCTGCGGCGCAGAGGTCAGCTCGTCGAGAAACAGGATGCCCTTCCCGGCGGGGGGAAGAAACTTGGGTGGCACCCATTCGGTCTGATCTGCTTTGATCCTGGGCAATCCTCGGAGGTCGACAGGATCGAGTTGTACGGCGCGAACGTCCAGGAAGTCAAAGTCGAGATCGCTCGCGACCTGCGAGACGATCTGCGACTTGCCGACGCCGCACGTGCCCCAGATATGCAGAGGCACACGTTCGCCGATCAGCGCATGAAGCGCCTCGTAAAGCTTGGATGGTTTCATTTGGATACACCTCAGGCGGAATACTGGTTCGGGTGTGAAAAAAGGCCGGTAGGCCATCTATTCCGGAATGCGGCTGATTGCCGTGCTGGCCGCTTTGGGGCGGAGCAGCGACGACGATATAAACTGATTTCTGAATGAATTCATCAGGGGATCAGCAAGTCGAGACGCTTCAAGCCGCGCTGCAGAAAGCCCGTGAGAACGAGAACAGGTGGATGGAAATCTCCGCAGAGTTCTCTACTGATACTGAACGGATGGAGCAGTGGTCCAGCACCGCGAAACTCAGGCGGCTCGAAGTCGAGCGGATCGAGGCGCTTTTGGCCGGCGCGGCGGAGTCTTCCGGCTTGACGCAACCAGTGTGCAGTGAGAAGTTGAAGCGAAAATGAAAGCCGAGTAGGAGCGTCTGCGGGCAGAGAACGCAAAGCTCAAGAGCAAGGATTCAGCAGGATTGAGTCTCTAGGTCAGCGAGAAAGGCGCTGTATCCCTCTACGGAATGGGACGTTTCCCCGGCACCCTCTACAAGGAACAGCGGCTTCGCATTCTTGCCAACGCTCCTGAGATCGAGGCGTTCATCCGGGAAAACGACAGCAAACTCATGACCAAGGAGTAGCAATGTCCACGACATCCTTCTGAGACGCTCCCCGAACGGTAAGGGGATTTGGCTCAACCACTACCGGCTGAAGCCGGTAGGTTGTATTGCGACTGAAAGTCGCAGTTGCGGCTGGAAGCCGCCTGAAGGGCTCCCGGCTCTAGCCGGCTTAAGGCTTGGTGGGCTCCGTTATCTTGAAGCTCTCCGCATCCTCATGCCATTTCTGGTTCTCGATGTACTCCATGATCGTCTTCTCATCCACTACGCCCACCGTCGCGCAAAAGTAGCCCCGCGCCCACATGGGCTGGCCCCAATATCGCTTGCGCAGATGAGGAAAGTCTTCCTGCAACTGACGGCTTGACCTCCCTTTCACGCACTGCACCAGCTTCGCCGGTGCCAGCAGCGGTGGGGCTGACACCAGCAAATGGATGTGATCAGGCGACACCGATACTCGCCCATCTCCGCTCCTCCCTACATTTTAGGAGTGCGATTAAGCTGACCGCCTGAAGGCGGTGGGATTAAACCTGGCACGTTGAACTAAAACGAGACATTGCTTCGCAGCCATTGGCACAGATGCTCGAAATCAAACGAGCCGATGACATACAGGTTGAGCACGAAGTTTTCTGTATCGCCAGCTCTTGCGGTCAGTCGGACCTCGTTGATGGCAAGGAAGGTGTACATTGCGGCAAAGGCGGTGCGCTTGTTGCCGTCAATGAATGGGTGGTTTTGCGACAAGCTTTCCCAGAGAGCAGCGGCTTCCTCAATCAGATCGGTATAATAGCCGGTCTGTGGTCGAAAAATGGCGGCTTCTAGCAAGCCGCCATCCCGCACCCCGGACGCGCCGCCATAACGCTCGATTTGGTCGTCATGGATTGCCAGCACCTCGACGACGGTCAGATAGTCAGTCATTCAGCCAGCTTCTTGTAGAGCGGCGCGAATTTCTCGTGACTGGCTTGGTAGGCCGCCATGATATGGGCACGCGGGCGGCTCTGCTTTTTCTTCTCAATCAGATCGGCCAGAGCCTCATCGATCAAGGCCTGAAGTTGTCGACCTTCATTCTGAGCGATGTACCGCACTGAGCGCAGGATTTCAGAATTGACCTGGGTAGCGAATTTCTCGCGGGCCTGAGCTGCCATGGCCACCTCCATCGTTCTCTTGAACGATATCATGACATATCATGACAGATCAAGATTAAAAACAGTCTTGATCTGTCCTGGCTGTACAAATCTAAACCAAGGAATAGTATTTGAAAAAGCCGATGCACACATTTGATCCAATCGCGCGTGTTCGCGCGGACGATTCGAAGGCCACCCAGTCCTTGGAGTCGCATTTGTCGGCTGTCTCACGTTTGAGTGGTGATATGGCAGCCGAGTTTGGCGCCAAAGAATGGGGCGAGTTGGCAGGACTCTGGCATGACTTTGGAAAGTACAGCGAGGACTTTCAGCGATACATCCGCAAATCCAGTGGATATGAAGCGCATCTGGTGGATTCCGCTCCTGGCAAAGTGAATCACGCCAGCGCAGGCGCTCTTCATGCGCAAGTGGAACTGTCGACCCTGGGTTTGCCGCTCGCGTATCTGATCGCGGGACACCATGCAGGGCTGCCGGACTGGTCCGCCGCCGACGGAGCCGCCAATCGCGCACTCGATAACCGGCTGAGAGAAGACACGGAGAGAGGTCTCCTCACAAAAGCCATACAGGAAGCGCCGGAGGTTCTCCTTCGTCAACTGGCGCCGCCGCCGACTGCCATCAGGGCAGGCCGTGACGGCAAGGGAATCCATCTTTGGATACGGATGCTGTTTTCTTGCCTGACGGATGCAGACTTCCTGGATACGGAAGCTTTCATGAATGCAGACAAGAGCGAGATGCGCGGGGGCTATCCCGAGTTGACAACGATGCTCTCTCAATTCAAAGCAGCGATGGAGCAGAAGGAGCAAGGAGCGGAGAAGACGCAAGTCAATCTGCTTCGCGCCGACGTATTGCAGCAATGCCGGGAGAAGGCGAAAGGAGAGCCGGGACTCTACACGCTGACCGTTCCAACGGGCGGAGGAAAGACGCTTTCCAGCCTCGCCTTCGCTCTCGAACACGCCATTCTCCACAAGAAGCGCCGCGTCATCTATGCCATTCCATACACCAGCATCATTGAGCAGACAGCTGAAGTCTTTCGCGGAATATTCAAGGGCCCCGATGCGGTTCTTGAACACCACTGCAATCTGGCTTCAGAGCAAGATTCTCCGAAGAGCAGGCTGGCGACAGAGAACTGGGATGCCCCGCTGATCGTGACCACCAATGTGCAGTTGTTTGAATCGCTCTTTGCAGCGCGCACCAGCCGCTGCCGCAAACTGCACAACCTGGTGAACAGCGTAATTATTCTGGATGAGGCACAAATGCTTCCCCCTGAGTTTCTGCAACCGATTCTGGATGCGATGCGTCTTTTGATTGAGCACTACGGAGTCACGTTTGTGCTTTGCACTGCAACGCAACCTGCGCTGGAGACACGCAAGGATCACTTTGGGAAAGCATGGTTGCGGGGCCTGGAATCGGCCACGGAGATTGTTCCCAACACGGCTGAATTCTATCGGCAACTGGAACGGGTGGAAATAGAACAGCCCGCGGATCTGAACGCGCACAGCGACTGGGACGAAATTGCCGACAGAATCAAGCAGCACGAATCCGTGCTGGCCATCGTCAACACGCGCGCCGATTGCCGGGAATTGCAGCGCCGCATGCCGCCGGGCGCCAAGCATCTCTCCGCGCTAATGTGCGGCGAACATCGCAGTCATGTCATCAACGGAATCAAGCAACAACTCGTGCGCCACGAAGCGGTGCGCGTGGTCAGCACACAATTGATCGAGGCTGGCGTCGATGTGGATTTTCCTGTGGTCTTTCGTGCTCTTGCGGGTCTGGACTCGATTGCGCAGGCGGCGGGACGATGCAACCGCGAGGGCAAGTTGGAAGGCAAGGGGCAGGTCACAGTCTTTGTCGCGCCGAAGCAATCGCCCAAGGGGTTGTTGCGCTTTGGAGAAGATGCATGCAAAGCGATTCTCAGCGAGCGCCCGGAAAAGCCGCTGACCCCGGAACTGTTCAAGCGCTATTTCACTCAGTACTACAGCAAAGTCGGCAAGGATGGGCTCGACCGCAAGGGCATTGACAAGCTTCTGACTCAGGACGCACGGCAGTGCAGGATTCAGTTTCGCACCGCGGCGGATAACTTCCAGTTGATCGACGAAGACGGCAGCGTCTCAATCATTGTCCCCTACGTGAATCCCGGCGATTCAAAACGAGATAGCCGCTTGCTCATCGCACGCCTGCGTGCGGGGGAGTTGCACCGCGATCTGCTGCGGCAGTTGCAGCGGTTCACCGTTACTGTGCCCAAACACGATTTCTTCATCCTGCGCGACGCGGACGACATCGAGGAGATCGTGCCTGATTTGTGGGTCTTGAAGAACGAAACGGCGTATCACCCGACTCTGGGCTTGCTGATCGGCGCATCGTGCAACCCCGATCCAGGAAGTCTTTATTGCTGAACTATGGACCCCCACGATATATAGGGTTGTTGCTGGCTTTCAAGGTGTTTCAATTATTCTTCTCGTGTTTTGCTAAAAGAAACATCAGGAGGCGCAATGCCTACCCGCTTCTGCTTAGAAGTTAGCGGAGATTTTGCCTGCTTTACGCGACCGGAGATGAAGGTCGAGCGGGTGAGTTACGACATCATCACCCCGTCCGCGGCGCGAGCCGTTTTTGAATCCATCCTGTGGAAGCCGGCCATCCGTTGGCAGCCGGAGAAGATTGAAGTGCTTGCGCCCATTCGCTGGGCGACAATCCGGCGCAATGAAGTAGGCAGCAAACTCTCCGTAGCAAATGTGAAGAGCGCCATGCAGCATGGCTCTGGCGCTGTCGCTCTCTACGTGGAAGAAGAGCGGCAACAACGGGCGAGTCTCTTGCTGCGCGATGTGCGTTACCGCATCACGGCCAGCTTTTCGATGACCGGCAGAGCGGGCGCCGAAGAAAACACACAGAAATTCGGCGAGATGTTTGCCCGCCGCGCAACCAAAGGACAGTGCATCAATCAGCCCTATCTCGGATGCCGCGAGTTTGCCTGCGACTTCCGCCTTGTGGAGCCCGGCGAAGAAGCGGCCACGATTTCCTCTGAATTGAGCGGGGAACGCGACTTGGGCTGGATGCTCTACGATCTCGACTTCAGCGATGCGAGTTCACCCCAGCCACGATTCTTTCAGGCACGCATGAAGGACGGAGTCGTAACCATTCCGGCGTGGGACAGTGAGGCGGTGCGGGGATGATTTTTCAGGAATTGGCACGGTACTACGAGCGAAAGGCCAGCGATCCCGATACGGCGCTGGCTCCCGAGGGCTTCGAGAAAAAGGAAATCCCCTTCGTGATCGTCCTCAAGAGCGACGGGCAGTTCGTTCAGATTGAGGATACGCGCAGCGGTGAAGGCAAGAAGAAGCGCGCGCGGTCATTTCTGGTGCCTCAAAGTGTGAAGCGCGCAGTTAACATTTCAGCCAATCTGCTATGGGACACGGCGGAATATGTGCTTGGCATTGACACCCGTGGAAAACCGGACCGGGTCGTCCTTCAGCACGCCGCATTTGTTGAACGATTGGCGGAGCTTCCTCAAGACGATCAGGGTGTGCAAGCTGTTCGGACGTTTCTGGCCAATCTGCCCCTCGCGCAGTTTGAACAGTCCTCGTGCTGGGAAGAGATTCGCACCACGAATCCCAATCTCTCCTTTCAGCTTGTCAGCGATACGGAACTGGTTTGCGAGCGGGCTGCTGTGGTTGACGTGTTGCTGGCCAATGCAGCGAAATCGGATGCGGAGGGATCGAGCGCGGCGCGTGGAGTCTGCCTTGTCTCCGGTGTGGAGGCAGAGATCACCCGCTTGCATCCTGCCATCAAAGGGGTGTGGGGAGCGCAATCTGTGGGCGCGAATATCGTCTCCTTCAACCTGCGCGCTTTCGAGTCGTACGGCAAGGAACAAAAGCAAGGGGAAAACGCGCCGGTCGGTAAACATGCGGCCTTTGCTTACACCACCGCGCTGAATCATTTGCTTGGAAAAGACTCAACCCAGCGCATGCAGGTGGGCGACACCTCGACAGTGTTCTGGGCCAGCGCAAAGACCTTTCTGGAAGACGATTTCTTCAGCCTGCTCGGCGAACCCACGAAGGACGATCCGGATAGCGGAGTACGCGCCGTTAAGGCGTTGTTCGAGTCCGTCAAGCAAGGCAGCTTGAATGTGAGCGACGAGAAGACGCAGTTTTTCGTGCTTGGTCTGGCCCCGAATGCGGCCCGGATTTCCATTCGCTTCTGGCTGACAGGAACCGTCAAGCAGATTTCTGAACGCATTGTCCGGCATTTCAACGACATTGCCATCGATCACGCGCCCTACGATCCGCCGTACCCATCGCTTTTCCGTCTGCTGGCTAGCACTGCTCTTCAAGGCAAGGCCGAGAACATACCGCCCAACCTTGGCGGCGACACCATGCGCGCCATCCTCTCCGGATTGCCCTATCCGGAGACGCTGCTGTTGAGCGCCCTTCGCCGCACACGCGCCGAGCGTGAAGTGAACTATCCGCGCGCTGCGCTTATCAAGGCCTGCATCAACCGCAAGACCCGCTGGGGCAACCCGGCTCTCGAGGAGGAACTGCAAGTGTCTCTCGATCTCGCCAACACCAACGTCGGCTATCGCCTGGGAAGGCTCTTTGCTGTGCTCGAAAAAGTGCAGGAGGAAGCCAGCCCAGGACTGAACGCCACCATTCGCGACCGATTCTATGGCGCGGCTTCTTCCACGCCGGTCACCGTGTTCTCTAACCTGCTCAAGCTCAGCAAGCACCACTTGGCCAAGATCGAGAATCGCGGACGGGCAGTGAATCTGGAAAAACTGATTGGAGAAATTGTCGGAGATCTCAACGGCAATGTGGGCTTTGCCGCGCATTTATCTATCGACGATCAGGGCCGATTCGCCATTGGCTACTACCACCAGAAACAGGCGTTCTACGCCAGGAAATCCGAACCGAATGAAGGAGACAAGGAATGACCGCGCTGAAGAATCGCTACGATTTTGCACTTCTGTTCGATGTGAAGGACGGCAACCCCAACGGCGATCCAGATGCGGGCAACCTGCCACGCGTGGACGCGGAGACTGGGCGCGGCTTGGTGACCGATGTTTGCCTCAAGCGCAAGGTGAGGAATTATGTCGGCATCGTGAAAGGCGAAGCTGCCCCTTACGAGATTTACATCAAAGAAAAGGCCATCCTCAACAAGCAGAACGAACGCGCCTATATCGGCATCGGCGCGGCTGAGTTGTTGAGCGGCGACGCCAAGAAGCGCAAGGGCGGCGACAAGGTGGATGAGGCGCGGGCATGGATGTGCCGGAATTTCTTTGACGTTCGCACCTTTGGCGCGGTCATGTCGATTGGCGTCAATTGCGGCCAGGTGCGCGGTCCGGTACAACTCACCTTCGGGCGCTCCGTCGATCCCATCGTTTCCCTTGAGCACTCCATCACGCGCATGGCCGTTGCTACCGAAGCGGAGGCTGAAAAGCAAGGCGGCGACAATCGCACCATGGGCCGCAAATTCACCGTTCCCTACGGGCTCTATGTGACGCACGGATTTGTCTCAGCGCATCTGGCTGCGCAGACGGGCTTCTCCGAAGAAGACCTTCAACTCTTCTGGGAATCGCTGGTCAATATGTTCGATCACGACCGCTCCGCGGCGCGCGGCGAGATGAGCACGCGCGGCCTCTACATCTTCAAGCACGCCAGCGAGCTCGGCAACGCTCCGGCACACTCGCTGCTCAAGCGCATTCAACCCAAGCTCAACGGGGGCGTGCTTGCGCCGCGCGATTGGGAGGACTACCAGGTTGCCGTGAACCGCGAAGAGTTGCCCCAGGGCGTCGAATTGCAAATTCTGGGTCTTTAACTTTGTAGCGGGCTTGCCAGCCAAGCCCGCAGAATCCGTTGGAGGCGGCATGGAACAGGACGATTTCGTCATGCTGTCCGCGCTGCAGCACTATAGCTATTGTCCGCGCCAGTGTGCTCTGATTCACGAAGAACAGAGCTTCGCTGACAACCTGCACACGGCGCGCGGCAACGCAGTGCACACGCTGGTCGATCTCGCCGGCTACGAGTTGCGTGTGGGCGTACGCATCGAGCGGGCGCTTCCGCTGGTATGTGAACGGCTTGGTCTGATTGGCAAGGCCGATGTCGTCGAGTTCCTCTCCGACGGCACGCCCTATCCCGTGGAATACAAGCACGGCCCACGCCGCCAACAAACTCACGATGACATTCAATTGGCAGCGCAGGCGATTTGCCTGGAAGAGATGACTGGCCGTCCCGTTCCGTATGGCGCCATCTATCACGCCAGCAGCCATCGGCGGCGCGAGATTTCCATCACGCCGCAACTGCGCCAGCTTGTGGCCGATACGGCTCAGGCCATCCGAACCATGATTCAATCCGGCGAGATGCCTCCCGCGGTCAACGATGCTCGCTGCCGCGAATGTTCGTTGATCGATCTCTGTCAGCCGCAGATGCTCGCTGAAGAAGCACGGAGAAAGACTCTGCGTGCGAACCTGTTTCGCGTGGAGAATTGATGCAAACGCTGCTCAACACGCTCTATCTCACCCTGCCCGGCTACCTGCATCTCGACAACGATACGCTTCGCTTTGAGGTGGAGCAGGAAACGCGGCTGCGGGTTCCCCTGCATCACATTGGCAGCGTTGTCTGCTTTGGCGATGTTCTAGTTTCGCCTGCCGCTATGGGCCGTCTGGCCGAGGAAGGCAAGTCGCTCGTCCTTCTCGACCGCAATGGCCGCTTTAAGGCCCGCCTTGAAGGCCCTATCAGCGGCAATATTCTGCTTCGCCAAGCACAATTTTCCCAGGCGAGTTCGGCGGAGTTTGCACTGGCGCACGGCAAAGCCTGCATTGCTGGCAAGCTGAAGAACAGCCGCACGGTGCTGCTGCGCGGCGCGCGGGATGCCAATGAGGAGGCCGATGCCGAGCGGCTGCGCGAGACCGCCGAGGCGCTGGCCATCAATTTGCGCCATCTGGAATCTGCGTCCACACCGGATGTTGTGCGCGGCCTTGAAGGCGAATCGGCCCGCCGCTATTTCGCCGCGTTCCCCTATCTGATTCGGAACGACCAGCGCACAGCGTTCACACCCGATGGACGCAGCCGCCGTCCGCCGCGGGATCGCATGAATGCTCTGCTCTCTTTTCTCTACAGTATGTTGATGAACGATTGCCGGACGGCGCTCGAATCTGTTGGGCTGGACCCGCAGCTTGGTTATCTTCATACGATCCGGCCCGGGCGCGCTGCCCTGGCCCTCGATCTGATGGAGGAGTTTCGCTCTATCCTCGCGGACCGTCTGGCTCTGACGCTGGTCAATCGCAAACAGATCCAGGCCAATGATTTTGAAGAGCGCCCGGGAGGCGCAGTCCAACTTCACGACGCGGCGCGCAAGGCCCTGATCCTCGCCTATCAGGAGCGCAAACAAGAACTCACATCGCACCCGCTGCTCGATCAGAAACTGGCCATCGGGCTGCTGCCCCAGATTCAGGCCCGTCTGCTGGCGCGCGTCATCCGCGGCGAAGCGGAAGACTACTTGCCTTTCTTGGAGCATTGAGCATGCTGATCCTCGTCTGTTATGACGTTTCGACCGATACACCGCAAGGCCGCAGACGCCTGCGCCGCGTTGCCAAAGCCTGCGAAGCCGTGGGCCAGCGCGTACAGAAGTCGGTCTTCGAATGCCGCGTGAATCGAATGGAGTACGAAGAATTTGAACGCACTCTGCTTGAGGAAATCGACCAGTTGCAAGACTGCCTGCGCCTCTACCGGCTTACCGAACCGACCAGCCAATATGTCAAAGAGTATGGTAAATTCAGGGCAATCGATTTTGACGGGCCGCTGGTGGTTTAGGCGCGCCAGCGCGAACCATTAGCTCCCGCCAAAACCGGCTTGGTTCGCGCTTTGTATACCCTGATGATTTTCAACGAGATAGCTTCGGCGATAGGCCGTGGATTGCTTCCGCAATGCCACCCGCAGTGCGGGT
>Ga0224529_1000668_pt1 | contig 24350 bp, 19 predicted proteins | sample CBST50metaG_FD_179893 | JGI IMG/M metagenome (GOLD analysis project Ga0224529, IMG submission 179893) | Peat soil microbial communities from Stordalen Mire, Sweden - C.B.S.T50 | ecosystem: Environmental > Terrestrial > Soil > Wetlands > Peat | place: Sweden: Norrbotten County, Stordalen Mire... | reverse complement strand
GTCCAAGCTGGACGCCAAGAACAACGGCACGGTTCGCTTCATCAATTTGAATTACGTCGAGAGCAGAGACGGTACGCTGGTGGCGATGAACCGCTCTGGCTGGATTGCGGTTATCGATGACCGCGGCCGCGAAAAAGAGCGCTATCAGGTCGTTTATGGCGCGAGCATGCGGGTGAAGGATGGCGAACGCGTGAAGCTTGGTCAGTTGTTGGCCGAGTGGGATCCGTACACCTATTCGATCATGACGGAAATCGGCGGTACGGTGCAGTTCAAGGACTTGCAGGAAGGCATCACGCTGAACGAGGAAGTCGATGAAGTGACCGGCCTTTCGCGTTGGGTGGTTGCCGACGCGGCGGACGAAAAGCGTCAGCCGACCTTCCTGGTGAAGAACGCCAAGATGCAAAAGCGCTATCTGCTGCCACGCGGCGCTCACTTGATGATCGAAGATGGGGCCGAGGTTGGTCCTGGCGATGTGCTGGCCAAGATTCCCAAGGAGAGCACTCGTACCAAGGACATCACCGGCGGTTTGCCGCGAGTGGTGGAGTTGTTCGAAGCGCGCAAGCCGCGTGAGACGGCCATCATCAGCGAGATCGACGGCGTGGTTCGCTTTGGCGATGTGGTCAAGGGCCAGAGAAAGATTTACGTGACCGCGGACAACGGCGACGAGAAGGAATACTCGGTGCCGCGCGGCATTCACGTAAACGTGCAGGAAGGCGAGCGTTTGAGCGCTGGCGATCCGCTGATGGATGGACCGCTGAACCCGCACGACATTCTGGATGTTCTGGGCGAAAAGGCTTTGCAGGCTTACCTGGTGAACGAAATTCAGGAAGTTTACCGCTTGCAGGGTGTGGCCATTTCGGATAAGCACATTGAAGTCATCGTTCGGCAGATGCTGCGCTGGGTGAGGATCGACGATGTGGGCGACACCAACTTCTTGCTCGAACAGCAGGTGGATCGCTTCCGCTTCCGCGAGGAGAACGATCGGGTTATGGCCAATGGTGGCCGTCCGGCAACTGGGCGTCCGCTGCTGTTGGGCATCACCAAGGCGTCGCTTTCGACGGATAGCTTTATTTCCGCTGCCAGCTTCCAGGAGACGACACGTGTTCTTACCGAGGCCAGCATCAACGGCGCGGTGGACAACCTGCGCGGCTTGAAGGAGAACGTGATCGTGGGACGGTTGATTCCCGCGGGCACGGGCCTGGAATACTACCGCAACGTGCAGCTCTCTCCGGAGCTGGAGGAAGCGGCGGCTCGCGTACAACAGGAAGTGTCGGCGGAGATCGAAGCTGCCGAGCGCGAACTGGAGCTGATGCGCCAGGAGGGCGAGGCCGAGGAGATGGCCTCCGAGTAACCACCTGTGATCGGGCTGCTGGCGCATATTGCTGGCAATCATGTACACACAAACAGAAAGGCCCGGCCTCATGCCGGGCCTTTCTGTTTGTGTGTGCAGATAAATTTTGAACCAGGAAAAAGCGAACGCACGGTGCTTTCTCGCTCATTCCGGAAGATAACGTACGATATTTTTCTTGCCTACTTGACGCGATAGATAGAAGGGGCCAGTAGAAGACTGGGACAGGAATTTCGAGGGAGGAGGCGCGTCTGGCGGGTGTGCCGGATGGCGGTGGTCTGAGTAGTCACGACTGATTTGTCGGCGTAAAGAAGGTAAGCCGCGGCGTCTCGAAGTCCTTACGGTTGGTCGTATACAGCATATAATCAAACTCAATCGCCGAAGCTGCGATCACCATATCGTCCAGCGTATAGCTACGCCCCACCCTACGTCTGGCGGCAACCAACTTACTGGTCTTCCTGGCAAGATCCTCGCTGAGCGGAATCACGTCAAAGAGGTCCAACAGGCGTGCAGTTCTCTCTTCTTCTCCGGAGCGAATGCCGGCATGGATCTCCGCGACCGAGATGATGGAGACAGCCAATTTGGCTCCCTGATCGGCCAAGGTGCGTAGCCGCGCAATCGTCCGTGGTCGCCGCTCAAGTAGATCAATCAGTACTGGGGTATCGAACAAAATACGATTCGCCGCCATTAGCTAGTCCTCTCTTCTGCCCAAGCTTCAATGAGTAGTTGTCGCGTACTTTTCTTCTGGCGCTGGTTGTGTACCCAGGATGCGGTTCCCGATACAGTGATCTCCGGATGCCCCTCTGGCTTCCAGACCGGATCAGTGTCAGCAATAAAAGCCAGCAGCTTCAGCCGACATATTTCCTTCTCGGCACTCGCAATCAAAAAAGCGCTGCGGCCGCGTGGCCCAGCAATTTTATCGATCTCTGAGGCAAGTTTGTCAGGAAGAACTACGTGTGCTCTTACTTGGCCCATAGTATACGCACACTCCTTATGTGTTTAAAGCAATATAGCATAATCAAGCACTTGCATATCAATAGACTCAGATGATTTTCAGGTGAATCACTGCGTAATTACAGACGATCAGAGATAAAAATATATTTCTATTTTCTATTTCTTCTTTTTGAAAGTTGTGATACATTACGAATCCGGGAGACAACATTATGGCCGCAACACTTCACACTATCGACGCTGCAGTTGTTCACAAATCCGCAAGCTTCCACCGCTTCGAAGTTTTTCACAGCGATCATTGCTCATGCTTTGCATGTGGCAAAACTTTCGCTCCGCAAGAAATCACGGAGTGGACCGACAAGGAGATGACAGCCCTTTGCCCGTACTGCAAAATGGACGCTGTTCTTCCTTCATACAACGGAATTCCTACGGATGCCGAAACACTGAAAGAGATGAACCACTACGCATTCTAAATGCGCGAGAGTCTCTCATGAAACCTTGGGTATGCCAAGGGCGACTTGTATGTCGCTCTTGGCATATAAGTTGCCTGTGTTGTCACGATTACTCTTTGCCAAGCAAAGATCTTCTGTGAATATGGATCAGCCCTATGCTTCAACTGGAACGTCTTCGCCAATGAGCGCACGACGCAGCCAGAGTGGAGGGTTGCCGCAAAGCATTTCCTGAAGGCGCACGATAACATCGGAAATCTCTCTTTGGTCATCAACTTTCACCGTGAATACCCGGAGCTCATTCAGCAAAAGCGCCGAATATGCATTCAACGTCTTGTTGACGAAAAGAACAGTAACGCCGGAGAGGCTTGCCACTTTGCGAAGTATTTCGGCTTCATTGATAGGCTCTTCCTGCTTTTTGCTGCCGCCGCACCCTCCACCACCGCCAGGGAAACATTTGCCCTTATTGCCGTGATGCCCTGCAGCACTTGTTGCATTTTGATATGTGAGCGTGTCACATTCTCTCGCCCTAGCTGTACTAATTTCGTAAACGACAATCTGGCGCGTTTGTTCAAAGCCTGCGTTAACCTGAATTTTATCTCCGGTAGCAAATGCGGCTTTCACCAATCTGTCTTTGAACACATCATCCTCCTTCGCCGTTGTTTCGGTTTTCCAATCTTGCCTATTTGGTGCGCTGGGCTACTGGTATTGTTCCCAGCGAATCGCTTTGGAACGGAATGCTGCTTCCCAGTCATTGGCAAGAATCTCGAGCATGTTAATCATGCCTTCATAGCCAAAATATGCACTGTCCCTGTAGAAGGTACGATTGGTTGGCTGCAAGAGATCACAGGCCACTTTGACACCAAGTTCCTCGCCAAGATATTTCTCCCAAGCCGACCCAAAAACAACATCCAGATCGCTACCGGTCAGCGCCTGCTTGACCTTGAAACCGTCAATACCAAATGCAACGCGCGGCGAGATGCCAAGGCGTCCCAACTCTGCCTCCAGAACTGCGCGGGCTTGCTTGGAATTGGAGCGAATCAGGAGCAGATCAGGGATCATCTCCAACTCTTCAAATAGCATTCCGACGAGGCCAATGGTCATGGACGCGTCCGCAGAGATAGCAACCTTTGCGTTACGATAGCGAGGAATAATCATCAGTCCGCGGCGTCGTAATGTATTTGTCACCAGCGCTTCGCCGGCATCAATCAGTTGTTCAGCGACGGCGCTCGCATCAAAGTATTCACCCAGTGCTCGAAGCCAATTTGATGTGTTCTTCAAGCCGATCGGCAATGGAAGATCATGAAGAATAGTGGGTACTCCGTGTCTCTCTTCCATCGCATGAACGAAGGTATACCCCATATCGTGTGTAAGAAGGATGTTTGCCGATGCCGCTGACGCCTTTGAAATATCTTCAATCGAAACTTCGCTGGGAAATACACACTGCGTCTGGACTCCCATTGCAGACAACACCGATTTCGTCCACTTCAGATCTGCCCACCACGTTGGATTCAGGCTCGCTTGCGGGGCGATGAGGTTAACAGTTCGCTGCGGCTTCGGCTCATTCCATGGTTGTACAAAAGAAAGCAGAGTGCTGAGGCCAAGATCCATGCCTGCATATAAATCGCCACGAAACCCTCCCGAATGCATGGGAATAAGACGCGCACCGACTTTGGATTGCATCGATCGACATAGTCCTTCAATATCCTCACCGATAATATCGGCAGAGCAGGTGCCAACCACAAACATCACTTTGGTCTTATAAGTCGCGTCTGCTCTGAGAATCAGGTCGCGTAACTTGTCCGTTGCACCCATAATGATGTCGGTCTCAAAGAGGCGCGTACAGGCGACCTTACGCTGCGTGAAGTCGGTCTCGTGATTGTCGTAACCCAAGGCAACGGTCGATGCGCATCCTTGCGGTGAGTGTAGAACAATGCTGATGTCGCGGATGCCGGCAATGATGTTGCTAACGCCTTCGAGAGCACAACCGACCACCGGATCATGCGAACTGGTGCAATCTTGAAAGGTCAGTTCATTGAGCATTGGCCCTTCCTTCTCTGCCCGGCATACATCGTACAGTCTGGCATATCCTGAGCTAGTTTTCCCGTTAATGATTGAACGGAGACCAGTCCGGAGTTTTGCGGAAAGACAATTCTCTTGCTCATAGCGCTTCGTGGCCGGAAGGCGTAATCGAGCGAAGTCTTGATACACTTGGCAACCTTCAGCGCTCCCAGGTAGCCAAACCTGGGACGATTCAGAATGGCATTTAAGTCTACAAGCGGAATATTCGGAAAAGCCAGAGACGATCCAAAGTAGACAGTCTCCATCGGGTTGAGACTACCCAAAAGCTCCAGCAGTTCGGCCTCTGTCTGCTGCATGGACTCATACTTGCCAAGAGCCAGCGTACCCTTCGTGATCAGAATCTCTGGATCAAGCCCGGTTTCTAGCAGATAATCGATGCTGGTTTCTCGTGCCTCTGCACTCCAAGGATGAAAGTTATAGACAATCGCGCGCATCTGGAAATCGCGCTCCAGCATATGTGCGATAGAAAGCGCCTTTACCGCATCATGGCCTTCGACAATTGCAGTTTTACCAATCAGATGGCTCTTGACCTTCTCGTACTCGTCCTTGATGGCTTCGTACTCATGCTGTATCAGCGTCTCAGCTTCTGCCGTTTTGCCAAGATACTTTGCCGCGCCCATGATCCAGCGCTCAGTAGCGGCAATTCCATAAGGAAGAATTGTTGAGTTGAGAGGTGTACCAAAGGCATCCAGCATCGCTGAACCAATGGCATAGCCAAGATCCAGGCACAGTGCGCAATTCACGGCTACACTCGGAGCGCGCTGCAACTCTTCAAGCGAACAATTGCCGGCAATGATGGAATGAACCTTGCCGCCGATTCCTTCAATCAAACGAACCAGCTCCTTCACATCGGTATCGACTTCGGTTCGTTCCGGCCCCATCTTTGCGCCGACAATATTCACATAGCCGGCGAGTTGCGCCTTGCTCTCTTCCGTAGGTGCGTCCATCAGCTTGGTAATCTCACGAAAGACCAGATCAAATCCGCTGCGATATTCACCTGCAAAGCCTTCGCAGTGAATCGCCATTACCTTTGCATTCACTTTTGACTGGATCTTTGAAGCAACTGCGTCAACGTTGTCGCCGATAATTCCAGTGGCGCAACTGGTGGCGACAAAGATCACTTCCGGCTTGTATTTAGCATCGACTTCCAGAATTGCTGATTTGAGCTCACGCTCGCCGCCATAAACAATCTGGCTTTGCTTCATATTGGTGCTAACCACAGGCTCATAGGGAGCACCGCTGTTTCTGCTGTTGGTCAACTTATATGCTTGCTTGACGCCGAAGGCGCAGCCACTTGGTCCATGAGTGAGCAGAATGGAATTGCGAATTCCACTTAAAATTTTTGACGCCGTCCAGAATTTGCAAGGGCGCGTGTGGCTTCCTTGCAGCGTAGTCGGAATCTTTCCTTCTTTCGCAAGTTGATAAAGATGACTCAGTGAGCCATGAAATACGACGCTCTCAGCAACGGTTGGTGCAGTAACAGCTTCGGGCTTCGGCATGGGCGTCTCCTGACAGCGCTACACGTTTGCAACAGCGCAAACTAAACTTGCATTCGATGCTCACGATGTATCTCTCCTAGCCGCGTGCGTGACTGCCCTGTCAGCTTGACCACATGGTGCAAAAGGGCAAGACAGCCGACATGCGCTGCCATGATAGAAAAGAGAATACATCTACCAAGTGTTCAGCAACCATTCACGGTCTTTCTTGAACTCCATGTGCGCAAAAAATGTATTGGCAATGGTCTCGCCAAGCCACATCGCGCCCTTGTAGCCGATCACCGGGTTGCGGTAGATGCCAGCGCGATCGAAGGTCGGAAAGCCTACACGTACCATCGGAATGCCGGCATCGATTGCAACGTACCGGCCCTTCGAGTGGCCCATGATTAAGTCCAGCTCGATCTCCTTGTTCTTAATCCGCTTTTCCAGTTCCCAGAGGTCGGCATTGCAAACGATCTCCATCTCATGATCCACAGTCTTCTGCAGATTCAAAATACGAGGATCCCTGGCATAAGCGCCATTCTCATCGCCCAGCAAGAGTAGAACAGGCTTCAGTTCCACCTCGCGGCAGAATTCCGCCAGTGCGATGACCAGATCCGGGTTTCCATAGATTGCAACCTTCTTGTCCGCGAAGAACATGTGAGCCAGATCGGCCAATGCATCCAGAGCAACTCCGCGTTCACGGACCAAGGATTCCGGAATCGGCTTGCCAGTGATCTTCTGGATCTGCTGAAGCATGATGTCGGTATTGCGGATACCGATGGGCGTCGGAGTAATCGTGGCTGGAACCTTAAAGGTCTTTTCCAGATACTGCGCGGCACTGTAGCCCTCATACCGGCTCAATGCGATCGAAGCCGTGGCATTGGCGGTGCCTTCAATGTCTTCCACTGTGGTGCTGCCGTGAGTAAACGAGTCCTTCGACGGCATCATCGGAGAATCGAATGACTCAATATCAAGAAGAATCGTCGCGTCCACACTCATCTCGCTGAGATAGTGCTTCAGTTCTGTTACATCGCCGGGATTGACCCAACCGGTAAATACGTTGAGCTTCCCATTTGGCTCGCCTTTCTTGGCGATCGTTGTGATCAACGATTGAACTGCAACATTATATCCACTCACGGCGCTGCCGGTGTAACTCGGCGTATGAACGGGCACCAGATGAACCACACGGCCAGGATAATCTTTCGCTATCATCCTCTGCAGCTTACGGATCGCACCTTCAATGTCATCGCCAATCGTCTCCGTCGAGCAGGTTGTGATGATAGGAATCACGCGAAGATCCGGGTATCGCTTGATCAGGCTATCGACGCCGGCCTCAAGCCGCTTGATGCCTCCAAAGACTGCGGCTTCCTCATGCAGGGATGAAGATGCAATATCAAAATTCTCCTTGAAATGTTGTGCAAAGAGCAGTCGGACAAACATACTGCATCCCTGACCGCCATGAACCAATGGGATGCAGTCCTTGACTCCGATTCCCGCATATTGAGCGCCGGCGGGCTGGCAATTAAATATTGGATTGATGATGCCGGACCGTTCTTTTTGAGTGACTGAGCATCCCATAAAATCCTCCTCAATTCCTTGTGTGATGGTAGCGCAAGGTGCAATGCGAACTGCATCAATAGCCAGGCTGATACAGCTCCCCATTCTTCGAATTCTTCACTGTAATCTCATGAATCCGCTTGATGACGCCTGAGACGACAGCGAACAACTCATCCTTGCCAAGATGACTCAGCCAGGGAAACTCCGACTTTACTTCCGAGGCCAGTTGATTTGCGTTGGCATAGTGCAAATGGTCCATCGGGGTTTGCAACTTGGGCGATCCACCGGTGAGAAGGATGCCCACCAGGGAGAGGACGCCGTCGATATTTTCCTCTCTATCGTGCGCTCGTGAGGCGAACTGCCACAAGCAGTGCTGCTGAATGAAAGTAACAAGAGCTTCCGCATTCTCCTGCATTATTGCACCCCATCTTGAATGTTCTGGCCTGCAAGAGCCCAGAGCGGTGAATTGACAGCGTTGTACATGTCTCTGGCTAGATTCACAAAGCCTTCAAAACCCATGTACGGACCGTTGTGATAGGCATGGCCATTGACGTACGGGATGTGAAGCTTCTTAACCAGTTCGCCAACACGAGGACCAGTGAAGATAACGTCTGGCTTCACCATTTCAATGACCTCGAAGAACTCCAGCTCGTTGCCATCGTCAATGTAAATCGTGCCGTCGCGACCACGTGCAATCACCTTTTCGAAGTCTTCCTGATGGCCAAACTTGGAGGCCATCGCCACAACCTGCACGCCCAGATCGTCTTCCACTGCGCGGGTCCAATGCCATAGTCGAGGGCCACCGGTCCAGATTGCCATCTTCTTACCTTGCAGCCGTTCCTTATACCAATCGAGCTTCGGCTTCCACTTACCCTCTTCTTCCGCGATAAGCGCTTCGACCTTGTCTTGAATACCGAAAAAGTCTCCGACCTTGCGAAGGCCAGTCGCCATATAGCGGAATCCCCACGAGTCGATGTCCAGTCGAGGAATTCCGTACTTCTTGTGCAACTCATTGGCGATGTAGCCGGCCGATCGGGCACAGTTGACTACGTTCAACTGCGCACGGTGCATACCGCGGCATTCATCGTAGGTGGCATTGCCGGTAAAGTGCGCAAGCACCTGTATGCCGAGCTTGTGCCAGTACCGCTGCAGTACATCTGTATCGCCCTGAATATTGTAATCACCAATGAAATTGATGGTGTAGTCACTGGTGATGACAGGCTCCACCTGTCCCACCTTCTCGTGAATCCAGCCCATATTGAGAACGTGGTGGCCCTTCGACTGACTGACACCAGCAAAGCCAGGACACTCAACCACAAAGATGTCTACATCTGGGCGTTCGGCCATTACTGCCTTGGCTACCGCCTTAGGATCATCGCCAATCAGCGCTGTCGAGCATGTGGTGTAGACAAACATTCGCTTGATGGTCGGCATCGCATCGAATGCCTCAAGTATCGATTTCTTGAGAAGCTTTTCCGCTCCGAAAACAACGTTCTTTTCCTTGACGTTCGTCGACCAGGCATACTTAAGTTGAAAGTTATCGTTGTCGCTGGGGTAGCGCTTTGTGTGCCATGTATCGTAAGAACAGCCAAACGGTCCATGGATCATCTGAATGGTATCTTTCAGCACCCCACCGATGACAAGCTTGGCGCCGCAAAACGCGCACCCGCGCTCGGACAGTGAGCCAGGAATCGTGGCGGCATTGGAGACTGGAAGGAACTGCGTTGTATCCTCACCAGCTTCCTTGATGTACACATGTTGCTCCCTTTCGGGAATCTCTGTGTCGCAATCGAGCAACTTCATTGGCATAGTCTTGTCTCCGCGGTCGTAGCGTAGTTTCCGGCTACGAAGGATCGACATCGTGATGGTATGAAATGCCGCTTTCAGTTAACTACGCGAGTTCTGAAAGCGACCCCTCAGTTTTTGTTTCTTTTCGGAGTGGCGTTAGTCCGGAATTCCGTAGCTGACGACCATCTCTTCCAGTTCCGCCATTGCCATAGGGGTTGGCACAACAAAATCCTCGTTTTCGATGATCTTTCGCGCCAACTCGCAGTATTCGCTGGCTTGGTTGCAGGATTCGTCGTACTCAATGACCGTCTTCTTGTTGAACTCAGCCTTCTGCACAATGTTGTCGCGAGGAACGAAGTGAATCATCTTAGTGCCGAGCCTCTTGGTGAACTCAGTCATGAGTTCCAACTCTCCATCCACCTTGCGGCTATTACAAATGATTCCGCCAAGCCGTACGCCGCTTTGATCGGCATACTTAAGCAGGCCGCGAGAGATGTTGTTGGCCGCATACATGGCCATCATTTCACCCGAAGCAACAATGTAAATCTCCTGAGCTTTGCCCTCGCGCATGGGCATCGCGAAGCCGCCGCAGACCACATCACCCAATACATCGAAGAATGTATAGTCGAGATCGTCCGTATAGGCGCCCAGTTCTTCCATCATATTGATGGCGGTAATCACTCCACGACCGGCACAACCTACACCAGGCTCAGGCCCACCTGACTCAACACAACGGATACCTGAATAACCACTCTTGACCACTTTTTCGATCGTTACATTTTCTTCGCCCTCATCGCGAAGCATATCCATCACTGTGTCCTGAGGCTTGCCGCCCAAGATCAGACGAGTTGAATCGGCCTTCGGGTCACAGCCGTGAATGAACACCTTCTTGCCGAAGCGGTGGGCCATTGCACCGGCCGTGTTTTGCTGTGTCGTGGATTTACCGATTCCACCTTTACCGTAAAAAGCGATTTTCCTTGTCATGGTGACTCCTCCTTAGGATTTGGATATGCGCCTTATCCGTCGAGTGGTTTTCGTGCCTGTTATCTCTGGTCTGCGCTTCAACCGGAACTGAAAGCTCTACGAGGCAAATTGTGCGTCCAAGAAAATTGCATTGCCGAATGCTTTAGTTAATGCACGATGGGTGCCAAACGGGACGAGCAGGCGAAAGAACATTGGGGATAAAAGCGGAAATTGTAAGGAATATAGCGATAATTCTTGCATTATCTGTGTGATACTTCGTGATAAATAGTCGAAAACTATTTTGATTTTGAAGCTATAAATTGTTATCGAGCTAGAATATGTCTGGCTTGAGCAGCGCACACACTCAAAAACAGTTCGTAGTTGTACGGGAATTCCAGCGAATGTGCATTTCCGTTCAACAGCACGAAATCCGCCGGTGTTGCCCCAAGCCGGAAAATGTAAAGGTGCAGAGCACCTGGCAGGTGGTGATGCTGCGAATGGTGGCACCCACCGCGCAATTGTGTCATGACGCACAACGTTGTTAGCGAGAATCTTGCGTAAAGTAGCCAAATCCTCTGCCCAAGGCTCTGGTTACTTTATCTCGCTGGGTTACTGCTTTTTCTTCTCGATAACTCGAAAATCCTTGTAGCTAATTCCAAGTTTTTCCATTCGAAGGCCAAGTATTCTCCGGGTAATGCCAAGATCCCTGGCCACTTCAGTCATATTGCCATCATTCGCTTTCAATGAATCGACGATAATCTCGTATTCGATAGCGCCAAGCCGAGCATTGATTCCGCCCTTTTGCAAAGTACCAGACAAGACAGGCGTCTGAAGAGACGGCGGAAGGTCATAGCCATGTATCACGCCACCTTCAGAGAGAATCGTCGCCCGTTCGATAACATTCTCCAATTCGCGTACATTGCCGGGCCAGTGATAACTCATCAGCATATTCAGCGCCGGCGTTGAAATTCTCTTCACATCTTTGTGACACTCCTTGGAATAGCGGGCAACAAAGAAATCCGCCAGCGCAATCACATCGCTTTCTCGGTCACGAAGGGGCGGAATTGTGATTGGAAAGACATTGAGCCGATAGAAGAGATCTTCTCGAAATTCGCGGTTCTTGACCATCTCCGAAAGATCGCGATTCGTCGCCGCCAGAATGCGAATGTCAACCTTGATGGGCTTATTACCACCAACTCTTTCCAGTGTCTTTTCCTGCAAAACGCGCAACAGCTTCGCTTGAGCAGCCAACGGTAGCTCGCCTATTTCGTCCAGAAAAATAGTACCGCCATCGGCCTCTTCAAATCGACCTTTACGAAAGTTGGTCGCCCCGGTGAAAGACCCTTTTTCGTGCCCAAACAACTCACTCTCGACAAGGTTCTCCGGAATGGCGGCGCAGTTGAACTGGACCAACGGAGCTTCAGAGCCCATTCCTGAATAGTGAATCGCAGTGGCAACCAACTCTTTTCCCACTCCGCTTTCGCCTAGGATCAAAACTGTGGCCTTAGTTTTGGCAACTTTTTCGATCAGGCTGTAGACTTCGTGCATTGCCTTGCTGTTGCCGATGATGTTTGAAGGGCGGAACCGGTCTTTAAGCGCATTCTGCAGGCGCCGGTTCTCATTCAACAAAGATACTTTTTCAACGTTTTCAATAAGATATAGTTCGACAGCCTGGGACATCATCGAAGCGACAATGCCCAGCAACTCCGCATCAAGTTTCAGAAGAATGTCGTTGTCATAGATGCGCTCGGCGCTGATGGTTCCCAATACCTTGTTACCGCGCTTGATGGGAACGCACAGAAAGGATAGATCGTTATCCTCTTTGGTTCGAGTACGGGTCATATTCAGAAAGTCTTTGTCGTCCCCAATCCTGGGAACGATCATGGCTTGGCCGGACTCGACGACTTTGCCGGTAATTCCTTCACCAAACCGATAAATGCCGCGTGCCTCCTCTTCTGCAGAAAGGCCAAAGCTTTCATGAATATAGATAGTTCCGGCCTGCCGGTCGCAGAGGCTCACCGTGCCCCGTACGACGCTCATGTACTGTTCCATAATCCGCAAAAGAATTTGCACGGTGTGGGCCAGATCCGCGCTCTCGGCTATTACCTGACTCATCTCGTGCAGCGAAGGCCATGCCTGAATGCGACATTCACCAGCGAGACACGTCCAACCGTCATTCTTTTTCCCACCCATTTTCAAAACCCCTTTACTCGCCCCAGTAGATTTACTCGATTTGTCAAACTTCATTCTGCATTGATTCCTCGGACTAAGACACTGTGCTCTGAAAGTGTGCCCACCTCTCATGAGAACTTATATTCAGTTGTGCTTTAGGAGCTAATGGAGTGAAGATTGCCGACAACGCATCGACAGTACGCTCGAAAAGCTCTATTGCAAAAGATGCCAACTGCAACGAAGAGACAAAACCATAGGATGCTCTTCGGTGCCTGCGACTCTATCTGGGTATTCGAGGGGAAGTTGAACTGCACTTAGAACTGTAGCCTGCAGGCATTGCACCCTGGCTTGCGACTTTGCACCGCAGTTCGTCCGACATTGATTCATTTCATGCGGGAACATAGGTAAACTTAGCACGAAAAACAATGATAGTCAACGGCATTTTCGGCCGTTGGCTTGTTGGCTTTGCTAATCTTTATACGAACTTTATACCGTGCGATTTCAAATCGTTTTGTGCGGGTTTGTAACAAAAAGACAGGCTTTCAAAATAGCTACATTCACCGTGACAGGTGGACGAATGCGCACAGTTCTCCCCGCATGGATGATCAGAAATATTCTTTCTGTATGAAGCGAAATGCCTCGTCCAGATTTCCTCCATACTATACTTTCTAAGGCTGAAACTATCGCGACAGCCTATTGCAAATGAGCAAGGCTTCACGTTCATTCGCTCGTCAATATAGACGGAAAAGAACGCACATTCGCAGGAGTCCACGTAATCAACATCGATCGTGGTCTGGCTCATCAGAATCGGCACAAAGCAGGCGTCGAATCCAATGTGAACGGAACAGCCATCCGAACCAATTTGTGCAACAAACTGATCCAGGGACGCACCTGGCCTCAGGCACAACGATTCCGATCCGCGCCCTCTGGGCTTGAATGTCAGAAAGATCACTGCGTTCACATCATCGAGAAGATGATTGAAGCGTCCTCTCAGCAGCTCTGTTGCCTGATCGATTGAACGGTTGTCGAGGATAAAGTGAAGATTGGTTTTGATTCCGGCATTCGCCAGTATCTTCACTTGATCTGTTGGCATCTCTTCCATCTCGGTGACGGAAATCGCAACGGCTCCGACCTTACCTGCAATTTTCTCCGCGAGTGTCTTTGTCACTGCGCGTCCGTTGGTCGTAAAATTCGCGACGATGCCTCTAGTCCAAGTCAGGTTGATGATTTCGACAAAATCTGGATGCTCCAACGGCTCTCCGCCTCCGAGAGCCACCTGGAAGACACTTCCCCAACGTGGACTGGTTAGGCCGTCCAAGATCTTTTCATAGTCGACAACGGATAAAAAAGAATTGTCGGGCTTGCTGTCTCGATAGCAGAAATTGCAGTTTTTTGAACAATGATTGCTGATTGAAATATCAGCCAGTTCCGGCCAAGGCGCCAACACAGGATCTTGATCAACCGCAGCGCCCCATCTCATGGTGACGCCAGTCTCAGTGTCGCCAATAAAGTTATACTCTGCACTGTGCCTGCGGATGAGCATATCTCACGCCTTTCCCTTATCGCACATTCCGCAGGTACTGCATGGATTGAGCGCGGCCGATTTGGCTGCAAACTTTACCTTGTCGCGCGGCACCTGGACTGCTCCAAAGCCCTTCAATTCAGCGGCCAGCTTGGCTTTCACAAAGTATTCTCCGTAAACGTACGACCAGACCTCTGCGTCGGTAAGGTTTGAGAAATCGACTTCCGGTCCAACTTCGGAATCCTCTGCATCGCAGCAACAGTCGGTTTTCTTTTCAAAGTCGTATGTTCCTATAACGAGGTCGGCTCCGTTCAGTTCAATTGTCTGCCCTTTCGTCTTCAGGTCAGCAACTAACACGTCATAGACGCGACTCTTTCTTGGGTGATCGCAGTAGTTCCCATTCTTTTTTTTGGCGAACTCCGCCATGGCCAGATTGAGCGTGACGATGTAGCTTACAGAGCTGCTGTTCGTTACATAATCGGATCTGATTTTCATCTCTCTGCTCCAAATCGTTTCGTGCAAAGTATCCGCTGAAAGTGGATTGCCCGCGGCCTCAGGAAGCCAATTCAAGAATAGATTCATGATTGATTGCCACTGACATTGATTGACTCTTGACCATGCTGTAAAAATGCCATAATTCTTCGTGCGAGGGTGGAATCTTGTTCGTCACGTAGTGCTCGCGGACATAAGAGAGAATCTCCTTACATTCTGCATTGTCCAGCTTAGTTCCGAGTTCATTGAAAGCCCACCGAACCGTGGCTGCACCAGAGTGTTTTCCAAGTACAATCTTGTTCGCGCGTCCGAATTCAGCGGGATCTAGAAACTGGTAATTCTTTGGATCACGCAGCAGGCCGCTCACATGTATGCCCGACTCATGCGTAAAAATTGCTGAACCGACAACTGCCTTATTCGCGGCAATCGCCCGTCCCGATGCATTGGCAACCATCGTCGATAGAACCTTCAGCGTTCCGGGACAAACCTGTGTCTCCCTACCTTCAAGAAGTCGCATCGCCATCACAACTTCTTCAAGAGGTGCATTTCCAGCGCGCTCACCCAGGCCGTTGACAGTCGTGCTCACATGCGTTGCACCGCCTCGAACAGCGGCCAAAGAGTTTGCCGTGGCCAATCCTAGATCGTTGTGCGCGTGAATTTCCAGTTCCATTCCTGTGGCCTGACGCAGGCGCGTAAACTTTTCCAAAGTCACGAACGGATCCAACACACCGAGCGTATCGGCAAAGCGAAAGCGCATTGCGCCCGCGTTTTCGGCAGCGTTTACAAGCGTCAGCAGAAAGTCCATGTCGGCGCGGGAACTGTCTTCGCCGCCGAAAGAAACGGTCAGTCCATGATCACATGCTGCTTTGATGATGCGTTCAGTCTGTTGCAGTACCCACTTTCGGTCGCGCCGAAGTTTGCGCGTAATCTGTTGATCGGAGACAGAGATCGATAGATTCACCATCGAAACGTTGCAAGCGAGAGCGGCCTGTAGATCGTCATTGTGCATACGGCACCAGGCAATCAGCCTCGTTGGCAATCCAAGTGCCGCTACGGCACGAATCTCATCCTGCTCGCGCAGGCCCATTGCCGGAATTCCGACTTCTACCTCCAGAACTCCTGCCGCAGCAAGCACGGAAGCGATCTGTAGACGCTCATCAAGCGTGAACGCTACACCGGCCGTTTGTTCGCCGTCACGCAGAGTTGTGTCGTTGATGACCACTTGCGGCATTATTTTTCGATGGTTTACTAGAGCTTTCATACCGGCAACCTCCGTCGTTCTGTTGGCTCACGCAGTATTCTTACGCAGGGTAGTGTGCGCCCCCGCATCAGTCCTTCCAGGCGGGAAAAACGCGAATCGGCCTTCCGAGAGTTTCTGTCAAATGCCTGCGGATTCCACCGAGCGTCTGACCTGCCATGTGGCATGCTGCACAAGCACCGCCCAGCTGAATTCTTGCAATGTCGTTCTCAAAGCTTAGTAACTCCAGATCACCGCCGTCACTTTGTACACCCTGACGGATAACTTCCAAGGCACCTTGAATTACGTGAAAATCTTGCTCGTTTGTTGGCATATCATTCCTTTCCCGGTTGGCCAATATGATTGAATCCCTTCGGGACGTATTCCCCGCCGCTTGCGGCGAAACATCAAATTGAGTTTTTCAGGATACCGCGCTGCTTGCGGCGCGGTAGTTCATCTTATGCGCAGCCGTCTGCTTCTCCGCTGCATGACGATCCGCACACAAACTTGGGCTTCACCATAAACATCAGGTCGCTTCCTGCTGCCGTAGCTGCGAGTGCATCCTCAATAACCCCTTCGACGATGGCAACCGTAATTCCCTGATAAGCGAATATCTTTCTTGGCGTAGCTCCAGCCCCACTCACCAGAATTCCGCAACAATCCTTTAGTTTGTCGATCATGCTTAACCATCGAGCGGCACCGCCCGCCTCACTGGCAATGTTGCGTATATCGACAAGTGTTGATCGCTTTTTCGAAGGCTTGTAAATTCTAACCTGCGATGCCTCACCAAGATGCTGGTTTACAAAAAGTCCGTCGCGGCTCGCAACGGCAACATATGGGCGCTCCGGTGTTGTAATCAGAGTCAGTTTCGAAGAAAGTGTCATCGGCAGTCCGTTGCCAGCATCCAGAGCTAAATTGCTGCTCGGCAGGTCGCTTGCGGAAAACGGCTTTGCCGATATCTGGAGCAACTCGATGTTTTTCTGAGTGTTTTCTTCGCCGATCAGTCCCACTGCGTCAGCACGGCATCGTGAGCAATGTGACATTTGCGGAAGATATTGAACGGCCAGTGTACGTGCCTTCTGGACATCTTTCTTTTCAGGTTCTTTGATGCTTCCAAATGGCGTATTCGCAGTGGGAAGCAGCGGCATGATGTTCAAAATCGTTGCTCCCAAAGAGGCTACGGTTTGTGCTACTTGTTCAATATGTCCGTCATTAATGCCAGGCACATAAATCGTGTTGATCTTGACGATAACGCCCTTGACGGCCAGTGCCTGAATCGACTTCTTCTGCCTCTCCCAAAGAATAGTCGCAGCTTCCAGCCCCTCATAGCGCTTTCCATCCACCGACATCCAGCCGTAGAACTTCGTTCCAATCTCGGGATCAACTGCATTGACTGTGACTGTGACATGCGAGAGCCCGACCTCCGCTAACTCATCTACATACGGAAAAATATTCAACCCATTGGAGGCAACACAGAGGAGGAGATCCGGGAACTGGGCCTTGACCATCCGCAACGTCTCAAGCGTTTCGTCGGCACAGGCAAAAGGATCTCCTGGCCCTGCTATGCCCACGACACTCAAGTTCGCAATCTTCTCCGTATACTTCCGCAGATATTCGATTGACTGCCCTGGAGTAAGGATTGCGCAGGTCACTCCCGGTCTGCTTTCATTCACGCAGCTATACTTGCGATTGCAGTAGTTGCACTGCATATTGCAGCGCGGGGCTACGGGAAGATGAATGCGCGCATTGGTGTGACGCGCCTCCTGATTGAAACAAGGATGAGTCGCAAGCTTGGAGGCGCTTTGGCAGGATGCACTTGAAACGGTAGGGTTCATGTGACCTCCTTGGGGCTTTATCAGCACCTAGTACGTTCGTAGCTGGCATTAAAAGCACGTTTAGAAAAGCGGCTGCTTATGTTAATGCAATCGCAGTTCCATTCTGTGAATTCGACACGCCAAGTTGCCCGACAACCTGCATATTTCTGGCTATTCCCGCCTGTGAAAATACAATCTGCACCTACTGGAGTGGGGCAGGCGTAGCACAAGCTAATCATTTTCAGCAGGATATGGCGCCAACGCATTCGCTTGAATAAAAGCGAGCCTGGTGCCGTCTTTTGTCAGCTTCAGGCGCCTACCGGCCTTATTTGAAGAGAGAACAATGGTGGTAGATGTACAATCTGGTCCGCTGCCGTCCAATTTGTACGGATATGTTCTTGCTGACGAGTGAGGAAATCGTGCGTTGGTTCTAGAAGATCAGCTTCGCGGCTAGTTGCAGAAGCCTTGGCGCGGCCGCGCTCACCACGCCTCCGAATTCTGTTGTGTCGCTGATGTTTCCATTGACAGCTTGAGGTCCATAAAACTGGGTGTGGTTGAAAACGTTGAATGCCTCAACTCGCACCAAGAACGAGCGCGATTGCGGCAGGCTGAGAGTTTTCTGCAAACTCATGTCATAGTTATCGATGCCCGGCCCAGAGAAAAAACGGCGGCGAGCATTCCCTGGGTCTCCGATCGATGGAAGGCTGAACAAACTTGTATTGAAGTATGCTTTTCCGTTGCGCGGGTTATGGTTCAACTCGAGTCGTCCTGCTGTAACACTTGGCTCATCCACGGGAAGATTGTTGACTCCGTTTGACTGCGTTCCCCACAGAGATGTGTCGCTATAGTTGATAAGATCCACAGGAAACCCAGTGCTAAAACGCGTGATTCCTGATAAGTTCCATCCATCTTCCAAGCGCTTTGGCCCGTGGAGAAGTTGCGCCATCTGAAGATGAGCGGTGTAGCTCACCACAAAATCATGCCGCATATCGAAGGAGGAAAGGGCGCGGCTGAGCTTTGAGTTACTTGGATTCACTTGGTCGCCGAAGTTGGATGCCTGATCGATGGATTTGCTATACGTATAACCAGCGATGATTTCGCCACGCCCACTCGAATAGCGCACGCTGGCTTTCAGAGAATTGTAGCTTGAGTTTCCAATGCTGCTTTGATTGCTGACACTTCCAAAGTCCTGCCCCAGAGGCTCACGTGTCCCATTCACCGTAGCTCCAGCAGCAGTGGTATAGGTGGTGCTCTCGCCAAAAGGCCCGCAGGTTGTGCTGTTCGCGGAGACTTCACTGATCTGGCTCAGACTCAAGCATAAGGCTGGATCGCCCGGGTTAGCGGCTTTGAGCACGAGTTGCCGATGAGACTGATTCCCGGTATAGGTCAGGGTGACCAGTGCATTCGCCCGGATTTGTCTTTGCCACGAAAGCATATATTCTTCTGTGTAAGCAGTTTTATTCGTGGGAGAATAGCCAGGGATTGCACTGATCGGTTCGAACTGCGACCAATCGATATTGGAATCAGGATTGGCTTTACTTACATTTAATGGAGCAAGCGTTGCCGGAAACCGTTGGCCTTCTGAATTTCCTGTTGCGGCATCCCTGAACGGAGTCGCAAACAGCGGAGGCGCGGGGCTAGTATAAGTGAATCCATATGGGGCGTTATCGCTGATTAGCCCAAGGGTTTCTCCAGGAATACTCGTATAGAAAATCCCGAAACCAGCATGAATACTGGTGGTTCCAGATTCACCGATGATCTTTCCAAGTAAAGAGTCCTTCGTCCAGGATGGCGAATATGCTAATCCGATCCGCGGGGCGAAGTTGTAGCCTTGCGCTGGCGCGAGGGTGCGCGCAATGCCCGGATCACCAGGGAAGACAATCCCCTTCGGTGCGGTCGGAAAGACGATTGACTGCTCACCCGCCACCAGCGTCATGGCATTGTTGTACTTTTCCCACCACGGTTCAATGCGCTCCCAGCGCAGGCCCGCATTTAGTGTGAGATTCGGACGCATGCGCCAGCCATCCTGCGCATATGCGCCCCAGTAAGTATCACGCTCGTAAAATGGCCTTAGTGCGTTCTGGTTGTACTGGCTGGCAATGCCTAGCAAAAAGTCTACAAAATCGACACCTGACTCGCTGCCATAAAACTGAAAGCTTCCATTGAGTTGTGCAAACGGAAAGGTGTTGATCTGCTCATAGTCGGAATGGATTCCAAATTTAGATGTATGTGTCTTCCAGATCTTTGAAAAGTCGTCGGTTGCCTCATACGTATTGTTGATTTGGCGATATTGGTTTGGATCGCTTCCAATCGTGTAGTTGTTAAATACAACATTTTCGACGCCCTCGCTGCTTGGTTGTCCAGCAACGATGCCCAGCGTTCCATCTCCAGTATCAAAACCCTGGGAAGCAAGACTGACGCCCATACCTCCGACCGGTTTGCCCAGATCGTTGGCGGCGCGGGTATAACTTACATGAGTTTGGTTGAAGGCTGTGGTGCCAATCGGCTTGCTGAATTCAATCACAGCAAGTTGCGAACGACCCACCGTCAGTGCGTTAAATCCCGGAACATTCGCTCCTCCTTGCGTGGTCGGATATGGATTATCCAGCACATAATTATCGAGCGCATAGTAGCCTGAAAGCCTTCCCTTGTGCGTATCCGCATCTACGCGCATGGCCCCTTTGTTGTCATGCAAATGCTGATCGAAGGCTGATGTCGAAAATTCATCATCTGAAACATTTGCTTTGGGAATGTACTGTAGAAGTGCCTGCGCGGGAGCAGACCAGGCACTTTTAGGGAAAGTTGCATCGGGAAATACGCAATCGGATGATGAGGTGCAATCATGCGCATACGTCTGTACAGTCTGCACATTGTTGATTGTCGTGATGTAATTCTCACCGCTTGTAAAGTAGTACGGTTCGTTCGAGGATACGGGGTAACCCATTCGAGGCGTCAGCACCTGAGAAGCGAAGTAGGCGCCGCTCACCGTAGTCGGAATACTCACGGTTTGGCCATTCAGACTCGTGGTTGTCGTAAGCGCGCCCGCTTGATCCGAAAGATTACCTTCGCGATCTGATAGCGTCGGAACCGGAATCTTCCCGGAATCGACGCCCTGCGTCTGCCGCGTGCCTTGATAGTCAGCAAAGAAGAAGACCTTGTTCCGTTTGATCGGACCGCCCAAGGTTGCCCCGTACTGATTCTGCTCAAAGGTTCCGCGGTCGAGCGAAAAATAATTCTTTGCATCAAGGTTTGTATTGCGGAAAAAATCGAAAGCATCTCCATGCAAGGCATTGCTTCCTGATTTCGTAACAACGTTCACTTGTCCACCGCTGTATCGCCCATATTCGGCGTCCAAATTATTGACAAGGATGCGAAACTCCGCTATCGAATCAAGATTGGGAATAATGGCGGCCGTCATGCTACCGTTTTCCTCGGCGTTAGCGCCGTTCACAATATATCCGTTAGCTGATTCTCGCTGTCCATTGATCGATACAACGCCAGCGTTAAGATCGCCTGAAGGCGAAAAGACGCTCTGGCCCAGCCCTTGAACTGTAGAGGAGGTCATAGTCGTGATTGGCGCCACGCCTGCCTGGAGCGCAAGCAGGTCAGTATAGCTCCGGCCATTCAGCGGCAGTGAATCTATTGTGGAATGGGCCAGCACTTCGCCCATCTGTGTGCTAGCTGTATCGAGTGAAACGGTTGCCCCTTCGACTGTGACGGTTTCTCGATTTTCGCCGACTTCGAGAACCGCATCGGATCGCACAATGCTGGTGACATTCATGGTGATAGCCGTGCGCCGGTAGGCGCGGAATCCAGACGCGATGACTCGCAACTCATAGGTTCCCACCGGAACGCTGGCAAAATAGTATGAGCCAGTATTGTTAGATACTGTTGTTAATGAAACTCCTGTACCGGGATTTGTCAGAATTACCCGGGCTTTTGCAATGACAGCGCCACTTGGGTCCTGTACCTGACCAGACAGACTTCCCCCTATGTCATTGGCCAAGGCGACAGAAGAAAACATCAGCATGAAGATATAGCACCAGACGAAGTCTCGGAGGCAGATCAAAACGTTGACTTTTGTTTTACATCTGGAGGTATTCAAACTCGTTTCTCCTTAAAAAAGTAAAATCCTAGCGTCCCGTTTAGATCGGGAAAAATGCTGTGAAATCAATACAAGTTATGCTGCTTATGCGGCTACGTTCTGTTGAGTGCAATTGGAAAATTCGGCCAGCTTGTCGATAGCCTCACCTGTCAGTCGCATATTGCGCCAGACATCTCCAAACTTTGCCCCAAAAGATTCATAAAACTCAATCGCGGGCTGGTTCCAGTCCAAAACCTCCCACTGCATACGCTTGCTTCCTGCGCTGATGGCAATGGCGGCGGCGCGCGCCAGCAATGCCTTGCCGATGCCAAGTCCACGCAATTCAGGAACAACAAACAGATCCTCGACATGAAGCGAAGGACGCCCCTCGAAGGTTGAGTAGTTATATAGATAGATTGCGAATCCAGCGGGCTTTCCATCGTGCTCCGCAAGCAGGCAGTGATAGTAAGGGCTCACACCGAATCCGTCGCGCGCAATGCCTTCTTCTGTTACATGAAGGTTGTCGAGCGGCACGTGCTCATACTCTGCAAGCGCTTGAATGAATGCGTAGATCTGCGAAACATCTGCTTTGGTTGCAATGCGAATCGTAGTCATCGTGGACCTCGTTTCTCAGCACCGATGGTTCGAATTGTAGAAATGTGTCGATCTGCCGTGCAAAATCGCAAAATAGCGACTCAGCTTGGCTGATTCAGATGATTTATCTTGCAGTTTCACCCTGGGAGCCGTGGTGCGATTGGGCCCTCAGGGTGAAGTTAGTCAAATGAATCATTTTGATCTTGTCGTTCGTCTCTTCGTACTGGTAGTTCTGCAAAGGCTAAAACTAATTAAGCAATCAAGCAGGAAACCCCAGCAATCAAAGCTCCCAATGCACACGCTGAGAACCTAAGACGCATTGCGGATGCAACTCCTTGAACAGTTTGTTTGGCAATCGCGGTTGAGACCGCGACCAGAATCATTCCCGCCAGCAAAGCCATCACCGGCTGTTGAATGCCCGTTGGAATACGTATGACGGCACCTAGCGGAATCATCAAACCTACTGCCGCGGCAAGAGCAAACCGCGTTTTCTCCTTGACGCCATCAAGCAACGCGAAAGTAGCTGTTCCCTCGGGCAACTTATGCAAAATTACTCCTGCAAAGAAGAGGAATGAGAGTGGTCCAGTTATGGTCGCGAGCAAAATTCCTTCGCCAAGGTTGTGCAATGCCATTCCGACAACAGCGACAGAACCTGTCCCTTTTACAGCTGTTTGCTTTGAATTTCTGCTGATGATCCACACTCCAAGCATGATGAGAGCCCCGAGAGCAAAGAGCGGATAACCTATTGCATAGTGCTCCGTGGCATCAGGAAGAAGATCGAATAGCACGATGGCTAATGCAAAGCCAAGCCCAAAGCTGGCCATCAGCATTCTCAGAGCGGCATTCTGGGTTTTGAAAAACCAATACGCTCCAGCAGCTTCTGCAACGGCAAGAATGATCGCTTCTGCAAGATTTAAATGAGTCATATTATCTTCTCCTGATGGGTTTTGGATGGGCCTGTCCCGTCCCGATTCTTGTCGTGCTTGCTTTTTACAGTGCACGATCATTGCCAATATGGGCCCATCTAGAAGATGACGCGGTATCTGGAGTCCTTCAGGGATCGAGGTCAGAAGCTAAATTAATGAACTAGTGAACATTAGCGCCATTACGAACGCCCATAAATATTTCCCGTATTCTGCGCAATCTCATTCGTTGTTTGTGTCCTTGCTTCAGAAGACATCCCTGCTCCACTCCAAAAAATGTTCCGTCCGGTGCATTCTTGAATCGCTCAGTGCGAATTTGTACAGCGCCCCCGAGGAAGCTCAAGGACGCTGCCGCAAGCATCAGTTCATTGCAGATCCAATTGCTCTGGCGACACAAAGCTGGGGGGCTGCTGGCCGGGATCGAGTTTCGGAACCAGGCCAAGCGTCATCTTCACTTCTTTGGCCTTGGTCAGCGCATCCCAGCCGATCCACCAGTTGCCAACCGGTGCTCCATCGACGGCGACCGACTCAACATAGCGCTTTTGCGGTGCCCCCTCGGCATCGAGACGCAGTGTGTGATCGCCCAGCTTGATCTCGACCGATGGAAAATGAGGTGTGCTGACAGTGAGTCCACCGACGCCGGGAATCTCCGGGTAGAGGCCGAGGTAGGCGAAGACAACCCACGATGAAGTGGAGCCGAGGTCGTCGTTGCCGGGCAGTCCTTCGGGCGTGTTCGTGAATAGATCGTCGAGGGTTTTACGCACCACTTCCTGCGTGCGCCAGGGATGGCCGGTCCAATTGTAGATCCAGGGGTCGCCGAAGCTGGGCTCGTTGGCGATGAAGAAATAGGGGCCACCGAACCAACTGGCGTACTGACTGAAGTAGTTGTCGAGGCG
>Ga0224529_1000666_pt1 | contig 24401 bp, 22 predicted proteins | sample CBST50metaG_FD_179893 | JGI IMG/M metagenome (GOLD analysis project Ga0224529, IMG submission 179893) | Peat soil microbial communities from Stordalen Mire, Sweden - C.B.S.T50 | ecosystem: Environmental > Terrestrial > Soil > Wetlands > Peat | place: Sweden: Norrbotten County, Stordalen Mire... | reverse complement strand
TCTGTGCACTTTGCCGGGAATCACCACGCGCACCGGCGGCGGCTGCATCTCCATCGTCCGCATCTGCACGGGCGAGGTATGCGTGCGCAGCAGCATACGGTCGCGCTGCGGGCGACGGTCTTGATTGGCAATCACCAGCGTGTCCTGCTCGTCCCGCGCCGGATGCCCTGGAGGAAAGTTCATGCTCTCGAAGTTGTAGAAGTCGGTTTCGACCTCCGGACCCACGCCCACCGAGTAGCCGAGAGCGGCAAAGACCTGGGTAATCTCCTTCAGCGTTTTGGTGATCGGGTGCTCGGCCCCGGTCAGCCGTTCGGTGCCGGGCAGCGTAATGTCGATGGCCTCGCGGGCCAGCGCCGCGTCGGTTGGCCCCGCGCCCAGAGCCGCGTCCAGCAGGCCCTCGACCGTCGCTTTCAGCGCGTTGAAACGCACGCCCAGCGCCTTCTTGGCCTCGACGGGCGCGGCCTTCAGCCAGCGGCCGGAAACCTCGTTGAGCCGCCCTTTTTTGCGCCCCAGCCACTCCAGCCGGAAGGCCTCGACCGCGGCCTCGCCGTCCAGCGCCGAGGCCGCCGCGCGCGCCTGCCGCTCCAGTTGGGCAAATGCCCCTTCCAGCGCCGCCTCATCAAATGCTGTCAAATTGGGAATTTCGTCTGTCATAGCGTATATAAAGCAGGATAAACCACGGCACAAGACGTCCGTTGCGGGAAGCGACTGCGTACTACCGGAACTTCTTGTATCGTATCCATGCCGACAGCGAATGCTGCACATAATCGATTCGTACCGGGATTTCACTCGGTGCACCGAAAATGTAGGCCTGCGGCATTCCACCCACATAAGGGTCCGATGTGATCTGCGCGCGAAGCAGGAATACAACCCCTCGCGTGGTTGCGGTTTGTATTCTTGCGCGCAAATCTATATCTTCCTTGGGAAGAAACTCCAATGTGGCCAGAAGCCCCTCGATGCACGTGGCGGCTGGGGAAATGCGACCGCCTTGGTCGAATGCGCCATTCAAAGCCGGATTGTCCGGTTGGTTTTGCTGCGCGCTGAGCAGCCGGTTACAAATCTGAATCGCATAGCGAAGCAATTCATCGCGGGATGTGGAACATTCGCCATGAGTGCAGTAAGGCAGCAATTTGGCGGTTGCGATCAGCGCCCAGTGATCGGCAGGAACATCCTCGCTCCCGGCGCGGCTTCGGGCCAGATAGGCGAGAGCTTTGGCAGCCGCATTCAACCACACCCGATCATGATCCACCTCGTAGAGCGAGGTCAGCCCCAGCGCGGCTTCGCCTGGATAATAGAGACTTTGCCAATCCGCATCCATCCCGCTCTTCGGATCGTACCGGTGGTAGAAGCTGCCGTCACTTCTTTGCATATAGAGCAGAAAACGCCCCATCGCCTGCAAATCCGTGAGCGGCACCGACTGGCGGCGGACGCGCCATGCCTCAACCAGCGCAACCAGGCCAAGCCCCGTCGCTCCCAGTTCCGCTTTGGAAGGTGTGGGCAGTGGCTTCGACCATACGGCCAATTGTCCCGGCTGCAGGCCCGGTCCAAGATAATTCTTTCGCAAATAGGCCGCCGCTCTTGTCAGCGCGGCTCCGGCCCGGGGATCGCGGCCCGAGCTCCGCCGCATTCCCAGCGCGTACATTGCGCCCGCGTGGCGCACGATATTGTACGAGGAGCTTTCCAGCCCTGAAAGCGTGCCTACCTGGTAGACGAACTCCCCATCCGGCGCGCAGGCACCCTCCAGATAGCGCGCGGAGAGGACAATAGAGCGGTTCAGTTCGGCGCGTGAGGGCGGCGGAACTGGCTGCGGAGGAGAAGCGAATATCGCGCCCGCAGTGGCCAAAATAGCGATGACCGGCAAAGCAATTGCAGTAATGCTGGCTTTCATGGTTCTCTCTTTACGGAAAGCCTCGCCCGGGGCGTCCGGGGTTAGACGATTCGGCAATATGCGGGCGACACGCCAGCAAGGTTATAAAGCCATACCAAATCCAAAGCGATAAAAGACATGAAACAATGTGTCGGTTCCCGTTTCCTCCTTTGACAAGGGGATTTTAGCTTGCCAGATACCCTCTCCCTGAGGCTGTAGTCGATTTTGATCAAACCCTCGAACGAGGTTCGGTATTTTCTTCATGCTTGTGTCGGAGCTGCGGACCTGAATGTAGCTCTCTCTCTTATCGACATTCGCAAAGAAAGTGAGTGAGCTTACATCAGGCGTCAAGTCCGCAAGTCCGGCCGCATCAAGACTGTAGACTCCACTCCGTCGAAACTGCCGATTAATCCAGTACTTGTATGCGCTAAAAGTTTCCCATCCAGGTATGCTAACTGATGCCGCCAACGAGTCTTCTGTGGATGTCAATAATTTCACAGCTTTCTCAAAATCCGGCCGGTCGTTCGCCATCACAAAATAGGAGCTTCCTATTTGAGCCGCATAAAACTTGGTTGATTTTGGTGTCCCTTCGAATTGTGGTACAGACCAGGTCCAAACCGATTTTCCGGCTATCGATTCGGAGGATGACTTGCTAAAATGATGATCAATATCCGGCTGAACGCCATCTTTTAGAACGGCAATGTAGCACTTGCGAGAATTGATCAAACCAAGTCCATCCATTCCCATGCCAAGTCCATCCTCTCCACCAAAGTCTTTGGCTCCCACAAGAACGGCGCTGTAGCGCATATCCAAATCACTCTCGACATTGGGCCCGAGAGCCTTAAGTCCTGCAACAAATTCCCCGAATGGCAGTCTCAGGTTGGCAATACTGTCGACGTTCTTCTCCTTGTCGTCAGTGTCAAAGCTAGAAAGGAAATCAGCCCTGGCATAGGCGACGGTTTCAAACTGCGTGAACAGCATCGACGCCGCCCTCGTTTCCGGATTGGTCTGCGCATAGCCTGACACGTGAATAGACCAGCAGAAGGCAATCAATGCAACCACGGCAATCTTTTTTCGTCTGTTCGTCATATTTCCTCCACATTGAGCTAGATTGCGTTTACCATCCAGGTGCATTTGGTGGTGCCGTCATAGTCGTGAATCCTGCGTCAGTGCCGGCATCATGAGAAAAGGTATTGCTGTTCGGTGCTCCATCCATCACGTACGTTGTTGTGTTGTCTCCCCATTCTTCGGCATAATCATATAAGTCATCCACCTGTTTACAGAGATTTCCACTGGATGGCCCGACGCGCCATGCGGTAGAGGCGGCACTGCTATCCAAGGATGGTGCTTGGTTGTAATGACTGCTCACGGTACCCTCAGTGATCCAATCATTGAGATAACCACAAGAAGGACATGTGCCAGATGGGCCGGCATCTATGATCCATTGTGTTCCATTCGAATCTTGAATGTACCAGAAAGAGTGGTTTTTCCCGCTGTTAAAGCCAGAAATGTATACCGCACGATACTTCAGTTGAGCAAAGCAGGTAGCAACCACCGTTACACCAACTGCGGAACTTGTAGCAGAGCTGCCGCTGCTGCTATAGAACGAAGCACCGCCATAGCCATTGTTCGTTACTTCCACGCTAACGGCTTCATCCGGAATGCCAGAGACAACGGTCACGCTAGCCACAATCTGAGTGTCGTTATAGCTCACTAGCGTATAGCTGATGCCGGTGCTGGGAGAAAGAGTGAGTGTGGGGGAGTTGGTTCCGAAGTATTCGCCGCTGATGGTTACGCTCTGTGTCGTCCCGGCATCCCAGGTGTTGGGCGCGATCCCGGTAATGACCGGGGTATAGTCTGTCGATGGGGAAACAATGCCGCCGCCGCCATAGTCGTCGTAGTCGTCATCGTCATCGTCATCGTCATCATAATCATAATCGTCACCTTTAATAATGCGCCAAAAAAGTGGGCTTGGCGACTTTGTCTTCAGGCCATTCAGAGTTATACCGACCATGGTTTGCCGCGACTTGTTTTCTGTCTTCGCTCTCTGGGCCTCGCTATAGAGCGATACCACAGCCGTGTCCAGTTGTTGAGTCGCGGCTGTGCCCAGCGCCTGATGAAGCGACTGAATCTCTTCATTCGCGGCGCTGACTCTTTCCGCGATCAGATTGTGAATTTTGGTTTTTGCGTCCTCGGAGAAAACCTGCGTCTTGAGATGCGCCGCTTTGCCCGCCTCGACTTCGGCATGAATGCGTTTCTTAATATCCTGGTCCACCCGGTCAAAGCGGAGAGACGAATTCTCGAATTCGAGGAACTGTTTCCCGGACAAATTGAACTTCAACCGCAGATAATCGCGAAAGGCTGCGCCGGAGCCGCCACGATTCTCTTCCTTCGCAGCCTGCTTTTCCATGACGCTCTGGGCGCGAAAGGCGTGTTCATACATATGAGGCAAGGTGGCGGGCACCAAATTGCCTTGACTGTCATGCATAGTTGGAGCCTGTGCATCTGTAGCTTCAGGCAAAACGAGAAGAAAAGCCGCGGGAATCAGCAGGAAAAGCGTGGCAGTGTGGAGGAATGGCCCTACAATTGCCCCCCCCCAATTTACCCGAGTGCTTGCGCATGGGTGCGGTCCTTTCGTGGGTTGGCTGCGAGTCGCGGCAGAAAATCGACTCGCAAGGACTATACCTCTCACCACACTTCATTGCATTAAAACCATGTTACAAAAGACGGGTAACTATAGTAACCAGTCCGAACAGCGAAGGACGATAGAGGACGAACCGGCTCCGGCGCTATCGTATCTCCCCGGCAGCCGTCCAACCCTCAACTGCTATACACTAGCCCTGAGACTGCTGTATCTGGCCTTTTCCCTGGCGCTTGCCGCGCCCGCTCTCCGGAGGTTTGTTTTGCCTATGAAATCCCGCACACGCCGCGCTCTATTTACCCTGGTTCTCTTCTTTTCCGTTTGCGCCGTTGCGGGCACGCTGCTGCAGCGCCGGGTGGGGGCCGAGTCCGCAGCCGACGAAAGCCAGCTCCGCGACAACCTGAAGTCCTTCGCCAACGTGTATGCGCTGGTGGAGCAGAACTACGCCGAGCCGATCAACGGCGAGAAGGCCGACACGGCCATCTACGACGGCGCGATTCCCGGAATGCTGCGCGTGCTGGACCCGCACTCCAGCTTCTACGACCCCAAGGCCTACGCCCGGATGCGTGAGGAGCAGCACGGCCGCTACTACGGCGTCGGCATGACCATCCAGCAGCAGCTCAACAAAATATATGTCGTCTATCCCTTCGAGGGCACGCCATCCTTCAAGGCCGGCATTCATCCCGGCGACGTAATCACTGCCGTGGACGGCAAACCGGTCAGCGTGGATGGCAAGATTCCCGGTGGCCTGACCTCTTCCGACCAGGTGGCCAAGGCGCTGAAGGGGCCCAAGGGCACGCACGTCGTGGCCACCATGATCCGCGAGGGCCATCCCCAGCCGCTGGTCTTTGACCTGGTGCGTGACCAGATTCCTCATCCCTCCGTCGATCTGGCTTATGAAATCCGTCCCGGCGTCGGCTACATCCACCTGTCGCAATTCCAGGAGGATACGGCCGAGGATGTGCTGAGGACCATCGACGGCTTTGGCAACCTAAAGGGTCTGGTCTTTGATCTGCGCGGCAACCCCGGCGGGCTGCTCAGCCAGGCGGTTGAGGTTTGCGATCATCTGCTGGCCAAGGGGCAGGGCATCGTCAGCCAGCGCGGACGCGCCTTCCCTGACCAGGTGTACACGGCCACGCACGGCAACGGCGGCCGGACCTTCCCCATCGTTGTGCTGGTCAATCGCGGCACGGCTTCGGCGGCGGAGATTGTCTCCGGCGCGTTGCAGGACCACGACCGCGCCCTGATCGTGGGCGAGACGACCTTTGGAAAAGGCCTGGTGCAGACCGTCTACAACCTCGGCGAGAACACCGGCCTGGCGCTGACCACCTATCACTACTACACGCCCTCGGGCCGGCTTATCCAGCGCAACTACTCCGGCGTCTCACTTTACGACTACTACAGCCACGGCGGCACGCCTCCGGCCGACACCGCCAGCCGCGAGGTCAAGCTGACCGACTCGGGGCGCACCGTCTATGGCGGCGGCGGCATCACGCCCGACGAAAAGATTGAAAGCCCCAAGCTCAACCACTTTCAGGATTCGCTGCTCTATAAGGATGCTTTCTTCCACTTCGCCCCGGTTTACCTGGCCAATCGCACCGTGGACAGGAACTTCCAGGTGGACGGCGCGGTGCTGGCGGAGTTCAAGAAATTCCTCACCAGCCAGGAGATTCCCTGGACCGACGCCGACCTGAACGGCGTATCGGATTGGCTGAAGATCGGTATCAAGGACAAGATCCTCACCATCCAGTTTGGCCAGTTGCAGGGCCTGCGCGCGCGGGCCGACTGGGATCCGGAGATTCAAAAGGCGCTCGGCTACCTGCCCGAAGCCCAGGCCCTGGAAAACAACGCCCACAAGGTGCTGGCGCAGAAGGCCGAGGCACGGAACGAGGAGCGATAAGCCGGACGCTATTTTTGCGCGGCTCGCTATGCGCCTGGGTTCTGTCGGCAGTGGCGAGCGCACCAGCATCCTAACAGATTGATGGTGATCGAAAGACCAAGGAAAAAGCCGCAGAAGGCGTCCAGCGCGTCATGATTAACGCGCAGCTCCTGGCGGAAGACGATTGGCAGCAGGCCGAGAACCAGCGCAAGGTTGGCGATAAAGCGCTGGCGGCGGGCCTTGGGATCAAGTTCACGATTGCAGATGCACATAGTTCAGTTCTCCTTTCGGGTTTGTGGGCAAAATCAGTCGTTGAAGTGGTACCAAAACATCAGGGCCATCTTGACTCCCAAGATCGTGAGAGCAACGGCAAAAAGGTCCCAGCTCCAGATGTGGTCGAAGACAAAACGGTAGTACCAGAGGCAAATGGCCAAACAGCCGCCGACGATGCCGGCCAAGCTAGTCGAGCGGCGGCGGTGCTCCAAGAAGCGTTCATCGACAGATTTGCCGAAAAATGGAACCTTGCTGAGAATGTGATTGGTCATTTTTCCTTCTCCAATTGGAAGATTTCGTCGGTGGGGCAGGCGAAGAGCCGGGCAAAAACGAGCGCCAGCTCCAGACTGGGCACGTAGCGGTTGCGCTCAATAGAGTTGATGCTCTGGCGGGAAACGCCAGTGGCCTGCGCCAGTTGCTCCTGCGTCCAGCCGCGAGCGGTGCGCAACTCCTTGACCCGGTTTGTAATGGCGTGCTCCATGTAAAGCCAACTTTCCAATTCAGAGTAGCGCGGGGTTCGTTCTTTGTCAAGCCGACTTTCCATTTTTTTCTGTCTACCTGATTGGGCAAGAAATGGCCGAATGCCCAATCGTGCTGCAAACAGGCCGAAATCCTGCTAAAATCTAGCTTTCGGCCAATCGCGCTCGTTAGTTCAACCGTAGAAAGCCATATCATGCCAGAAGAAAGCACAAAAAAGCCCGTAACCTACGCCGACTCCGGCGTGGACATCAGCAGTGGCGACCGCGCCAAGGAACACATCAAGTACCTGGCGCAGAAAACCTTCAATCGCAACGTGTTAGGAGGAATCGGCAGCTTCGGCGCGCTCTTCCGGCTGGACTTGCAGCGCTGGAAAAGCCCCATCCTGGTCAGCTCGGCCGACGGCGTGGGCACCAAACTGAAGGTGGCCTTCGAGTTGGGAGTGCATCACACGGTGGGCGCTGATCTGGTGAACCACTGCGTGAACGACATTGCCGTGCAGGGCGCCACGCCGCTGTTTTTCCTGGACTATTTTGCATGTGGCAAGCTGGTCCCGGAGGTTGTCGAGAGCGTGGTGACCGGACTGGCCGATGCTTGCAAGGCCAACGGCTGCGTGCTGATCGGCGGCGAGACGGCGCAGATGCCGGGCTTTTATAACAACGAAGAGTACGATCTGGCCGGCTTCATTGTGGGCGCGGTGGACCGCGAAAAGATGGTGACTGGCGCGGGCGTCCGGGCCGGAGACGTGCTGATCGGGCTGCCTTCGACCGGGCTGCACACGAACGGCTACTCGCTGGCCCGCAAGCTGTTTTTCGAGGTGGCCGGCTACAAGCCGACGCAGTACGTGACCGCCATACGGGAGAAGGCCGGCGCGGCGCTGATGAAGACCCACCGCAGCTATCTGCACGTGATTCAAAAGCTGGTGACGGCGGGCGTGACCACCGGCATGGCGCACATTACCGGCGGCGGCATCACGGAAAACCTGCCCCGCATCCTGCCCAAAAACGTGACGGCGCAGATCGAGATCGGCTCCTGGCCGGTGCTGCCCATCTTCGAGCACTTGCGCGAGCTGGGGCAGGTATCGCAAGAAGAGATGCTGCGCACCTTCAACATGGGCATCGGGCTGATTGCGGCCATTCCGGCAGCCAAGTTCACGCGCGCCAAGAACCTGCTGGACCGCGCCGAGGAAAAGTTCTACGTGATCGGCCGAGTGGTCAAGGGCGATCACCGGGTGCAGTACACGTAGACAGTGAACAGTAGGCTGATCCGCGCAGCACAAACGAATTACTCCACGCCAGGGTTGAAGGGTACGGGCTTTAGCCCGTACATAAGTGCTGCAAAATCAACGGGGCTTTAGCCCTTGAGGGAAGTTTTGGGATTTGCTCCGACAGATCGGCCTCTTCGCCTCGGAATCCTTCTCTCCGGTCGCGGCTCGAACTTTGCGGCCATTGCCGAGTCGATTCGCGCCGGGCGGCTCAAAAACGTCGAAATTACCGTTGTCATCTCGAACATTGCCGAGGCTGGCGGAATCGAGACCGCGCGCAAGCTGGGACTGCCAACGGCGGTCTTTGTCTCCAAGGGCCGCAAGCGCGCCGAGCACGACGCCGATGTGATTGCCTGCCTGCGCGAGCATCGCGTCGATCTGGTCTGCCTGGCCGGCTATATGCGGCTACTTTCGCGTGAGTTTGTGGCCGCCTTTCCGCAGCGGATTCTGAACATTCATCCCGCGCTGCTGCCGGCCTTTCCGGGCCTGGAAGCGCAGACGCAGGCCTTCGACTACGGCGTCAAGTTGGCTGGCTGCACGGTGCATTTTGTGGATGAAGACCTTGACCATGGCGTGATTGTGACGCAGCGGGCGGTTGCCGTGCAGGAAACCGACGACGCGCACGCGCTGGCCGAGCGGATTCTGGTCGAGGAGCACATCGCCTACTCCGAGGCGATTGCCCGCGTGGCCAGCGGAGAGTACGAGATTCGCGGGCGGCGGTTTGTGCGGCGGAAACTATAGCAAGCGAAGATAAATGGGGATCGCATCGCGGGCGCGGCAATTGATTTTGGCCTACTCTTGAACTATGACCGATAAAGAACTGCTGGCGCAGATTGCCCGCTCAGCCGGCGGCAAAGCCGGATACAAGCAACTGGTGCGCGAACTCTCGCTCGGCGGCGGCCGCCAGCGGCGTCTGCTGCTGGAGCAACTGGCGCGCATGACGGCGCGCGGCGCGCTGACCAAGGTGGACCGGGAAAACTGGGCCATCCCCCGCCGCGCTGCCGCAGGCAGCACGCGCGACAATCTGGCCGCCGGGCGGCTCGATCTGCATCGCGACGGCTACGGCTTTGTCCGTCCCAACCCGCGCCAGCCGTCCAGCAAACTCGGCGGGCAGCCTGCCGTTGCGGGCGTGGGCGAAGACATTTTTATTCCTCCCGACGAGATCAACGGCGCGATGCAGGGCGACCAGGTGCTGGTCGATGTGGAGCCGCCCAAGCCCGATGGCCGCCGTTTTGGCCGCATCGTGCGCGTGATCGAGCGGCACAACCCCACCGTCGTCGGCGTTTTTCATTACTCTCGCTCCGGCCGGGCGGCTGGCAACCTCGTCGTTCCCTTCGACGACCGCATGACACAGCCGATTCTGATTCCCGAGGGGCAGGAAATTCCGCCAGTGAGCGAAGCTGAAACGCCGGATCGCGTGCTGGGAGCCGAAGCCGTCGCGGCTCTCCAGAATCCGATGGGCCGCGAAAGCCTGGAAGGCTTGGTCGTCGATGTGGAGATTACCCGCTGGCCCACGCCCACGCAGCCGCCGGTGGGCCGCGTGATCGAGGTGCTGGGCGCGCCCGACGACTTCGGCGTGGACGTGGAAATGATGATCCGCAAGCACCAATTGCCGCGCATTTTCCCGGAAAAAGTCCTGGCAGAGGCCCGCGCCGTGGCGCATTTCGACCGCTCCGCGGTTTTAACTCGTCGAGATTTTCGTGATCTTCCAATAGTCACCATCGACGGCGAAACGGCCAAGGACTTCGACGATGCCGTGCTGGTCAATGACCGGGCGGATGGAGGTTACGAGCTTCAGGTACACATCGCCGACGTCTCCGAGTACGTGCGCGCGGGGACGGATCTAGACCTGGAAGCGCGTCTGCGCGGCACCAGTGTCTACTTTCCCGACCGCGCCATTCCCATGCTGCCGCAGGAGCTATCGAGCGGCATTTGCAGCCTGCGCCCCGGCGAGGACCGGCTGGTTCTGAGTTGCATCATGCAGCTCGACGCCACCGGACGCCTGGAGAGCTACGAAATTGTCGAAGGCGTGATCCGCTCGGCGGCGCGCATGACCTACACCGAAGTCCACGCGATTCTGGAGGGCGACGCGGCAACGCGCACAAGCTATGCCGCCCTCGTCGCTTGCTTCGAGCGGATGCGCAAGCTGGCGGGACTGATGAATCAGCGCCGCGAGGAGCGGGGCAGTATCGACTTCGACCTGCCGGAGCCGGTGATCGAGTTCGACGAGCAGGGCCAGATGCGCGGCGTCACCAAGTCCGAGCGCACCTGGGCCAACCGTCTGATCGAGGAATTCATGCTGGCCGCCAACGAATGCGTGGCCTCCTGGATCGAGGATCGGGGCGTGCCCTCGCTCTATCGCATCCACGAAAAGCCGGAGCCGCGCCGCGTGGTCGAGTTCGAGGATCTGGCCGCCAGCTTTGGCCACACGCTCGGCCTGGGCGCGCTGCCGGTCAAGCGCGTCCAGATGAAGAGCGACCGCCGCGATGCGCAGCGCACCGGCCGCGCGGCGCGGACCTACGAACTGCCGGAAGACATTCCGGTAACGCCGCGAATGTATCAGAAGCTGGCGCATCGCATCGAGGGCACGCCGGAGGAGCGGATTTTGAGCTACCTGATGCTGCGCTCGCTCAAGCAGGCGCGCTACTCGGAGGTCAACGAAGGCCATTTTGCCCTGGCCGCGCCCAGTTACACGCACTTCACTTCGCCCATTCGCCGCTATCCCGACCTGACCGTCCATCGCATCGTCAAGGCGCTGCTGCGGCAGGGAGTCAGCGGTGAAGCGGTGGTCGCGGAAGAGCGGCTTCGCTCGCCCTGGACGAATCCGAATGAGGGAGTCGGAGAAACAAAATCGTTCTTCAGGACCGGCGCACGATACGCAGGTCCTTCGACTCCGCTCCGCTCCGCTCAGGATGACAAATCAAAATGGATCGAGCCGCCGATTGCGGAGGCCGAACTGGCGCAGATTGCCGATGAAACCAGCCAGACCGAGCGCCGCGCCGCCGAGGCCGAGCGCGAGCTGGTGGAGTGGAAGAAGGTCCGCTTCATGCAGGACAAGGTGGGCGACGAGTTTGCCGCGCTGGTGCTGAACCCAGCCAAATACGGCCTCTTTGTCGAGCTGACGGACCTGTTCGTCGAGGGGCTTGTGCCTATCGATTCGCTGCGCGGCGACCACTACACCTGGCGCGAAAACACGCATGAGATTATCGGCGTGCGCACGGGCCATGTCTTTCGCGCCGGCGACCATGTACAGGTGATTCTGGACCGCATCCTGGCCGCCGAGCGCAAGCTGCAATTTTCGATTGTGGAGGAGGGCATTCCGCTAACTGGCAAGCCACCCGCCAAATTCCACGCGAAAGCCAAGAAGAAGAAGGGCACCGCCGCGCCGGGCCGTTCCCTGAAAGCCCGAAACAAGGTGGGAAAGAAGTGCCGGCGTCGATAAAAAAGAACGGCCTCGAAATCGAGGCCGTTCTTTTGCGTTCCGGGGGAGGGAAGCGGGTTAGCGGTTGGCTTGCTTATCGGCCAGCGCGCCAATCAACGGCAGCCTGAGGTGCTTGCCATTGAAGGCGCTGACAAAAATGAATATCCAGAAGACAAAGAGAAGAAGATTCACCAACTGCAAGACCGTCAAAGTCAGGAAGGCGGCGGAGGGAACGATATTCTGCACCAGTCCGACGAGAATGTCGATCACGGCGCAGGCGATAAAGAAGAAGATCGACTGCCAGGCGTGGAAACGCACATACTCGCTCTCCTTGAAGGGAGCGATGATCAGGAAGGCAATCGCGGGGATGATGGTAAGGTATGCCAGTCCGCCTGCTGCATTATTGGAGAGGCCCGAAGGATTTAATTCTGACATGACGGCTCCTTGAAGACTTGACTGCGCGGCCGGAGATGCACGGGTGGAAAGGGGAAGCCGACTGAGCAATATAGAGATAGTGAACCATCGCAGCAGAGTCTGGCAGGTCAAAATTGATCTAGCTGCGCGCCGACCGTGGAAAGTTGGTAATGTGCTTGCATCGAGAGGCCAGCAGCCCGGCGAGGGTCAGTTGGCGCTCTGCGAGGGCCAGCGCCAGAACTTCACCGGCGACCCGCGCGTCTTCCAGCGCGTTGTGGGCGCGATAGGCGATTCCGAAGCTCCGGGCCAGCGTGGGCAGCTTGTGGTTGGGCAAGCTGGGCCAGGCAAAGCGGGAGATCCAGCAGGTGTCGATCCACCGGGCGTAAGGCACGGCCGGAAGACCAGCCCGCTGGCAGGCGCCGTTGAGGGCCGAGCGGTCAAAATCGGTGTGGCTGGCAACCGCCGCGCCCGCGAGCATCGACCGCACCTTGGGGAAGATTTCGCTCCAGCAGGGAGCCTGCGCCACCGTTCGCGGCCCGATGCCGTGCAGCGCGACATTGAACGCCGCGAACTCGTCCAGCGGATTGACGAGGCTCTCCCAGCCGTCCACCATTTTTCCGTCCGCAAAAAGCGCAATACCAATCTGGCAGATGCTATTCCGCGCCTGATTGGCGGTTTCCACGTCCACGACAAAGTAATCCACGGCGCTCATTGGCCGGCTTCCTGCCCGCCGATCACTTGCGCGGAAGAGTCGAGGTAACAACTGACGGGGAACTGGGACAGCCGTCCCTGGTAGCTGCGGATCATGGCTTCAAGGCCTCCCCCGTAATTTTAGGGCACGGCGCGTTCTGGGGATGGGCGTGAGACGGCCTTGCATCCACACGCCGCCTTTCGCATCCAAGCCAGTATGGAATACCGACTGTTGGGAGGCTCTGGCCTCAAGGTTCCCGCACTGAGTTTTGGCACCGCGACCTTTGGCGGGGCCAACGAGTTTTTCAAGGCATGGGGCGCGACGGATGTTGCCGAGGCCAGCCGGCTGATCGACATCTGTCTCGAAGCCGGCGTCAACCTGTTCGATACCGCCGACGTGTACTCCGACGGCCGCTCGGAAGAGGTCCTGGGCCAGGCTCTCAAAGGCAAGCGCGACCGTGTGCTGATCTCCACCAAAACCACCTTCCGCCTGGGCGACGGACCCAACGACATTGGCTCCTCGCGCTACCATCTGCGCCGCGCCCTGGAGGTCAGCCTGCGCCGCCTCGGCACCGACTATGTGGACATTTACCACCTGCACGGTTTCGACGCGCTGACGCCGGTTGAGGAGGTGCAGGACACGCTGAACACGTTTGTCCGCGAGGGTAAGGTGCGCTACATAGCGGCCTCGAACTTCTCTGGCTGGCACCTGATGAAGTCGCTGGCGGTGGCCGAGCGTTATGGCTGGACCCGTTTTGTGGCCCATCAGGTCTGCTACTCGCTGATTAGCCGCGACTATGAGTGGGAGCTGATGCCGCTGGGCCTGGACCAGAAGGTGGGCGCGCTGATTTGGAGCCCGTTGGGATGGGGCCGTCTGACGGGCAAGATTCGCCGCGGACAGCCGCTGCCGGAGGTGAGCCGCCTGCACAAGACCGGCTATGCGGGTCCGCAGGTTTCAGACGAGTTTCTCTACACCGTGGTGGATGCGCTGGATGTGGTGGCGGCCGAGACGGGCAAGACCGTTCCCCAGGTGGCGCTGAACTGGCTGCTGCAACGGCCCACGGTTTCATCCGTCATTGTCGGCGCGCGGAATGAGGAGCAGTTGCGGCAGAATCTGGGCGCGGCGGGCTGGAATTTGACCGCCGAACAGGTGGCTGCGCTGGACAAGGCCAGTGAGCGGACGCCTGTCTATCCCTACTGGCATCAGCGGCAGTTCACCGAGCGGAATCCGCTGCCGGTGTAACCGCCAAGGACGACCGTCGCCATCGATTTCGGTTTAGGTCTATTGATCCGGCCCAACAGATTTGCATCGTGCGATCCCACCCTAGCGACAAAAACAAAGGCGTCGCGAGGGTGGGGCACCCGCCGACTCTACCTATTTACGGACAGGTTCTCAGGCGATTGAGGGAGAGATTTTTCCGGTTCAAGGAGCTTTTTGCCCGGCTGAGCGTCTTTATTTGGCTCATGGCCGGTTCTTTCCGGTATTCTAAGAAGAGCCAGTTGGCGGGTTTGGAGGTGGGATCCCTTTGGCAGAAGTTCGTGTACAAGAAGGCGAGCCGTTGGAAAATGCGCTGCGCCGGTTCAAGCGGAAGGTCCAGCAGGAAGACATCATCAAGGAAGTCAAGCGTCACTCCTACTATCTGAAGCCCGGTGAAAAGAAGCGCGTAAAGGCGGCTTTGGCGCGCAAGCGCAATCGCAAGAAGGCTCGTAAAGAGCAAGAGTAGTTTCAACACAATCGCAACACGCCGTCCCGGCGCCCCCGCTCAAGATGCGGGCAGGAAGCCGGGGAGGCGGGTTGCGGTTTTTTTTATACGGATAGATTCTCAACGTCTTTCAGTAAAGTAAATTACGTGGTGCTGACCTCCAGGCCGGCTGTCTCGTAGGACTCCAAAGCATCTGGCGGCGAGGACGCCGCCAGTACAGCCGACCAGGAGGTCGGCGCTACAATCCTTTTTCTATCGCCAGTCGTCGTGGGCGCTGATCATGCCGTCGTTCATCACAGTGTCAAAGTCGGTGTTCTTCTTGACGAAAATCTCACAGAAGGCGCGGTCCTGGCGCAGCAGGATGGCCTGCAAGCGAACCAGCTCCAGCAGGGCCAGAAACATCGCAATCAGCGCCCTCTCGCTGCGGGTGTGGCTCAAGAGACGCCGCAGCGCGACGGGCTTGTCCTCCATCGTGAGGCGTCGCGCGAGGAACTGGATCATCTGGCCCACGGTGACCGAGTCTTCGGTCACGTCCAGCACGGGGCGCTTGCGAGCGCGCTCCAGAATGCCGCTGAAGACGCGGATCAGGTCGTCGGTGTCAGCGGCGATCTCCGGCTCGGCGGCCACATCGTCCTTGAACTCGCGCAGGCCGGGATTGGTCCAGGATGCGGCTTCGAGCATCTGCTTCTGTTGCAGCATCTGGGCGGCGTTCTTGAATCGCTCGTGCTCCAGCAGCCGCTCGACCAGCTCGCGGCGAGGATCTTCGGCTTCATCCTCAGGGCCGGAGGGCGCGCGCGGCAAGAGCAGCTTGCTCTTGATGTGAATCAGCAGCGAAGCCGTGTAGATGAATTCGCCGGCTACATCCACGTCGGTGGCTTTGAGCTGGTTCACATAAGCCAGAAACTGCGCGGTGATCCTGGCGATGGGTATGTCGTAGATGTCGATGTCCTGCTTGCGGATCAGGTCCAGCAGCAGGTCGAGTGGGCCGTCGTAAACCTGGCCGACGACGACGGAAAAAGGCGATTCCGCGGAGCTTTCATCAAGCTTCTTCTGCCGCGCGACCAGCTTGGCGGCGGCCTTCTCCTCGGCTTTCTTGTTGGCTTCTTCCGCGGCGGTAGGCTCGGGGGTCAGAACCAGCGGGGCCGCGGCTTTCGGCTTGGTGGCTTCATCGGCTGCGAGGGAAGGCGGAAGATCGGGCGTAATTGGCGAAGAACTTCCCTCAGGGGCTAAAGCCCGCATCGATTTTGCGGCATTTGCGGCACGACTGAAGTCGTGCCCTGATACAAAGCTGTTCACTGAAGCGTGTTCCACGGGCGGTTCGGCGCTCTCGACAGCTTCCGGGACTGCCGCCGCTTCGGTAGATTCCGCGGCTTCCGGCGCAGCTTCCACGACGGCTTCGGCGGCAGGAATTGCTTCGGCGAGAGCCACCGGCTCGGTCGGGGCCGCTGACGCGGCGATGGAGGCTTCTGGTTCGGTAACTTCGGGTTCGAGGGAGAGTTCGGTCAATGTCGTTTTTTCTTCCAAGGATTCTTCCAAACTGCCGGAAAACTCCGCTTCTGGAACGGGTTTTATGGCTTCGCGCCGCGAGAACAGGCCAAATCCGGAACGAAGGCCATCCAGCGCAAAATTGAGGGCCTTTCGCCACCACGGAATCTTCTTTTCAAGCACTTGCATTTCCTCATCGGAAAAGCATACCGCAAGAGCGAAGGAGCGTTTCGGATTAAGTGCTGTCAGGAACAAAGAATGTTTATGGTCTCCCACCCTTTGTGCAAAGAACGCACAAAGGATGAGGCACCCAAGTCTTCGTTCTTGCTTGAATTGCAAGAGCTGGCGCCTTGTTGCTATTGGCCGGATTTTCCGGTCATGGGCATCCGCATGGCGGCGCGCACCTCCACCATGGTCTGCTCGGCGCGGCGGCGGGCGCGGTTCGATCCGTCTTCCAGAATCTCCAGCGCCTGCGCCTCGGAGTAGCGGGCGCGGCGCTCTTGAATGGGCTGCAAAATCTGCACCAGCGCGTCCGCGGCCCAGCCCTTGCACTCGATGCAGCCAATGCCGGCCGAGCGGCAGCCGTCATAGACCTTGGCGAGGGTTTCGGGCGTGGAGAAAACCTTGTGCAGGTCGCCGACCGGGCACTTGTCTGGATCGCCCTTGTCGGTGCGGCGGATGCGGGCCGGATCGGTGACCATCGTCTTCAGCTTCTTGCGGACATCCGGCTCCGGGTCGGTCAACTGAATCGTGTTGCCGTAGCTCTTCGACATTTTGCGGCCGTCGGTACCGGGCAGCTTGGGCGAGGGCGTCAGCAGCACGTCAGGCTCAGGCAGAACCTCGCGGCCGCCAAGCTTGTAGAACTGGTTGAAGCGCCGCGCCACCTCGCGCGTCAGCTCGACGTGTGCGGTCTGGTCGTTACCCACGGGAACGAACTGCGGCTGGTAGAGCAGAATGTCGGCGGACATCAGCACCGGGTAGCCCAGAAAGCCGTAGTTCGACAGATCCTTGTCGGCTAGATTCTGTTGCTGGTCCTTGTAGGTAGGCACGCGCTCCAGCCAGCCGACGGGCGTAATCATACCCAGCAGCAGGCTCAGCTCGGCGTGCTGCAAGACCCTGCTTTGCAGGAAAAGCACGCTACGTTCCGGATCGAGACCAGCGGCCAGGTAGTCGAGCAGCACGTCCAGCGTGTTCTGGCGGATAAGGGAGGTGTCGTCGTAGCCGGTGGTCAGCGCGTGCCAGTCGGCGATGAAAAAGTAGCACTCGTACTTGTCTTGCAGCTTGACCCAGTTGGCCAGGGCGCCCATGAAGTTGCCCAGATGGAGTTTGCCAGTGGGGCGCATCCCGCTCAAAACGCGCGGACGTGGCGATGAAATTGCGGATTCTGCCATTTTGCCTATCGATTCCTGTTAGATGCCGATGAAATGCCGCCGCCACCCGGAGAAAATCCGGGAAAAGCGGCTTGTTCCATTGTAACGGGAGGCGACTAGGCGCGTGATGCGTTCGGCTGGCGTCAGGGAACCTCTAATTCAGTCGTTTTTCACGTCGAGCATTTCCTCAGGGGCTAAACAGGTTGCGGAAAAAGGCAGCATTTCGGGAAAATTGGCGGAATACATTCCTCAGGGGCTGAAGCCCTCATTGATTCTGAATCACTTACGGCACGACTAAAGTCGTGCCCTGACACAATGCGTCCCTTTGAAACACTTTTTACGAGTTTTTCCGCAGCCTGTAAAGCCCGTACACTTCAAATCATCAACTTGTTCAGAAGCTCGCTAGACGTGCGTCAGGCCCCAGAGAATCAGCCGCATCGAAGGACCGAGAAAAATGCCCAGGAAGGCCGGGCCCAGGAAGATCATCAGCATATAGCTGATCCAGATGGGAATTCGGTCGTAAGCCTGCACCGCGTTGTAGGGCAGCAGGTTACGCAGCACGCGGCTGCCGTCGAGCGGCGGAATCGGCAGCAGGTTGAAGAAGCAGAGCATCAGGTTGATTTCAACCACCAGCGTGCCGATCAACAGCACCGCCTGCAGGCCGGAAGGCACGCCGGGGAGGATGCCGCCCATGAAGGCGAAGAGCACGAGCTGACGCCCGCCGGGAACAGCGACCGAAACAACGGCCAGCATGATGAAAGCGACGGCCACCAGAATCAGGTTGGAGACCGGGCCGGCCAGCGTCGTGAGATTGTCGTCGCGGACAATCTTGCGGAAGTTGCGGGTGATGACCGGCGTGGGCTTGGCCCAGCCAATCAGCATTCCGCCAAACATACTGAAGCCGAAGAGCGGGCCGAAGATCATCAGCGCCGGAAAGAGCAGCGTGCCCAGCGGGTCCACGTGATAGAGCGGGTTGAGCGTGATGCGGCCCTCCAGGCGGGCGGTCTGGTCGCCCAGCCGCGAGGCCATCCAGGCGTGGGCGCACTCATGCACGCAGAGCGAAAAGATGAGAATTACGAATTCAAAAACCGCTTTGATAAAGTCAGGCTGCTGCAAAAGGACTCTCCATTGGCCGGAAACTTCAGGTTAGCATGGAGGGGGCGCCGGGAAAGGCAGGCGCACTCTGTGAACTGGTGAATTTCCATGGTTATCATTCTGTGATAACCTTATTATGTCATGCGGACGCACGATCCTGCTCTTGACACGCTGCTGGATATGGACGGCCTTACCCTGGTTGTGGACCCGGAGGGTGGGCGGTGGGTGCGGTTTGTCGTCACGCAGGTTCCGGCTACGCCGGAAAAGCCTCACGGGTTGGATTATTCGCTCACGCTGCATGGACGGAACGGCGAACGGCTGGTTGGCTTCGATAACGCTCATCCGGCGGGGAAGAAAAAACGCGGCGATCCGCAGGATCATCGCCATCGCATCCGCACGGTGAAGCCATACGACTATAGCGACGCCGCTACGCTGCTTGCTGATTTCTGGGCGGAAGTGGATGCGGTGCTGAAAGAGAGAGGAGTGAACCCATGACGACGCTGAAAGTTGGAATTGCCAACTACGAGGAAATGAAGACGATGACTCTGGCCATTGCCCGCGGCCAGCGGAAACTCGCGCCCCAAGAGCCGCGGGTCTGGTTTCCTTCGACGGAGTCGTTTGCCAAGGTACTCTCGGCGGGCAATCGCGCTCTGCTGCACATCATCGCGGAAAAAGCGCCCGGCTCGCTGGAAGAGCTGGCCCAACTGACCGGACGCCAGAAGTCGAACCTCTCCCGCACGCTCAAGACGATGGCCAACTACGGGCTGGTGCGTCTGGACCGCGGCCCGCGTGGACGCATCAGCGCCAAAGTCGTTTACGACCACATCGAGCTGGAATTGCCCGTGGCGCGGGGGGAATATGCTGCCTAGGCCGAAAAACGTATGTGTATTTGAAAAAGAAATGCGGCGGCTGGCGAAGGAAAAGCAGTCTTGAAGGATCCTCCGGCTAATCGCATAAGCGGCGGACTTGGAAGCTGTATCGTCGTTGGCGTAAAGTGGCTTTGACAGGGCGCGAATTGCCGTTTGGCTCTATTCCGCGGCCCGCAAATCTGCAAGAATGGGTGTGCTATGACAATTTCCGCATCTTCCAAAGTCTTTGCCGACCGCATTGGCCGCATCGAGGTTTCCGCCACCATGGCCGTCTCCGCCGAGGCCGCCAAACTGCGCGCCCAGGGCGTCGATCTGGTCGATTTCGGCGCTGGCGAACCGCACTTCGCCACCCCGCGCCACATCAAGGACGCCGCCATCGCCGCCATCGAGGCCAACTTCAGCCACTACACGGTGGTTCCCGGCATTCCCGACGTGCGCAAGGCCATCGTCGAGCGCCACGCCGCCGACTTCGGCTCCGACTACGCAATCGACGAGGCCGTCTTCACCACCGGCGGCAAGCAGGCCCTCTTCAACACCATTCAGGTGCTGGTCGATCACGGCGACGAGGTCATCCTGCCCGTTCCTTACTGGGTCAGCTTCAAGGATATTGTCCAGTATGCCGGCGGCAAGGTCGTCTTCCTGGAAACCCAGGAGGCGGAGAACTTCCGCATCACGGCCGACGCCATCGAGAAGGCCATCACGCCCCGCACCAAGGCCATCATCCTGAATTCGCCGTCGAATCCGGCCGGCTCCATCGTCTCCGCCGAGGACCTGGAGCGCATTGTCCACTTGGCCCATGAGCGCGGTATTTTTCTGCTTTTGGACGAGTGTTATGCATACCTGATCTATACCGGCAAGCCGGTCTCCGCCGGCTCCTTCACCTGGGCCAAGGAGCATTTGATCATTCTCGGCTCGCTGTCGAAGACTTATGCAATGACCGGCTGGCGGGCGGGATTCGCGCTGGGTCCGAAGCCGGTGATCGCCAGCCTCAGCAAGCTTCAGTCGCAATCGACCTCGAACGCCACCAGCTTTGTGCAGAAGGCCGCCATCGCCGCCTTGACCAGCTCGCAGGAGTGCGTCGAGGAGTTCCGCGCCGAGTTGCTCGCGCTGCGCGACCAGATGCTGGCCAAGGTGAGGGCCATTCCCGGCGTTACCTGCACGAAGCCCGAGGGCGCGTTTTACCTCTACCCGAACATCAGCGCCTTCCTGGGCAAGGGCGGCGTCAAGACGGCCTCGGAGCTGGCCACGCGGCTGCTGCACGAGGCCCACGTCGTCACCGTCCCCGGCGAGGCCTTCGGCACCCATGAGCACATCCGCCTCTCCTACCCGGTTCCCAAGCAGAACATCGACGAGGGCGTTCGCCGCATTGCGGAATTCCTCGCCAAGCTCGAGTAAGACAGAGCGGCAGAGCGTTTCACGATGTCGGCGGAGCGTGGCTTTGAAAGGGCACAGCTTCAGCCGTGCCGTAAATAGCAGAAAAAGATGAAGGGCTTTACAGGCTGCGGAAATAGGGTTGTTTCCGAGTTGAACGCCCGAAAAACATCCCTCAGGGTCTAAAGGCCCGTTGATTTTGCGGCACTTACGGCACGACTAAAGTCGTGCCCTTTCAAAACTTCGGGTTTTTCCGCAGTCTGTTTAGCCAATGAGGAATGCTGCTTTCTCTACGCGATCAGGAGAAATGCTCTGTGCGGCGGAGCGCGCAAGCATGGCTAGGAGCTGCGCGGACAAAAGCCCCGCCGTCCGGCCAGCCCTATGCTTTCGTGGCTCCGGACTTTGCGGCCTTGCGCAGCGCTTCGTGAATAATCATCTTCAAATAAGTCTGGTAGCGTAAGCCGCGTTCGGCGGCCTGCATGCGGGCCTGCGCAATGTCCACCGGGTCGATGCACACTTTGGCGACAGTCGAATCTCCAGTAATCACAAGCGATCCATAGCCCATCTGGCCTTCCGCCGTTGCCTTCTTGAAGTCTTCGAGCAAGCCGTCTTCATGCGACTCCCACCAAGCCGCTTCTTCCGCTTCATTCGCGAAGGTCTTGTTCTTCAATTCTTCAAGCATTGACGCCTTCTCTCGATCCATCGGGCAACTACTGCCGCAGCTCCACCAGCGTCGCTCCCTGGCCGCCTTCGTTCTGCGGCGCTTCGGCAATGGTGGCCACGTGCGGATGGCCCTTCAGGAATTCGCGCACGCCGCGGCGAAGAATGCCCGCGCCGTGACCGTGGATGATGCGCACGCGCGGCAGGCCGGCCAGGAAGGCGCGGTCCAGATACTGTTCCAGCTCATCGGTGGCCTCGTCCACGGTGCGTCCAATCAGGTTGATCTCCGAGCGCAGCTCATCGGTGTTGGCGCTGGTGACGGTGACGTGGACGTTGCTTTGCCGGCGTGCGGCGGCCAGCGGATCGGAGCGCTTCTCCGCCGAGCCTGCGCCGGAAGGCGGCGGCGCGGCGCAATCGTCGCGCTTCACGCGCATTTTGACCGGGCCGAGCGTGACTTCAAAAAGGTCTTTCTCCACCTCGCGCACCACCGTCGCGATCCGGTTCATCGACTTGAGCAGAACGCGGTCGCCAGCGGCGATGTGTTGCAGCAGGTGCGGCTGCGCATTGGCGTCGCCCGCGTCCGCGCCGCTGCGGTGCGCCACGACCGTCTGGTTGAAGCTCTCCTGAAACTCGCGGCGCAGGCGGCTGATGCGACGTTCGGCCTCCTTTGACAATTTCTGCTGCGCGGCGCGATCCTCAATGGCGCGCACGTTTTCGCGCATCTGAAACTCGAAGTCCTTGAGCAGCGAGGCCAGTTTCGCCTCCAGTTCGCGCGTGTGGCGGCGCAGTTCGACGTCGCCCTCGCGCGCCAGCCGGGCCCGCTCCTGATTCAGCGCGTACTGCTGTTCGCGGGCGGCCTTGCGGTCTTCTTCCACTTTGTCGAGTTCGCTGTGCAATTTATCGAGGAAGCGGGAAATGTCCTGCTGCTGCGTACCCAATCTCGCCCGTGCAGCGGCAACAATGACCGGATTCAGACCCAGCCGCTCGGCGGTCAGAATGCCAGCCGAAGCGCCCGGCACGCCGAGCCGCAGTTGGTAGTTCGGCGCCAGCGTCAGCTCGTCCACGCCAGCCGCCGCATTCATCACGCCGTCGGTATTGGCGGCGTAAACCTTCAGCGAGGTGTGGTGCGTGGAAATCAGCGACCACGCACCCGCCGTCAAAAAATGGCTGGCAATGGCCACGGCCAGCGCCGCGCCCTCCTCTGGGTCGGTGGCCGAACCAAGCTCGTCCAGCAGCACCAGCGATTGCTCGCCGGCCAGCCGTGAAAGCCGGTCCAGGTTGGTCATGTGCGCGGAAAAGGTGGAAAGCTCCGCCTCAATCGATTGCGCGTCGCCGATGTCGGCCAAAAACGCGGTGAAAACCGGAAAACTGGCCGTCTTGGCCGGAATGGGCAGCCCAGCCTGCGCCATCATCGCCAACAGGGCCGTGGTCTTCAGCGTGACCGTTTTGCCGCCGGTGTTGGGGCCGCTGATAATCAGTTGCCGGTGGCCTTCCGTCAGTTCCAGCGTGAGCGGAACCACGTGGCCGCCGTGCGTGCGCAGACGCCGCTCCAGCAGCGGATGCCGCGCGGCTTCCAGGTTCAAACGCTCCGGCGTGATGGTGGGACTGACGCACTCGTAGTCGCGGGCAAAGCGCGCGCGGGCTTGCAGGCTATCAACCAGCGCCAGCACGCGTGCGCCCGCCTCCAAAGCTTGAGAGTAACCGCCCACCTGGCGCGTCAGTGCGATGAAGATGCGGTGAATTTCGGCCTGCTCCTCCTCCACCATGCGCACCAGTTCGTTGTTTTGCTCGATGGTTTCCAGCGGCTCCACATAGACCGTTTGTCCCGACGAACTGGCCCCGTGAACCACGCCCGAGACGCGTCGCTTCTGCTCAGCGCGGACGGGAATCACAAAGCGGTCGCCGCGAATGGTAATCAGGTCTTCCTGGGTTGAGCCGCTGGCGGAGAGCTTGCGCAGGGTGGCACGCAGGCTTTCTTCAATCAGATGCTGCTGGCGATCCTGCTCGCGGCGGATGCGGTTCAGCTCCGGCGAGGCGTCGTCGGCCAAGGAACCGTCCGGCTGAATCGTGCTCTCAATGGTCTCGGCCAGCGGACGCAGGCTGCCGCCCGCGAGGGCCACGGAAAGCTGCGAAAGCCCCGTCAGCTTGCCCACCAGCCGCACCGGCGGCGATTGCAACAGCGATTGCCAGGCGGCCACGTCGTTGGCCAGCCGCGCTACGGCCAGCAGCTCATCGGCTTCAAGCGCCGCGCCGGGAATGCGCGACTTGGCGGCCAGTTGCGTGGGGTCGAAGAGGCCGCCGAGAGGAACGGACACCTGGTCGCCGAGCAGCAGCCGCAGTTCGCCGGTCAGTTGATGCTGGCGCGTGATCCATTCTTCGTCGGTTGAGGGCTTCAGATCGAGAATCGCCTTGTGCCCCACCGTCGAAGCGGCAAAGCCAGCCACCAGCTCGAGCAGCGGCTCCCATTCGAGGGTGGCAAAGTCGGCATTTTCCACCGGCGACGGAATGGGATCAAGCAAAGACATGATTTTCGGTGCTGGAACTATCTTAGCGGACTTATCGGAGGAATAGAGGAGGCTTTATTTACTGCGAAAAACGCACTGCTTTGAAAGGGCACGACTGTAGTCGTGCCGTAAGTGCCGCAAAATCAGCGGGCCTTTAGGCCCTGATGGATGATTTTCGTGCGTTTGGGTCAAAATCACGCTCTACCGCATGAAACTCCAGACGACAGGGCTTTACCGCAGGGATAGACAAAAAACTAGCTGCTCTTCTCCCTTGAGTGTCTTGGAAAGCACGCGGCCTCCCATTGCTACCGAAGCAATTACTCAGCCTTGGCCGCCGCGGCCACGGCCACGGGACAGGTCGCAGTGCCACAGCTTCCGCCGCACGGCGGCTTGGCGGCCGCGGGCGCAGGGGGGGGAG
>Ga0224529_1000665_pt1 | contig 24411 bp, 14 predicted proteins | sample CBST50metaG_FD_179893 | JGI IMG/M metagenome (GOLD analysis project Ga0224529, IMG submission 179893) | Peat soil microbial communities from Stordalen Mire, Sweden - C.B.S.T50 | ecosystem: Environmental > Terrestrial > Soil > Wetlands > Peat | place: Sweden: Norrbotten County, Stordalen Mire... | reverse complement strand
ATCAATGTGTCCTCGCTGAAGTTGCGTCAACAACTCGGCGGAATACTCTGTATCAATTTCAATGGCAAGATTGCGGTAGAGCGGAAGTTCAATTGAGCGCAAAAGCTCGATCAGCTCCGGCGGCATGAACGCCGAAACGCCGATGCACAACTTGGAATGTTCGCCATGCGTGGCTTCCTGAGCTTCATGAATGGCGCGATGATATGCGTGGATGATCTCCGTGGCATAGGCAATGAAAGCGAATCCGGCGTCGGTCGTCTTCACGCCATCGTGGCCTCTTTCGAAGAGACGCACACTGATTAGCCTTTCTATGAGCTGTATGCGCTTGCAAAACGCCGGCTCGCTGATGCCGACACGCTTGGCAGCCTCGGTGACGCTGCCTGCCTCGTGCAGGGCGACCACCAGTTCGAGGTCGTGTATCTTCAGGGATAACATCGCTCATAGACCTCCTTGCGCAGCTCGACGATTCTTCAAGGCAAGTCAGTTCTTGCGACTTCAATCCAAACGACTGAAACACGACCTTCGAAGAGAAAAAATCGCGCTTCCTAACTTCGCTCCTCAACCTTCCGTCTCTTCAGTTCTATTCTTGTTGCATTTTGGTTGCCAAAGCGCGAAGCGTCTATCCAAGCGGTTACAGCCGACTTTCAAAATGCTATTGAGCAAGCTGCGCGGTTTAGACGCAAGGTTGGCAAAAGGGAGCATCCGTGCTTTGCGATGAGCAATCCCGGCAACTGGCATACCGGCATAGCACCGTCAATATTGCACTTTCGAAACAAGCGCTGTATAGGAAGTCTTTCAGCAATCCCGGACGAGTTGAATCAATCGGAGCAGGCGCAACCTTCGGGCAGAGACGACCCAGGCCAGCTAATCAACTTCAATCGGAACGAGGAGCCGTCCGGCTTAAACGCTTTGGGTAGGAGAATATTACACGGAAAGGTAATTTTTACAGACCGAATTACTCCGCAGCGAGAGAAGAAAACAAGAAGAGATTAGACCTGGAACAGGAGCGATTCCCATGAGTCTCTTCCGACGCAGTGAAATTGAAATCTGGTGGTACGAATTCTGGTTCGCTGGACGGCATATCGCCGGTTTGAAACATTTCTATGCACAGTGCCTCCGCCACCCTCCGCTGCGATCTATTCCAAATGGTTACAGCCAACTTCCAAAAAGTTATTGGACAAACGGCAATCTTGTGCTGCACGGTTGGCAATAGGAGCGCATTGGAACTCTTGGCGCTCTGCGTAACAACAGGAGGCTAGACTGTGGACCCATTACCCATCCCCTACAGGAAGTCCTCAAGACCGCCAAAACTTCCTCCGCTTTCTGAAGTCCCGGAACGCCTGATCGACAGCGAGGAGGCGGCGGCCATTATCGGCATTCATCCAAAAACTCTCCAGAGATACGCACGATGCGGCCTGATTCGCGGCATTCATGTGGGCAAGTTATGGCGATTCCGCTACTCAACGCTTGAGGATTGGATTGCAAAGGAACTTGCAAGCTGAATGCGTCAACTTTTTCATAAAGAATCTTCTGGTTGTGCATGCCTGCCTGATCTACGCTGTATGTAGGCCAACCGTGCTCGCCATCAGAAGGGAGAGAAATATGAGGCGTGCACGACATCAAAAAGGAAGTTTGCAGCGAGTCAAACGCAAGTCCGGCGAATCGGTTTGGATCTTTCGCTGGTATGAGGTGCAAATCGACGGTACCAAATGCTACCGCAAGGCAGTGATTGGTTCGGTCAACGAGTACAAGACCGAAGCCGAGGCACAGAAGGCAGCAGACGCGCTGCGATTGGAAATCAACGAACAAACCCCGCGACAGATGTTGCAGGCTATCAGCATTGAAACGTTGGTTGAGCACTACCGGCAGCATGAATTGCCAGATATTGTTCAGGGCACACGGCCCCTGGGCAGTGAGGCTGGGGAAGACGAGACGAGGAAGTCCTTCTCGACGCAGTTAACGTATGCAGGCTATCTGCGCAAATGGATTCTTCCACGCTGGCGCTCGTACAGGCTGACGGATGTGAAGCCCATCCACGTTGAGGAGTGGTTGAAGTCGTTGCCGATGTCGCGGGGATCGAAGGCGAAGATCAGGAACATCATGAGCGCTCTTTACAGTCACGCGCAACGGTGGGAGTGGACAACCTCCAACCCCATCACGCACGTGCGTCAGAGCGCCAAGCGCTCGCGGATTCCGACAGTTCTCACGCCAGATCAACTCAAGGATTTTCTGGCGAACCTCGTAGACCCGGCCAAGACCGCAGTGCTTTTGGGAGCGGTCACAGGTCTGCGCGTTGGAGAACTGCTCGGCCTCAAATGGTCCGATGTCGATTTCGAGAAACTTGAAATCTGTGTCAGCCGCGATGTGGTCAAACAGAGGATCGAGCGATGCAAAACTGAAGCATCGAGAAAGCCGGTTCCGATGGATGCTGAAATCGCGGAAGTGCTCTGGGCGTGGCGGCTTCGGTGCGCCTATAACCAACCCGAGGATTGGCTCTTTGCAAGTCCCCATCGCAAGGGCCAGCAGCCGTACTGGCCGAGTTCGCTTTACCGCGTGTACCTGAAGCCGGCGTTGAAAGCCATCGGGATCACCGAGCCGGTGGGCTGGCACACGCTGCGCCACACCTTTGGAACTCTGATGAAGGCAAACGGGGAAGACGTGAAGACGATCCAGGAACTTCTTCGCCATGCCAACTTCAAGGTAACGATGGATGTGTACACGCAGGCCGTGACAGAGGTAAAGCGGACGGCGCAGAGCCGCGTAGTACGGCAAATTATGGGACCGAGGGAGGCAGAGGAAGATGAGGAGTGAAATCGAGCTTTTCTTATCGAACCCTTTCGAACCCTCGGAATTTGGTTCGACTTCTTCTAAGTTGCTGATTTAATTGGCGTCCCCGATGGGATTTGAACCCATGTTATCGCCGTGAAAGGGCGGTGTCCTAGGCCGGGCTAGACGACGGGGACGCTTCAAGGGCAGGCAATCGGCCAGGATCGGCAATATGCGCCCTTATGAAGGCTACCAACTCAGGGTGCCCATGTCAAAGAAGCACTCTTTTCCAACTCAGGATGAGCCGCATACGACTGTACGGTCACAAGGAAAGATGAAAATGAAAGCCCCCGGACAGCCCAAAGGCAGAACCATGCATATCGTCTCTTCGTGTTATGCAGGACTGGACGTACACCAGGAGGTAAGCGGAAGCGTTTTCTATGGAATCTCCCGCGCGTCGGGGAACAGCTCCGGCTGCTCGGTGGCTATTGCGGCAGCTTGAGGGCGCTTGTGTTTGGCCGCGCCGATCAGGCTCACCACTTCCAAACTCTGAATCGCCTGCCGCGGCAGATAGATTTTTTGCGTATTCGAACGCTGGTCCGGTGGGGTCAGCAAAAGGCCCGCGCCCTCGATCAGGGAGCGGTCGTTAGCCGCCAAGCCCTCCAGCTCCTCGCCGCCGGTCAGCGTCAAGCGCAGCCACAGGCCGGGAGTCCTCGGCCGGATAGCAAAGCGCTTGTGCAGCAGCCGTTCCGGATCGGCCGGGTCGCTGGAGCGGGAAACGGCCGGAAGTTCACGCACATAGCAGACCCACTTTACCTGCTCCCAGCCGATGTGCAGCAGCTTGCCGTCCGAGGCCAGAATCTCCAGTTCGGCCTCGTTCTGGCCAAAGCGGTCGCTGGCATAGCCGGCGCACCACTCCTGGCTGAACTTGCGCACGATCACAGGTTTGCGGATAGAAGCCATCGTTCTGGATTGTCGCACGGATCGGGGGGCTGTGGAGGGGCTTTGTCCGCGAGCGAAAGAAAAACGGAGTCCTCCACGGACAGTTGTTCGTCTCTATAGCGGTGTGGGAATGCCGTCCGTGCAAGGAAGAGAATTAGCTGCCGTGACTTCGGTGCATTTTAGTCTTCCCAACGGGGTCAAGTTGTGTTAATGTACAGGTTTGTAACCAGTGTCGGCTCATGATGTAAGAGTAATGGCATGAGGCACTTGGCTGATCGGAATGAAAGCGGAAGCAGGAAAAGGATGCCCGATTATATCTATCTTCTGGAAAACCGGCTGTCGGCTGACCAGCAGAATGCACTGAGCAAGTTGCGCGAGGCAGCCCGTGAAGCGGGCATTATTCTGTTTCTTACCGGCGATGCGGTGCGTGAGCTGACCAGCGGCCACACGGTTCGCGATCTTGAAGTGGCCGTGCATGGAAATGCGCTCAAGCTAAAGAAAACAATTGAGAACCAGGGTGGCAGCGTATGGGGCGAGGATGAGGTTTCGCGCGCCCTTTACCTCTGTTTCCCGGGCCGTGTGCGCGTGGATCTGGTCAGTGCTTGTCGGGTTGAATATCCCAAACCGGGCAAGCCTGTCTATCACCCGGCTTCCATCCAGGAGGATCTTCGCCATCGTGACTTCACGGTCAACGCCATGGCGATTTCGCTCAACGAGGGTTCTTTCGGGCTGCTGATGGACCCCATGAATGGCGCGGCGGACATCGAGTCCCGGACTTTGCGCCTGGTCTCGAATTATGGTTTTCTGGAAGACCCATCGCAACTGATTCGCGCCACGCGCTACATGGCGCGCCTGGGATGGGAGTTGGACCCGAAGACGCAAACCCGCTACCAGAACGCCAAAGAGGAAGGCGTGATCGAATTGCTTTCCGATCAGGCGCGAAGCCGGGAGCTGGAGCAAATCGGCCACGAGGATGAGGGGCTGAAGGTTCTAAGCGCGCTCGAGGCGGAGGGCTGGATGGAGGTTCTGTTTCCGGCCTGGACTTCCGCCAAGGCCGACGTGAAAGGCCTGGAGGCGCTTGGCGATCTGGCTGCCGAACTGTTTATTCAGGGAGTTCATGCGGATATTTCGGCGGCGCAAATGCAGTTGCTTACTGCTGGGCTGACCCGCAAGGAACTGGCGACGCTGAAGAAGTTGATGTTGCGCCGCGGCTTTGTTGAGGAGTGGAACAATCTGGATGTGGTGGCTGCGGCGTTTGCCAAGTCACTGCTCGCCAAAGAGAATGCCACCCCCTCGGCCAGCTACAATCTTTTCACGAGCTTTGATCCGGAAGCGGTTCTCTGGCTTGGATTTACCAGCAAGAACGAAGCCGTCAAGGAACGCTTCAATCTGTTTCTGAAGGTTTGGCCGGAAGTCCGCCAGCGCATCCCTCACAGCCTGTTGCAGGAGATGCGCATCACCTCCGAGTTGCCCGGTTATAACGATATTGTGCAGAAAGTCTTTCTGGAATTGCTCGATGGCAGGCTGGCCACGCCGGAAGAGGCCCGCGCTTTTCTTGAACCTTACTCTCCACCCGCTCCGCTGATTCCGGTTGCCGTCAAGAGGCCGCGCGCCAAACGTGGCTCCGAGGCCAGGCTGAAAGAGCAGTCTTTTGAGGACGAGGAGTCCGAGGGCGGTGCGGAGGACGAGGACGGTGAGGATCTGGACGAGATTGGCGGAGACGACGACGAGCTTGCACTGGAGCTGCACCTTCCCAAGGCGGATATGGAAATCGATCTGACCGAGGAGTCTGAAAGCGTGTCTGCCGAGGATGAAGAGGAAGAGAAAGAGGACGTGAATCCGAAGCCGGCTTCCAAGCCAGTTCCGGCGAAGCGCGCTCCCAAATTGTCAGCCCAGCCGAAAGCGGCCAAGGCGAGTCCGCGGACCGCGGCTTCGCCCCAGAAGGCAGAGGAGTCTGCGGCGTCTCAGAAGGTCAAGGCGGGGGGCAAGCCCACGCCGGTCCGAGCGAAGGAATCTGTGTCGCTGGCAAAGCTGGCTTTGAAGCCGGTGGCGGCGAAGGCGCCGGTCAAGGTTGCGGCCAAGCCATCCGCCAAGCCTGCGGCGAAGGCTCTCGCCAAGGCCGCGGCGGCCAAACCGTTGCCGGCGAGGACGAAATCTGTTGCTTTCCAGGATTCCAAGCTGGTCAAGGCGGCCAAACCGTCCAGTTCCGCGATCAAAAAGCTTGCTTCCAAGCCTGCCAAGAAGCATTAGGTCTCTGACCGGATAGTTTCGTACCAATTGAACGCGATGTAATCCCAGGTCTCAAAGGCGAGGCCTGGAGCATCCACTATTCGTAATAATTTTGTGCTTTAATCTCGCGCTTTCCCATATCCCAGAATTGGAACCTCCACCCCACGGTCCTGGGGCACACACTCTTAGTGTAACTTCAAGCGGACAGAGACATCGAGCGAAAGCTAGACGGCCAAGCGGCTTTTTATTCAAGAAAGAGCCATCTCGCGGAATGCCAATAAACTTCAGAGAAAGTTTTTTGTTTACTGAAAGCTTCGGAGTAAAATAACGTCGATCCCGGATTTTACCTGAATTTGATCTTCTATTAACCCGTAAGGAAAGTTTTATGCAGCCGAGGGGTAGCAATCACGTGAATTCGGATTCTTCTTTGCACATTGATGATCAGTATCAGGCCCCTCATGATGCCGGCGGTCTGTCGATTGCGCTGGTTGGTCCAGATGCAGACCGCCGCCGGACGGCCGCCAGAGTTCTAGCGGAATGCCATGCTGGGAAAGTGAGAGAGTTTTCTTCCTATCCGGTCAGCCTGGATGATGTGCCCAGGTTTTTGGAGCCGCATTACGACGTCATCATTATCGACCTGGATTCCTTGCCTGAATATGCGCTGCAGCTGGTGGAGAGCATCTGCGTTAGCTGCACGGCGACGGTGATGGTCTACTCGGAGAAGGCCGATCCTCAGATGGTGGTCCGATGTATGCACGCTGGCGCGCGTGAGTTTCTCACTCTTCCTTTTGTCCAGGATACTGTCGCCAAGGCATTGATTCGCATCTCGGCGCGCCGTCCAGCAGCGATTGCCCCAAAAAAAATGGGCCGGCTACTGGGTTTTCTGGGTGCCAAGGGCGGGGACGGTGTGACCACGCTGGCCAGTAATTTTGCGGTCTCGCTGGCTCAGGAGTCGAGTGAAAGCACGCTGCTGATTGATCTGGATCTGCCGCTGGGGGACGCCGCGCTGAACCTCGGAATCTCTGCTGAATACTCGACCATCAATGCTCTTCAGAATGCAGGCCGTCTGGATTCGAGTTTCCTTTTCCAGCTGCTGGTTAAGCACGGCTCGGGAGTCTCGGTGCTGGCGTCTCCGGGCAAGTTTCCGTCGTTTGACGCCTCCGATGAAGCCGTCAACAAACTGCTTGAGGTGGCGCGGCAGAACTTTGACAATGTGGTCATCGACATGGGCTCCAGGCTTGACTTGACGGGGACGAGCCTCTTCAAGGATGGCGCCACGATCTACCTGGTTATTCAGGCTGGAATTGCCGGGCTGCGCAATGCCAACCGCCTGGTCTCGCAGTACTTCGCCACCGGCGTTCCTAAACTGGAAATTGTGCTCAACCGGTACCAGCACCGCAGCATGGGGGTCGACGAGGATCAGATTGCCAAGGCTCTGACCCGGCCTGCGCAATGGAAGATTCCAAACGATTTTGCCGCCGTGCGGCGTATGCAGCATACCGCTGCTCCGCTGGCGCTGGAGGATTCGGCTATTTCGCGCGTGATCCGGCAGATGGCTCGAGCCGCCTGCGGCCTGCCCCTGCTGCCGGAAAAGGGAAAGAAAACCGGCTTCAGCTTCAAGAACATCGGCCGCAATCTTTCGTCGAAGAGGTCAGCTTCGGACGAGACGCCGTCGATCACGCCGCTAGGGTTGACAAGTGGCCTGGAGAATGAGCGTGCGGCGGTCGAGGCCCTGCCTGAGGCCGCTTCGGGCAATGTAGAGAATTCCGGTGCTCCTTCCAATGGAGCGTTGCTGGCGGCAGAAACGCAGTTGCAGTTGATGCTGCCGGAGACCAGGGAAGGTAGCACGGAGCTTGCCGGCGTGGCTGAGAATGCCAAATCGGAGAGCAGCGCTTCCATTCAGCAGGACAAAGTGGAAACGCGGAGGTACAGAGGCTCTACCTATATTAAGGGGACGGATGGCGAATGGCATCTGCAGCAAGCCGAGACCAAAGCCGCGGCGATCGCTCCCGAGCGGGAGACGCCGGTCATCGCCTGGTCAACGCCAGGCGCGGTAGTCTTCGGCACTGAGCTTAGTGCCGCGCAACTGAATGCGATGGCCTCGGTTCCGGGCAGCTTTGCCTATACACCCGCCGCCGGTGTGGCTCTCGCTGCGGGAACGCATACGCTTTCGGTTGTCTTTACTCCGGCGGATGAGGCGGCCTATACGACGGCGGAGGCCACGGTTTCGCTCACCGTCACCAAGGCAGCGCCTGTGGTGAAGTGGCCGGCGCCAGCGCCGGTGGTTTATGGCGCTGTGCTTGGCGCGGCGCAGTTGAATGCCACCTCATCGGTTGCGGGAAAATTCGTTTACGCTCCCGCCGAGGGAAAAGTGCTGGCCGCGGGAACCCAGACGCTGACGGTAACCTTTACTCCAGAGGATGCCACGAATTACGGCACGGTGAACGCGATCGTGCCACTCATCGTCACCCGTGTGACGCCGGTCATCACGTGGCCGAAGCCTGTTTCGATCATCTATGGCACCGCGCTCAGCGCCGCGCAGTTGAATGCCACGGCCTCGGTTCCGGGCGTCTTCGCCTACACTCCCGCCACAGGCAAGGTGTTGACTGCCGGATTACACACGCTAACGGCCGCCTTTACTCCAACCGACAGCACGGATTACAACCGTGCCAGGGCCACCGTGCCGCTCATCGTTACCCGTGCCACGCCAGTGATTATATGGCCGGCGCCGGCAACCATTTTCTCTGGCGACGCGCTGGACGCGGTTCAACTGAATGCCACGGCCGAGATTTCGGGAAGATTCGTTTACACTCCTGCCGCGGGTGAGGTGATGGAGGCGGGAATACATTTGCTTTCGGTGAACTTTACACCGGCGGACGCCAATGATTACGCGGTGGCGCGGGCTGCGGTGCCGCTGACCGTGACGGCCAAGCCTGCTGCCGCTCGTCCGGCAGCCACTTCGGCCGTTCATGAAGCTGTGTTCAATTCCACAAAGCGCAGCCCTGAGTTTCAACCGGCAGTGGCAGAGAGTGTTCCCTCTGAAGTTGAGAGGATGGTTGCGAGACCTGTTCACAGGAAGGTCCCGGCCGAACCCGCTTTCAGGCCGCCATTCAAGACTGGCCAGAAGTCCGTGGCGCAGGTTGCGGCCGATCTGCCGATCAAGGCTGCTCATAAGTCCTCGGCAAAATCGTCCTCAAAGCAGTCAGCCAAAGCTGCTCACAAGCCGGTGAATCCGCCTGTAGAGTCCGCGGCAGAGTTGGCGGCGGCCGCCCCGGTCGAAACTCCGGCAAAGTCCATGGTCAGGGTTCCGAGTTCCAACTCCGCGATCGATGTAGGCCCAGGGCTGGATTTGATGGGGTCGGCGGTTTTCGAGGATGGAACGACAATCTATCTGGTAATGCAGCCTGGCAGCGCTGGTCAGCAGCGTTCGAGCCGCATCGTTTCGCAGTTTTTTGCCAATCGGGGGCCAAAACCAGAAATCGTCATTAACCGGATTGCCCCGCGCGCGCCGGGCGCGGCGGATGGCCAGACCTCGACGGCTCTTACCAGAACGGCTTATTCGCCCATTTCACGGCTGATTGGGCAAATGGCCCAGCCTGTTTCCGAGCCGCCCGCAACCCAGGATAAAGGGAAGGGCTTTAGTTTCAAGGGAATTGGCAAAAAGCTGTGGTCAAAGATTTCCACCACGGAGAAGCCGCCGTCCATCACGGAGCTAGGGCAGGCTGACGGCGATAAGCTCGCGGGCGCCGCGTCTGACGCGGCGAACTTTGCGCAGAGTTCCGCCTTTGCTCCTGCCGCGGAGCCCGTGTTTGCGGCGGGGCGGGCGCAGGCTGTGGCCCATACGAGTTTTATCGGTGACGAGATCGAGGGCAGTCAGGGAGCTGGCGCGTCCAGCCAGTCAGACCAGCCTGAAACGCGCAGTTATAAGGGCGCTACCTACGTGAAGGGCGCGGATGGCCTATGGCACTTGCAGAAGACTTCCGATGAGATAAGCGTGGGTGCGCAGGTCACGCCTCCGGTCAATGAGGTTGCTCCCGCGAAGGCGAAAGCCCGGGCGGGGAAGGTTTCAGCGAAGGCTTCGTCCAAGCGAGGGACCAAGGCGAAATCTCCAGCCAGGCGGGGAACCAAGGCTGCGGTCAAGCCTCTGGCGAAGGCTTCTGGCAAGCAAGCGGCAAAGACCGAAGTCAAGGTTGCGGCCAAACAAGTGGTCAAGCCCAAAGTTAAGTCAGTGTCCAAGCCAGCGGCGGCAGTTCCCGCCAAACGGGAGGCCAAGATTGCTGCTGTACCAGTGGTGAAGACCGCTGCTTCCAAGGCTCGGCCCGTGAAGAAAAAGGATATTCCTGCTTCTGTTTCCAAGCCGGCCAAGCCCTCGCGGCCAGCCGCCCATGCACCGGCTCCCGCTGCAGGCGCGGAGCAATCCACTTTCGAGTTGCCCGTTGCCGCGTCGATTTTCGAACCTGCGCTCCAAAATCCGGATTCCGAGATCGTCGGCAATCAGCCTGTCTCAGCATCCGCGGAGGAGAGTTCGACGTTGAATTAATATGTGGGGAGTTTTCGGAATTTTCTGATTGTTTGCCAGCGCAGAATCGTTTTGTATTGTTTCCGCGCCACCTCTTCGCAGATTACGGCCTCGAAGGATGAAGGAGCTGCACTTACGTAGCAGACGCTGGCGAAGAAACAAACGCACAACTCTTCTTGAGCAGCCGCGGCATGAGCCACGGCCGCCGAAAAATCTCCTGATGGAAGCTGAATAAAAGAGGGCTCAATGTGTAATGCGCACGGAACCCTCTTGAAATAGCTACCGGCCGCGACCGCGTGAATTGCCGCCGCCGCCGCTGCCCTTGCGCGCGTTGTAGCAATCCCGGCAATAGACCGGGCGGTCGCCACGCGGTTCAAAGGGCACTGTTGTAGGCTGTCCGCAACCCGAACAAATCACAGGTGTACCCTGTGCCGGAGCCGAACGGTAGCCCGAGCCCCCCTGATCGTTCTTCTTTGCCTGACGGCAAGGTTTGCAACGCTTTGGGGTCGAGTAGCCACGTTCCTGAAAGAACGCCTGATCAGCAGCGGTAAAGGTGAAGTCCTGCCCGCAATCGCTGCACGTTAGTTGAATATCTCCGGCCATGTTTCTCCTCGTGAGAATTGTACAGCCCAAAGTGCCTTTCCGCGCAAGGTTTATTTACGAATAAAAATACCTCGTGCGAGAAGAGGATACTGTTGGCATTCTGGCAAGGTGCGAGGGGAATCCGGAGGATTGAAGTCTAAAAAGGATGCTCTATAACTCCCACCAATCGAGCCGCGACAGGCGCGGATAGTAAAGGCCGGCAAAGAGGCGCACGTCGGCGCCGCGCAAATTGGGCAGAATTTGGGCATAGGCCTCAATTTGCGGCGCGAAGAGTGGGCGCAGCGCGGCGGGTTCCAGACCATCGGCATGGGCAGTCTTGTAGTCGACGATCCACCAGCAATCGCCTCCCTCGGAGCTGGGCGTGGCTCCGGCGGTGAAAACGCGATCAGGGCGCACGATGCGCAGGCCGCCAGCGGCAATTCCGGCCCATCCGGTTTCGCTGGCCGCATTGGCGTGTGGTGAAAGAATCCACGCGCCGGCCGGATCAAGCGAGGCGGCAAGCGCCAGTTGCAGCGCCTGCGCGGCGAGCTGTGCGGCCTGCGCGGGATTCACGCCGACAGCGCGGACCTGGGCTGCAACGCGCGACTCAAAGCGCGGTAGAGCCGAGCGGGCCGCGTCCCAATCGAGATTCTGGCGCAGCCGGGCCAGCTCTTCGAGCAGCGCATGAACGGCTGTTCCCAGCGCGCGGGCGAGCAAACCGCCTTCGTGGCGGGCATAGCGTTGGGCCGGAGCGATTCCGGCTCCGGTTGCTGCTGATTCCACGGCGACCGGCGAAATTGTTTTGGCCAGCGCGGGCTGATAATCCGGCGGCAGGCGGCGCAACAGCGTGGGCTGGACAGGGAAAGGCATTTGCAGCAAATTGCTTTCACTGGAGGCGGCGATCGATTCGATCTCTTCCCCTTGTGGGGGCCTTGCAGCAACTCTGGCGGCCTTCCACTCTTCAAATCGCGCGCGCGTTTCTTCCGCCAACGCTGGCCAGGCTGTGGCCAGCAGACTATGCGCGGGTTCGATCAGGCTGAAGTTCTCGCCCTCCGCTTTATAGGCCGGGCGGGCGAAGAGATGCAGCTCCTCGCGGGCGCGCGTGGCGGCGACGTAGAGAATGCGCCGGTCCTCCTGCGACTCGCGCTCACGATAGACCTGATCGACCCAGGCCTTGGCGCTGCCCTTTTCCTCGCCCTTGGGCTGGAAGGGCGCAATCAGGAATTCGGTGCTCTCTCCCGACGCGTCCGGCTCGGTCAGGCCGCGTTCCATCCAGGAGAGCATCGTGCGCTGGCCGCGCCCGTTGGCGGCTTGTAGCTCAGGCACGATCACGACTTCAAATTCCAGCCCCTTGGCCTTGTGGATGGTCATCAACTGCACGCCGCAATCCGAGCTTGCCTTGGGGTCGGGCAGGGCTGTGAGCTTCTTGAGCGCCGCGTTCAGGCCAGGGCCGAGCAGATCCGATTCGCCGTCTGGCAGGCGGTCAAGGCAGCTCCAGAGCAGGTCAAGATTGGCGCGAGCGTTTTCATCCACGCAAGCCGCGCCGCCCAGCCGCAGCCAGACCTGTTCAAGCCAGCTTCCGAGCGTGGCCGTCGGTCGCGCGGCGCGAAGAGCGGCGGCCGCGGCCATAGCTTGCAAGACGCGCGTGGCGGCCGGCCGGCCAGCTTCGCTGAGCAGCGGTAGCCGCTCGGCCAGCAACTCCGGCACAGGGCGGGCTAGCCGCTCCGCGCTTCCGGTGAGCGTGTGCAGGTCTTCGAGCGAGAGACCGCACCAGGGCGCGCGCAAAACACCCAGCCAGGCCACGCGATCCTCCGGATTCAGCAGAGCGCGGGCCAGGGCGAGCGCGTCCAGCACTTCGGGACGCGCCGCAAGCTCTTCCAGTTCGACGGCGCGGAAGGCAATTTTAGCCTCACGCAGAGCCGCGGTGATTGGAACCAGATGTTTCTTGGCGCGGCCCAGAAGGGCGATGCGGAATTTTCCACCGTTGGCGCGGGCCTGCTCGATGGAGTCCTGATAACCGCGGACAAGTGCGACCATTTCGTTGATTTGCGCCGTTTGGGCGGCTTCCTTTTCCCGGATATCCTCGGGACCGGCGAATTTGCCTCGCCCGGCCTGCGGAACAAAGTCGAGATGCAGCGTAAAGGCCGGTCCAGTATTGACCACATCCTTTCGCGCAGGCTGGGCGGAGGCGAAGCGGACGCCGCTGCCGTCGTCTTCGGCAAAGATCTGCTCGAAGTCCCGATTGAGCCGCTCGACCAGCTCTGGGGCGGTGCGAAAGTTGGCCTTGAGCGGGGCAAAGTCGAAGAGCAGCGGCTCGTCGTGGGGAATTTCGAGGCCAAGGGTTTTGACGCGCGGGAAAAGCTCCGCGTCGGCGTCGCGGAAAAAGTAGATCGACTGCATCGGGTCGCCGACGACAAAGCCGGTGTGGCCGGTGCGTTCAGGCCAGGCGGCGATAAGGCTCGCCAGCAATTGGTGCTGGCGGCGGCTGGTGTCCTGAAATTCATCGACCAGCAGGTGGCGAATGCCGTCGGAAACAGCGATAGCGGCGTCAGTGGGCAGGCCGTCGTCGCCTTGAAGCACGCGCTGGGCAATCTGCGCAATTTCGATGAAGTCCACCGCGCCTGCCTCGGCAAAGGCGATTTTAAGTTCTCCGGCGGCTTGACGCAGCAGGGTGAAGCAGGCCTTCACGATCTCCCAATCGTCTTCGGTGTAGCGCGCCGGGGGCAATGCGCGGACTTGGGCCAGCGCGGTTTCGAGACCGGGAACGGCGGCGAGTGCGGCAATCAGCGCAAGAATGCGGCCTTTTTCGCGCTTGCGGTCAGCAGGAAAGCCAAGACGCTTATCGACTTGCTTGCGGAAAGCGCCATCGCCGGTCAACAGCAGTGCCGCCAGACTTACATAAGCCTGCCGCGCCGCTTCAAAATCGGCGCTTCCGTTGAAGGGAGCGGAAGGGAACTCGGCCAACTCGGCGAGGTTCTGGTGCAGCAGGCCGCCGCTTTGCTCGCAGGCGAAACGCGCCAGCTCCAGCGCCTCTTCGCGCGCGTTGGGAACTTGGTCGAGCAACTGGCTTAGTCCGGTGAGCGCCGCGCCGACGGCTTTGGCAAAAGGCCGTTCCAGCCGTGCGCGGAGCGCCTCCCAATCCGGCTCGCGTTCAAGCAGAAATCCGTGCATCCAGCGGTCGCGGCTTGCCAGCATTTCCACCAGCAGCGCTTCCATTTCCTGCCAGCCGTTATCGCGCCACAGCAGCAGCCTTTCGATGGCCGCGCCCAGCTCCGTGCCGGTCTGATCGATCTTGCGCAGGGTTTCGCGGGCTGCGCGGCGATAGAGTTCCTCGGGCTGCGGCGCAATCTCCAACCCGCCGCCGAAGCCGGAGAGCAGCGGCTGCTGCACGGCCAGTTCGCGGCAAAAGGAATCAATCGTCGAAATGCGAAGCTGGGCGGGCAGGTCGAGAAGCTTCCAGCCAAGCGCTTGCGAGTGCAACAGTGCGCGATGGGCGAGCGCGTCCATCGAAAACTCGTCCGCCAACGGAGCGGTGCTCGCGGCGGCCTTCTCCAGTTCGCTCAAAATGCGGTGGCGCATCTCGGCGGCGGCGGCAATGGTGAAGGTGATGGCGACCACCTGGCCGGGTTCCTCGACTTCGGCCAGCAGGCGCAAAAAGCGGCGCGTGAGCAGGTCGGTCTTGCCTGAGCCGGCCGGAGCCTGCACCAGTATGGACCGCGCCGGGTCGAGCGCGCGCTGGCGTTCAAATTGATCGGGAGGCAGGGATGGTTTCAGCGGCTCAGTCATCCACGTCCTCCTCGTCTTCATCGAGCGGCACGCGGTCCTGAATGCGGCAGAGCGACTGTAAACCGCAGTGCTCGCAGGTCTTGGGCGCGTCCGTCGGGTTTACCTCGGCTTTGCCATCCAGAAAATCCTTGGCCAACTGCCGGATGCAATCCCGCCAGCCGAGAAGCTGCTCGGCGGTGAGTGCATTTCTCACCAGCGGATTGACGCCTTTCAGCCCCGCGAAAAGCGTGGCTGCGGCGTCGCCCACTTGACCGGCAAATTTCATGTCTCCGGCGCGTACTTTGGCGAAGACCAGTCCGCCCAGTTCCTTGCCGGGATCAATGCCAAAGCCAGCATAGAGCGGCAATTGCACGTCGTCTGGCCGGGGAAGCTCCCAATCGTTGGGCGAAACCGCGCCGGATTTGTAGTCGATCACCAGTTGGGTTCCGTCGTTGAGGCAGTCGATGCGGTCCAGCCGCAGGTCGAAGGCCAGACCGGCGATTTGAACCGAGCGCTTGGCCTCGGTTTCAACGACCTCAAAGGGAAGGCGGGCGGCCTCGTACTCCAGCCATGCGGCCACCAGCCGGATGAGCCGCTGCGCTTCCAGCTCCAGATAGCGGCGAGGCATCCGATCCCGCAAATGGAAGGGCAACTTTTGCGCGAAGACGCGCTGAACGTGCCCGGTGACAAACGCCTCACGGTCCTTCCGATTCAACAATTCCGCGTGGGTGCGAATGCCGTCCGGCGGCCCGGCCCAGACGGCGTGAAGCACTTCATGGAGCAAGTTGCCACGTTGCGATGGCGTCAGGCAGGCCTCGGCTGGCTGCCAATCCTGCGCGGCCAGCCGCGTCGTGGCGAAGGCCTTGAAGGGGCACTGCGACTGCGCGGTCAACACGCCAGCTCCGCCTGCAATCTTGCCCGGAGGGAAGGGAATCCGGCTGGAATCCTGAAACTCCTCAGTCTGTGTCTCTGGAACGGTGGGCGCGGCTAGCTCCGGCGGCAACTCACCAGCCTCTCCGGCAATTTGGACGATCAGCCGCGACGGGCGAACTTCGGCGGCCTCGTTTTGCCGGGCAAAGCTGAAGTGGACCTCGGAGGCCGACGCCAGCAGGCGATTGGTGATGGTTTCGGCCAGCTCCCAATCGAGTTGGGGCGTGGCGTGGGGCATTCCGGCTTCGCGCTGAATTTCGACAGGGATCAGCGGATGCGTCGCGCCGCTGGCGGGCCAAGAGTCCTCATCAGCGCTGAGGAACCATACGGTGTCGGCGGCCAGGCCGGCTGATTCGGCTGGCCCGGCAATCTGGATCGGCGCACCGCGCGACTCGGGGGCGAAAAGTGTTTCGTCCAGCGCGCGCACCAGTTGAGAAAGAAAATCCTTCCAGCCGATGCGGCGGCCATCGAAGCCCAGCGAGCCGCAGCTCTCCACGGCCAGTTGCCAGCGGTGAAGCACCTGGTATTCGGTGCTCGTGAGCGGTCGCGCGGTGGCAAAGTGGAGTTCGTTCAGCAGCCGTGGAAGCACTTCGGCCCAATCGAGAGGGCTTTGCGGGCGGCGCGCTAATTCGGCGAGTTTTCCCTGCGCCGCGCGAATGCGCTCGACCCAGGCCGCTGGCAACAGTTCCGTCGCGCACCGCTGGCCGAGAAAGGCCGCCAGCGGCCACTGAGTTCGCTCCAGATGGAAGCGGCGCAGTGTGCGCATATAGGCCTGTAAGGCTGCCGATTCCTGCGGATCGGCGGCGGCGTAGCTGGTCGAAAGCAGCCAGTCGAGTTCCTGCTCGTCGAGCGGGCCGGCAAGCCAGCGCAGCAGCAGGCTCGCCGCCCTCGCCAGCGCAACCTGACTGAGCGGAACGCCCAGGGAAAATTCAAAAACCGGGCCGGTCTGCGCCAGAAAGGCGCGCTCGATTTCGCCGCGCCGCGCGCTGGCGTTCTGCGCCACAACCAGCACCCGCGCCTTCGCGTTGGCGTCAAGCTGGCGGCTGCACCAGATAGCGCAAGCCGCCAGCTCGGCCTGTGCGTCGGCGGCGGCGTGGAAGTCGACTTTCGTGGCTGGTTCACCCTTGGCGGCCTCGCTCCATGCGCCCCATGCGTCGAAGAACTGGCGCTGCGTGGGCAGAATGCGGTCAAAGCCCGCTAGCAACAGCGGCGGACGCGAGCTCGTCTCCGCTTCAAGCAGCGGAATCACTTCGAGCGGCAGGCGGCTGGGGCTGAGCAGATTGCCAGAGCGGCAGCGCTCGTCGAAGGCCGCCAGCCAACGGCTGAAAGCCGCCGCGTCCTGCTGCCAGCCGATGCGGGCTTTTGGGCGGAGAAACTGCGGCGCGTGGGAGCAGAGCAGTTCGTGCGCCTCCATGGCCAGATCGGCCAGCCGGTGACGCGGGCCTTCGAGCAGCGTGGCCAGCGCGCGTTCCTCACCGGCGATTTCCACCCAGAGCGAACTTTCCTGCGTGGCGTTGAGCAGCAGGCGGGCATCCGCGCCGCGCTCCTCCCAGGTCGTGCGGACGAAGCTCTTCCAGTCGAAGATATTGGGCGCGGCCCAAGCGGTCAGGCCTTCGGCCTGACGGGCGCGATGGAAGGCGTCGGACAACGCGCGCGCGGCGCGGTCGCTGGCCGTAACCACCCAGCCGCCTTCGCGCAGCCATTTGTCGATCTCCGCAGCCATTGCCCCCATTCCTGTTTTATACGCCGCGGGATTGGGGCGGCCACAAGTCCGCTCCTGTTGTCGAAGTTGAGTCCTTGATGAATGAGGTTCGGCGGAGCGGATCAACGCCGCAGAGAGGCTTGCGGGCGCAGATAATCGAACGTGTGGACAATGTTCGTAATTCGTCACTGTTGATGGACTACCAGGCGTATCTGCGCGTGGAAAAGGGGTTGCGGCCCTTGACCTGCGAGGCTTATGACAGCGATTTGAAGACTTTTGCCGAGTTTATCGAGGGCCGCCAGGGCGTGCTGTTGACGGCGGTGCAGGAGGATGTGGCGGCATTTCTCGAGCATCTGCGTGATCATGGCATCGACCAGCGCTCGGCGGCGCGCAAGCTGAGCTGCCTGCGCGGCTTTTACAAGTGGCTGCTGCTGGACGCGCGCATCCATCACGATCCGACCGTCAATATTGAGTCGCCCAAAGCCTGGAAGGTGCTGCCCAAGTCGCTGGCCGAGCCGGAGGTGCGTGAAATGCTGGAGCGGGCGCGCATGAACGCCGAGCATCCGCAGGCGCAAGCGACGGCGTTGCGCGACCGCGCGATTCTGGAGCTGCTCTACGCGGGCGGCTTGCGCGTTTCGGAGGTCACGGAGCTTTCGACCGGCGACCTGGCGCTCGATCTTGGTCGTGTGCAGGTACGCGGCAAGGGTGACAAGGAACGCATTGTGCCGCTGGGACATCCGGCGCTGGCTGCGCTGGAGGAGTATTTGCTGCTCGGCCGGCCGCATCTGGCGCGCATCGGCTCTTCCCGGAAAGCCGGCGCGCGGCAGGATCCCACGCGACTCTTCCTTTCCTTGCGCGGTCTGCCGCTGACGCGCCAATGGGTCTGGCACATTGTCAAAACGGCGGATTCCTCGGCCAGTCCGCACACGTTGCGCCACAGTTGCGCCACGCACATGGTCGAGCACGGCGCAGACCTGCGCAGCGTGCAAATGCTGCTGGGCCACGCCGACATTTCCACCACGCAGGTCTACACGCACCTGGCGCTGGGCCGGTTGAAGGAAGTCTATCGCGAGTTCCATCCGCGTTCGCGGCGGCGGCGTGCCGAGACGATGGCGGCAGTGCCCGCGCGCCGGGGTTTGCACCTGGTTTCCAGCTCCAAGCCTGAAGCGAAGGCGAGTGAACAGCCGCGCAGCGGCCCCATCGAATTTGTCCGGCCAAACAAGGAGACGGCATGAGCGCTACCGCCGTTCCCGTCGCCGCGGACTCACTGGAGACGCTGGTGGCCGAGTATTTGCGCGTGCTGGCCAACGAGCGCGGCGCATCCATGCACACGTTGCGCGCCTACGAACGCGAACTGGGCAACTTCGCCGCTTGGATCGCCGCGCGCTACGGCAAAGATCAAAGCGTGGAGCGCATCGAGCACACGCACATCCGCGCCTATCTGGGCACGCTCTATGATCGTGGCCTCGCGAAGGCTTCGGTCGCGCGGGCGCTGGCGGCCATTCGCAGTTGGTTCAAATGGCTGGCGCGCACTGGACGGCTGGAGCAGAACGCGGCCTCGCTGGTGGCTACGCCCAAGCTGCCCAAACATTTGCCGCGCGTGCCCTCCATCGAGCAGATGAACCGCGTCGTCGATTCCATCGCGGAAGACGACGCCAGTTGGCCGGCGCGCGACACGGCGATTCTGGAACTGCTCTATGGATGCGGCATCCGCAACGCGGAGCTGACCGGGCTGAACCTGGATGACATTCAGTGGGCCAACGAGGTCATTCTGATACGCGGCAAGGGGCAGAAGCAGCGCTACGTCCCGTTGGGCGACGCGGCGGCCCAGGCAATCCGGAGCTATCTGGCCGAGCGCGCGGCGCGGCTGGCCGCGTTTGGCGAAGGGAAGCCAATCGCCACGCCCGCGCTCTTCCTCAATTTGCAACTGCGCGGCCTGAACCATCCCGGCGGCGAGGCGCGGCTGACAACGCGCAGCGTGGGGCGCATCGTCAAGCGCATCGCCGTTTCGCGCGGCCTCTCCGCCGACGTGCATCCGCACACGCTGCGCCACGCCTTCGGCACGCACCTGCTGGAAGAGGGCGCCGACCTGCGCTCCATTCAGGAGCTGCTCGGCCACGAGCGCCTCTCCACCACGCAGCGCTATACGCATCTGACCACGTCGCAGTTGGAAGTGGTCTACGACCGCACGCATCCGAGAGCGAAATAGATGCACGCCTAGTTCGTGCTTTCCCAGGTCCCAAAATCGGGACCTGGGGCACCCGGCCTCTTTGTACCCCCCCCCATATTTTGTAAGCAAATTCCTTGTTTTCATGAGCTTACAGATAGGTGTGCGCTGTAAAATCGTGAAAACAAATAAGTTCCCCGCAAAATCTTCCAAGAAAAGGAGTTACGTGCGATTTCGGCCTCAGTTAGCAGTTTCCGGCGGGATAGTGGCGCGAAGACTCCTGGGATCATTGTGCGACGAAATAAGAAAATCATCTGCAAGTACCTGGGGAGGGGCAGCCGCTCGGTTTTCGCTCGCATGGACATTCGTGGTCTCCCACCCATTCGCAAAGAACGCGAATGGATGGGGCACCCGGCGAAATAGAAAGTTTGTGCTTTCCCAGGTCCCAAAATCGGGACCTGGGGCACCCGCAGCTTCAAGCTTCCAAAGGGCTAGAAATTCAAGGTAATCTTCGCCGTCAGCGCTCGCGGAGTTACATAGTGCGTGCCGCTGAAGGTGGAAAGAAAGTTATACAGCGCATACTTGTTGGTTACATTGATCGCCGTCAGATCCAGGTTCATCTTGTAGCGGCTGGCGTGGAAGAGATTGTCCTTGCCGAGGGAGGCGTCGAAGAGGTTGCGCGGCGCGATGCGCGGCGGGTTCTTGTCGTTGTCGCCCTTGCCGGGAGCGGGAATATCAATCAGCGATGAACGAAACTCCGAGGCCAGGCAGGCGGGCTGGCCGTTGGTTAGTAAAAGATGGGTGGGGGTTGCCTTATCTGTGCCGCAGCTAAGTCCGGCCTGAAACTCCTCGTCCGCCGTCAGGCTGCTCAGATTCACCGCGGGCTGGCCGCCTAGCGTGGTCGAGGTTGCGTCGCAGGCGCTGTTGGGATCGTTCGAGAGCGGGTTGTAGCAGGGCGCGGCTCCGGCCACCATGCCGGAGTCGTAGCGCCAGTTGAAGCCGCCCCACAGGCCATTCAACAGCTTGCCGCGCGCGTAGGTGTACTGCAGGTGCGTGGTCTGGTTGAATTTTTCGTCGTGGTCGATGCGGAAGGGCAAGCCGGTTTGGCCCACGGTGGCTCCGGCTCCGGCCACCTGCGGCGGATAGAAACGCGCGCTGACCGAAGAGGCGACGAGATAGGCGCTGAAGTTATGAAAGTGGGGAATATCCGCGCGCAGCGCATAGCCGGGAATCTTCGAGTTATGCCAGTCAATGGGGAAGGTGATGGGCGTATTGCCTAGCACGCTGAAGTCGAAGGCATTGTGCGTGTATTTCCAGATATACTCGCCGCTGAAGATCAGATTCTTGCCGAAGGCCTGTTGCAGGCCAGCGTGAAACTCGTTTTTGAAGCCGGGCCGAAGCGCGCCCGAAACGCCGGTCGAGCAATTCAACAGCGGCGCGAGCACAGCATTCGCGCAGCCGTTGTTGGAGAGCACCAGATTCTCGTTGAAGGGCGTTTCCAGCGTGCGCGCGTAGGAGACGCGCAGCACGGTCGCTGCCGGCCTGATGTTATACGCGACGCCGAGACGCGGCTGCGCCTCGGTGGCCGAGGTCAGGCCGTTGTAAACGTCGTCGCGCACTCCCAGGTTGAAGAGCCAGTTGCCAGCTTTGATCTGATCTTCCAGGAAGAGGCCTAACTCCTTCACGTCGGCGCTGCCGTTATAACTGTAAAGGCTGCCGCCGCGGGTAAGGTCGTAGGGCGCAAGAACGGAAAGATAGCTCGGGTTTGCGCCGTTAGGGCAGACCGATTGGCCGGAGTAACCAGCCACGGGGCTGCCGTCCGCGCCTAGGCAGGGCGCGCTATAGACATACGTTGGATCGACCACGCCCAGGTGGTCATCCTCGCGCAGGAAGGTCTGCCCGTACTGCGCTCCGGCCTTGAACGTGTGGATTCCCTTGGCGTAGGAAATGTCGGAATGAACCGCGGCGTTGGTCAGCGTGCGGCTCTGCGCGATTGAGGAAGTTTGCAGGTTGGCTGGCCCCAGATCGGCCAGCGGATTGGCGCTGGGATAGTAGTGATAGCTGTCCCGGCGGACAAAAGCGCCCAGGTTGAAGACCGCGTGATTGCCGATCACTCGCGTATAAGTTGGAGAAATGTTGATGGTTTCGATCTTTGATCGCTGATCGGTATTGCCGACGCTGCTAAAGACAGGGCTGGAGGAATCGCCATCGCTGGTTACATTCTGGACGTTTAGATTGTCGTAGGAGTTAGGCGTCTGAAACCAGGAGCGGGAGTAATTCAGGTCCACGTGCATTGAATCAACGGCGGTGAAGTTATAGTCCACTCGGTCGAAGAGGTTTTGCTCGTTGCCTTTGTCGTGGAAGACGGCGAACTCCGGCGGATCGAGAAAACGGCCGGAGTTGAGGCCGTCGGCCTCGATAAAATTGCCCCACTTTTTGCCGCCGTAGGACAGATCAAAGCCGCCAGAGACCGATCCGAACGCGCCATAGGAAGTGTTGATGCTGCCAGTGGGTTTGGTGACGCCCTGGCCGGAGCGCGTGGTGGCCACGATGACCAGGCTGGTCTTGCCGCCGTATTCGGCTGGCGGCGCGCCGCTGATGACCTCGATCGATTGAATCGAGTTGGCAGGAATCTGGTTGGAGAAGACCTTGCTCTGCTGGTCGGTGATGGACTGGCCGTCCACGGAGAAGGAGTTCGATGCGTGGTCGCCGAGGCCGTGGAAGAGGCCGTTGGAGTCGGCCGAGACGCCGGGCGTGGAGAGCGTGACCAGCGAGCTGAGGGACGAAGTCGCGCTTTCCAGCGGCATCTTGGAGAACTGCACGCGATCTATGTCGGTGTGGAAGGTGGGGTCGGTCTCGACCAGATCGCCGCTGGCCTCGACTGTTACGGTCTGCGAGCCGCCGGCGACTTCAAGCACCAGGCTGAGGCTGGCGCCCACCACGGAGCGAAGCTCGAAGCTCCGGCTCTGCGGCGCAAAGCCGCTGGCCGAGACGCTGAGCCGGTAGGGATTGAAGGGGACATTTGCAAAGATAAATTGGCCGGTGGCGTCGGTGGACGCGGTGCGGTCCAAGCCGCTGACGTCGTTAATTAAATGAACCGTCGCGCCGGGGACCACCGCGCCGGAGGGATCGGTGACCGTGCCGCGCACCGGGCCGGAGCTGATGCCCTCGGCAGCAAAGAGGTGCAGAGAAGCAAAAATCAGAATGAGAACGGAAAGAATACGAAGAATCGGGCCGTGTTTGAACGGCATGGGAAAGCCTCCTGGAACGATCTGCATCGTGGGGAAAATACACCGTGGCGCGAGCTGCCGCGGCATCTTCTGAGCGACGAGGGGCTGCCATTTCGATTCCAATGTCCAGCGCTGGAGACGCGCTTGTATGACATACAAGGCGCAAACGGATCAAGCTGAAATGGAAGATCGAAAGAACGGCCCTAGGTCTTCTGACCGGATGATTTGCGCTTTCCCACCCTTTCCGCGATAAGACTGCGGAAAGGATGGGGCACCCATAGAGAGGTACATACGCGCGGTCAGCGACCTAGCAGCTAGCGGGAGGTGGGCGTGTGAAGAGCTTTGGACGCCAGTGGCGGATGATCGCTCGCGTCTCATAGGCCGGAGCGGCGGCTTGAATCTGGACGAGCACAACCACGGCAGCAATGGCCGCCGCCGGAGCGGACGGCTGCAGCGCGATGCACAGCGGGCAGTGCTCGGCATCGCTTTCGACCGGATGCACGTGCGCCACCTGGGCCACAGCCAGCAGTGTCATCAGGGCGATGCACAGCAGCGCGGCGGCCCTGAAAGCACGTGGCTTCCAGCGGCGGCTTACGCGGAAATCTGGCTGCAACCCTGTCAATAAAACCGTCCTCTACTTCAAGAATACATAGATTAGACGCGGCCAACCTGCTTCCGGGCGCAAATTCTGCCCGACGTTTCGCCTGATGAGACGTCCAACGCGCCTGGACGAGGCGATTTATTCCAGTATCTCGGGAATAATTAGTAGCACTTCCACTTTGACGCTTTGTCCATTCTGCGTAGCCGGGCGGAATTGCCACTGGGAAAGAGCGCCGAGCACGAACTTTGCCTGGGCGAAGCCCGGCGGGAAGGCGATGGACAGCGATTCAAAGCGTCCAGCCTGGTTCACAAAGCCGTGAACCATCAGCGCATCGGCATTGATTGAGCCGGGAGCGATATTGGGCCGTTCGATGCTGAAGGGCCAGGGCGCTTCGACGTGCTGGACATTGCCCTCGCCGGAGTGCGGGAGCGAGTACTGCAGAATCCAGCTCTTGGCCAAGCCCATGTGCAGATAGACGGTGTAGGAGACTCTGCCATTCCACAGCTCGGCAGTTTCCGGATATTTATCGGCCAGCGAAGAGCCCAGCACCACGGCGCCGAATTGGCCCTCTTTTTGCCGTGCAATATGAACGGCCGAAAACTGGCCGCCTTGTCCGAAGCCCGGCTGGGAGCCCTGGCCGGAGCCGGCCAGCGAAGAGGCGCCGGAATGCTGTCCCTGGCCCGTTCCAGCGGCCTTGCCAGTCTGGTTGCCATTCCCTTGCCCCGGCTGCGTGGAATGTCCTTGTCCAAACGATCCGCGCGCATTGGAGGGACCCGTCTGGTTTACCGGCGGCAGAACGACAGTTCCCTTCGCCATGCGCGTATTGGAGAGCGACATCACGGTGGCGGAGGTTGATTTTGCAGAGCCGGCGGCGGTGGTGATCGGAGCCGGCGGCGTGGGCTTGGCTCCGCGAAGAACTATCGGCGAGGTGGTGCGCGGCAGAAACGGCTGGTTCATCGAAGGCAGCTTGGTGGCGGG
>Ga0224529_1000655_pt1 | contig 24591 bp, 14 predicted proteins | sample CBST50metaG_FD_179893 | JGI IMG/M metagenome (GOLD analysis project Ga0224529, IMG submission 179893) | Peat soil microbial communities from Stordalen Mire, Sweden - C.B.S.T50 | ecosystem: Environmental > Terrestrial > Soil > Wetlands > Peat | place: Sweden: Norrbotten County, Stordalen Mire... | reverse complement strand
TTATGCAAAGTTTCTGATTATGCGCAGCGCCGCTCAGGTTTGGCCTCTGGAACCGGTCGCCAGTGCCGTTGGCGAGAGCGGGCGCTGCGCATAATTTCACAGACTCTCCAGGAACCGCAAAAGCTGGTCAGGTGGCTGGTACCGAAGGCCGCTTGTTTTTGCGGGCTGCAAGCGGGCAAGAGCGCGTTGCTTCATCGAGAGGTCGGCTTCGATATACATGTGAGTGGTTGTTGGGCTTTCGTGACCAAGCCATAATGCAATTACGGTAATATCGACACCGGACTGAAGAAGATGCATGGCGGTTGTGTGGCGAATGATATGCGGGGAGATAGTTCGCTGCCGCAACGATAGGCACTTCCGTGCGGCCGCACGGACGGCGAGTTCTAGGCGTTGCGTCACATTGGAGCGAGTCATTTGCGTTCCGCCGCGATTCGGAAGCAGGTAGCTGGAGTCTTCTGTGGAATCGAGGCGCCGTATCCATCTCCGCAGCAGCGAAACGGTAGAGCCCCACAATGGAACGCTTCTGTCTTTGCGCCCTTTTCCGTGGAGATGGACACAGGGCGAATGCTCCAGAATTAGATCTTTGAGGCGAATGCCGATGATTTCCGAGACACGTCCTCCGGTGTTGTAAAGCATGGTCAGTAGTGCACGGTCACGTTGCCCGGTCCACGTGCACGGGTCCGGCGCATCAAGGACAGCCTCGATCTCTGGCCGCGACAGAAACCCGAGCATGGGTCTGTCATAGCGCTTTGCCGGGATCGCGAGCGATCGTTCAACGACGGCAAGTTCCTTCACATCGTAATGGGCTGCGTATTTCAGAAATGTCCGGAGAGCAGCGAGGCGGGCGTTTCGACTGCGGATCGTGTTGTTGCGCTCGTGTTCCAGGTAATCGAGGAAGGCAAGCAGAAGATCTTGGTCGAGATCAGCCAGGGTGAATTTCGCCGGTGACTTTCCGAGCCGCTTTTCGGCAAAACAGAGCAACAGCTTGAAGGTGTCTCGATAGGCAGAGATCGTGCATGAACTGAGCGCCCGATCCTGTTGGAGATGATCAATAAAGAAGCGTTGCAGCAGGGTGGCGAAAGTCGGGGCCAATGAAGGTTTAGCCACGGTTGTCCTCCCGAGACTTCGCTGCGAGCTTTTCGAAGTTCCTGCCGGCGATGGCCATCAGTTCTGGAATGCCGGTCAGGTACCAATAGGTCTCTGAGACGCTGACATGTCCAACATATGTCGACAGGGCAGCCATCCCGTTTTCGATGCTGGCACCCTGCTGATACCAGAGTTGGACGCGCCGGCAGATAAACGTATGTCTCAGATCGTGGATGCGGGGCACGGCGCGGGCGCCGCGGGCAATCCAACCGAGATCCGCACGTATTAGCGCGAAGACGCTCCGGACAGTGCTGACTGGCAATGCCGCGCCACCGGAGGAGACGAATACGAAAGCTTCCGGGGACACTGGCGCATATAGCTGGCGAACAGCCGTATACCGCTCCAATGCCGCACAGACTGTGGAATGGAGAGGCACGAGACGTGACTTGGTGAACTTGGTCTGTCGCACCGTCACAATCCCAAGGGTCAAGTCGACGTCCGCGTATCGGAGATGCAATGCTTCTGAGATGCGCAGTCCCGTTGCGGCCAGTAGTCCAAACAGTGTCTCGTAGGTTGCCGGACGGAACCCTCCACACGGCCTCATCCTTCTGGCAGCATCCAGAAGATCGAGGATCTCCTGGTCCGTGTAGATGTGGGGCGTGACTCGTACATACCCTTTACCAAACATGCGCGTGTCGGGAATCTCTGTTCGGGGATCAAATCGCGCGCGATATGCGACAAACGGCCTTATGATCGATAGTCGGGCAGCCCAGGCCATACGCTTTGCAAATGGCCTCTGGCCCTGAACCCAGTCCAAGATGACGCGGCGCGTCAGTGGACCGCGATGGCCCGATTGGTCTGCAAAGCGAGCAAAAGCCATCAACTGAAATGCAGGAGATGTGAGCGCAAACCCACAGCAGCGACGCTCATCGAGATACTCCTGAACCAGAGACTGCATCGAGCGCTGTGAAGTCATAGCGCCCCCCCCGGCCAGGGCATGGCCACGGTACTGAGCTTGTTTACATCGACCTTGGTGTAAATCATCGAGGTATCGAGGCAGCGGTGCCGCAGAATGTCGGAGATCTCCTTGAGCGGACTTCCGGCCATGAGCAGCCTGCTTGCCAGACTGTGCCGAAGGATGTGAACTCGTGAATATGGCAGTCCGCATCTTCGATATGCCTGCATCACCGCTTTGCGAACTACGTTAGCCTTGACGGGCTTATCGTATGGCGCGCAATGACGAACAAACAGGGCACGGTTGGAAGTCCGGGGCCGTTCCGCCCGAAGATACTCAGCGATGGCGCTTCCTGTCTCCGCTAGCAAGGGAAGAACGTCGGTGCGCCGGGACTTGTTTGCAACTAGGCGAATCGTGCCGGCGCGCCAGTCGATGTCCGAGAGGCGTAACTGAATAACCTCACAGGCTCGCAGGCCAAGATCTGTCATACAACGCACCATCGCGTAGTCTCTCTTGGCCGCCCGGCTCGGTTGTCCGAAAGAATCGAGCAGTTGCTGAACTTCTTGCTCGGAGAGTGTCTCCGGCAGCGATGCAAGACGCCAGCGTGCCACGTTTGGAACGGCATCAAGGAGCCTCTGGACCGAGTCTCCAGTGAACGCCCGGAACTGAAGATAGTTGCGGATGATTCCGCAGAAGACCTTAATCGTTCCCCGGGCGTATGTTGTTTGCTCGCCCAACACGAATCTACTGATGTCTTTGGGCTGGATCCTTGCCAGGGAAATAGATCCCGATGCACCTTTCCTGGTCAGAAATCGGCGAACCACAGCCACGCTATGCCGTCGTGTACTACGAGCAAGCCCTTTGACTTCCTCCATGTAGCGATCAAAACGGTCCAGTTCATCCTGCAAAGGGTCCCGAGCGATCTCTTCGTTGGGGATAACGCGACACGCGCGAAGTGTGTGCAGCAAATGTGCAAGAGACGCTTTAAAGTCGTTGCCGCTTCGCCGGGCCCGTGACGAGCAATTACAGTGTGGCAGGTGTTCAGCGACAAAGTGGGCGACGCTCCTTTCGTCCACTTGCTCAATCTTGAATCCCTGCTGCGTAACCCATGCAGAGAAATGTCCGGCGCAAGACAGATAGTGGCCTCTGGTCGCCGCCGCGTAACGCTCGTGCTCAAGGTCGGAGGAGAACTCCGAGATATAAGGTTGCAGAACACTATCTTCCATCCATGCCCGCGCTTGGGCAGGAAATACAGCTTCATTTTTCATCATGATCTCCTTGGCGTCAGTAACGCCCACACCAGAAGACCACCGAAATTATGGATAGTTCAAATATGTTGAAAAGTGAGAATCCCTAGTGTCTACCTGCGCACACGGCCTATCACCTTGCGGAGCTATGCATAATCGGAAACTTTGCATAAAGGCGCGTCTGCTCGAATCCCGATTGCCCCATTCATCACGCCCGCAAGCAGCGGACAACCGCCGATGCAGTCATCAAGGCCGAACAGGAGAAACGCCGCCGCGAGGAGGCGATGGCGCAGACTACAGGATTGCGCGTATTGAAGGCCATCGGCGAAGCGGTTCCCGTTCGCCTGATGAAACGCGACCTGTTGTTTGTAGTTGAACGCCTTGCCGCCGTCTTGGACGAGCGCCGTCTGGCCATCATTTTGCGCCAGCACGGCATTGGCAAGCCAACCAACGCCGCCGATGCCCCGGCCAAGTTGCTCGCGTCCTTTCTTCGCAAGTCCGACGAATGCACACTCGGACGCCTGTTGGTTGAAGTGGCCATTCTGCAAACGGCGCACACGCCGAACGACTCCGGCAACGCGCTCCCCGAGGCCGCCGACTACTACAAGGTGGATGTGGCCGCAATCACGTCCAAGGTCAAACAGGAGTTTGCCGCGAAGGACAAGGCAAAGGCCACGAAGAAGATCATGCCGAAGCCACCCGCCAGGGTCGTGAAGAAGGCAGCCGCCGCGTAATCGTCAATAACCAGGAAGCCTGCGCGGAGCCTGAAACTACGGGCTCCGCATTTTTATGCCCGTTGCCCGTCTTCCCGCCCTCATTTGCGCTCCCGCATTAGCGGGAGGCCATTTCTCGCCCGCCCGACGGTCGCGAGCGTGCCGCTATGTAGCGTGTTTCCAAGACTGATGAGCATTTTACGGGATATTTCCTCTTTCGTCATATAACGCGCATTGGATCAATGGCTTGCCATGAATTCGTTTGCAAGTGTTCCTTATATTGATTCATCTGAGAGGTTGTACAAAAATGCGGGGATATGACTATTATTGAAAGTATTTAGAAATATTCAACAAGGGAAACTGGATGCCTGAAAACTCAGCCACATTCATCATACGAAGCCCAAGACAGATGCTCGTTCTTAAGGCAGCAACTCGTCAGGAGATATTGGACGTTCTGGCTTCAATGAAAGATGTATCGATCTCTGAACTTTCCGCCGCGCTCGACCGACCAGCCGATAGTCTCTACTATCACATTCGCATTCTCCAAAAGGCAGCGCTTGTTCTCGCTGTGGGAAACCGCGGCACTGGAACACGCGAAGAGGCGCTGTATCGTGCTGTCGCACCGGATTTGCGGCTTGCGTATGAGCCTGGTGCAAAAGGCAACGCCAAGCGCGTAACGGCCATTGTGGATTCGATGTTGCGGTTGACCTCGCGTGACTTTCAGGAAGCGTTTCAGGACAAAGAGACAATTGTCGACGGTGGGCAACGTGAACGGTGGGCAACTCGTACAACCGGATGGCTTTCAGAAGAACAGGTGGCCGAGGTAAACCACCATATCGCCACTTTGTTGCAGACGACAACAACATCGTCCCACACCAAAGGTCACCTGTTTGCGCTCACGATGGTGCTTACTCCGTTGAATCGATCCGCTACGAAAAGGTCTAGAAGCGGCAAGCAGTCGGACAAGCAGAGGAGTAGGGGCAAAGGCGAGAGCCATGGGATAAAATCCGGCAATCGGCAGACTACCATGCAACGTTCCAAATAAACCGACGAACAAACAACCCGCCGGATCAACCGAGGGCAATGACGCAGTAATTCAAGGAGATATTCATGCGAGCTACCTTTATTCAACTACGGGCTTTTCTGCTTCTATATGGCCTTGGCCTGGGAATATCTGTCCCCCTGCTGGCCCAATCGGCACACGACGCCAAGAATCTGCTGCATCTGTCTTACCTCGCCAGCGGCGGAGATAACTGGACGAAGTTCGCCCAAGCAGAGATTGCCGGCGACGTGAACGTAGGCGGTACTACCGGTAGCTTTCATCAGATTGTCGATTTGAAGAATGGAAGAGATGTTATGACCGTCGAAGCCGGATCCATCTATCAGAAACTGGCCACGCTGCAGGATTCGGCCTGGCAGGCCGATCGCAGTGGCCTGGCGACTGTCTGCGATACGCCCGCTGCCCGAGTGGATGCCATCAACGAGTCGTTTCAGGATCGCAACGGTTGGTTTACCGCTCCTGAGAACGAGTTGATCTCCTTGGGAGCGCGCCAGGATCAGGGCAAGAGCTTCGATCTGGTTGCCGTCACACCACAAGGCGGCCGCAAGATGACGCTTTGGCTTGGTGCCACTGATCACCTTCTCTATCGTATCGACGAGTTGGACTCCACTCATCACGAGAGTGACACCATCTTTTCGGATTACCGAAAGATCGATGACGTGATGATGCCGTTCACCATACGCCAGACGAATGGCGATGCCAGCCAGGATACCGTCCTGCAAGTGAAGGTCCTCCGCTTTTTGCCAACGATAGACGAGGCAGCGTTTATCCCGCCTCCTTCCACATTCAAGGACGTTCGCCTGCCTGGTGAGCAGAGCAGTGCGACTGTGCCCTTTACCATCATTGATGGCCGCATTCTCGTTGAAGTATCCATCGAAGGACATCCAGCCCTTCCCTTTCTGCTCGATTCAGGAGGAAGCAACTACATTACACCGGAGGCAGCCAAACGTCTGGGGCTGAATGGAAGCGGCAACTTCGCATTTGACGGAGTCGGAACTGACCAAGTGAATGTGCAGTTTGCCAAAGTAAAAAGAATGAGCCTTGGACCGATTGAAATGCTGGATCAGCAATTCACTTTAGGTCCACTGCCGGATATGCTTCAGGACCGCGGGAAAGAGGCTCCAATTGCCGGCTTGATCGGCGCTGAGTTGCTCAGGCGTTTTCCCACGACAATTAACTATCAGCAGAAGACACTCACCTTTTACAAGCCGGGAACCCCGCCGCGAGTGCAGAAAAATGCGGACTCCTTCCAGCTCTTTTTCGATGGAAGTCATTCGCTTATTCAGATCGAAGTCGATGGCATCGCCGGCATATTCGGAATTGACACGGGAGACAGCGATTCCGTAACCATTTTCGGCCCCTTTTACAATGCGCACGAATTCCCCATCGAACAGCCTGCGCAACCCATTTGGCAAGGCGGGTTCGGGGGCCGTGGATCTGCGCTACGCACTCGCATTGGTAGCATCAGTTTTGGTTCTTGGCAACTCGATGATCCGTTGATCACATTGAACTTTTTCCGGACAAGGTGCATTCTCCAGCGATACCATCGCTGGAAATCTCGGTTACAAAATCCTTAAGAATTTTGTTATTACGCTCGACTACGAACACCGCAAGGGATATCTCCAGCAATCCAACGACTTCGGAAAACCCGACGAATACAATCGTGCTGGCCTGTCTCTGAAGCGTGTCAACAAAGGTCAGGTTATTGTCGATCGAGTGAATCCAGAGACGCCCGCTGCGCAGGCCGGCATTGCGGTTGGAGACACAGTCCTCACGATCAACGGGAAGACGCCGCAAGATGATATATCACTAGATGCGTTTGAGAGCGTGCTGTACGAAAAGGCCGGAACACCGCTCGACATCCTCTATTTCCGGCAAGGCGAAGAGAGACATGCAAAAATTCAACTCAAAGAGTTGCTCCCGCTCCACGGGACAATGAAGGCTCTTGGGAAAGACCTATCAACAAAGTGAGCGTATCTTCGGATCAGGATCAGATTGAGAACGAAAAGTCGGTCAGTGTCCGCGTGAATTGTCCATAAGCAAACCTCATTTGCCGTTATGTGGAGGTAGACTTGCGTACATCTTCCGTCTTTTATTCGTGTTTAGGCTCTGACCAGTAATTGTCTCTATCCTTGCTGGCTGTATAAGCGCGGAGCGGAGTGCATAGTGCCGCAGTTGGGTAAGCCCAGACGACAACAGGCCGCAAAGGGAATTTCACGCTAAGAGAATGCTCTGTTATACCGGAAACAGCATCGGCTGCTCTTCGGCAATATCTTTGTATTTGTGGCTCTGCGCAAGAAACTGGTAGACCACCTGATTTTGCTGGGTTTTCAGGAGACGGGGATTCCGGCAGCGGGTTCAGTCTGGTGTGGCAAGAATTGCTCTGAGGGCTGTGCCTACAGGTGATTTCCAGCGATTACGGGTTCCGTTTGAAGGCAGAACCTGAGTTGCGATGACGTTCAGGCGAAAGGCCGAATTGCCGGCCAGGCTCGGATCGGGGCCGGTTCCGGTCACCCCGCTGACCGCCAGAAAAGTCTGAGGCCGTTCCCCTCGAAGCCAGCTTTCGTTAGCCAGACAAGATCATCAACCATCATAGAATGAAACAGTTGCAGGAACGTTACGGTGCCATCCCTATCCTGGGAGCAACGGGGACCACGAACACGCAACCGGCTTTACCTCCCTGGCATAGAGTCTCGCAACCGACGACCATAGTCGCCAAAGCCGTCGAGATCTTTCCTTGGCCCGGAATTCAAAAACCCGCGTAAAACGCGCACTTTTACACTTTCTCGACAAGAGCCGTATTTGTGATGGTACGCTCGAACGAAGGTATTCACGAGTTTGGAGTCGTCGCCTCGACGAATGGCCGTGTGCGTGTCCAGCAGCAGCGGAGCATGGGCCAGCGAGCGGCAAATGATACCGGGCGTGTACATGAACTGAGTCAATCCCTGCGTTGAGAACGAAATGCCGAGGCCAGTTGTGACCATATAGACCACTTCTTGCGGAAACAAAATGTGATGCAGCTCCCGGATATTGATGCCAAGAGATTTTGCCTGATCCATGAGAGTTTTGTATAGGGCAGGATGCGCACTTTCCTGGAGCACGATCCAGCAATCTTCCGCGAAATCTGTTAGTGATACGGAGCTTTTACTCGCGGCGGAATGATGTTCAGGCATTACGGCGTGGAGCGGAGCTTTTGACAAGAATGTGTATAGAAGGCTCTCTGTTTGAACAGGGCGCGTGATGATTGCCATATTCAATACGCCGTCCAGAAGTTTTTGGGTCAGAATGGGCGCAACGTCGGTTGTAGTTTCAACCTTGAGCTTTGGAAACTGCGGCAGGTGAACTTGGAACAGCAGCGAGAGCAAGCGCGGGTCGATGTACGGTGAATGACCGACGAGCAGAATATGTTCCTTACCCTCGTATGTCATCTGGCCACGATGAATACCAAGTTTGATGTGCTGTATGGCTTGGCGAAACTCATTGACAAGTTCGGTTCCGGCCTCGGTAAACACAACTTGCTTGCTGTTGCGGTCGCAGATCGGGAAGCCGACAATTCCTTCCACCTGCTCAATCTGGCGGCTCAGGATGGATTGGACCAGATTCAGTTGGATTGCAGCACGGGTAAAATTCAGTGCTTCAGCCAAAGCCAGTATGGCCTCGATATGTCGCGTCTCAATAGCACTGGCATAACGCACTCCTGGTTGGGGGATAACCAAGACTGGAGATGGCAGATGATCTCCAGAGCCGCTTACGATTCCAGTGTCCTGACGCCAGCGCGTTCAACGCCCATGGGCACATCGAACCCACCTATAAACATGGATATTAGCAATTGATGAACCAAATCCTACGGAAGAATTATTGCTTGTAATATATTGAAAAATAAGCGTTTGCATTACTCAGGCCGAGCCGCAAAGGAATTGCGGCTATGTAAAAATTACCCAGAGGAGCAAATTTTACCTGCTGCCAGATTGATTTTCCGGATGGGGCTTTATTAGCGCCGAAGGCGACCACTTTAGTGGCCGCGCAGTTCAAACCGGCGACTTCCAACCACAACCACCTGCAAGGCTTTCAATTACCCACAAGTTCAACACCGATGCAGACGCCCAGTTGAATATCAACGAGGCGAGTTAATCCTCTCCAGACCGTTTCGTTACCGGGAGGCGGGTCCGAGTTACGCGCTAAATAGCCTCCCAGCTGCGCATCCAGCAACGTCAAGCCCGCCAGTTCCTGCTCGATCCACTCCTGGCCGCCACAAGTCTCCGGTGCGAGTGCCTGTTTTGCTGTTGCTTCCATGACAACAGTTCAATGCCCAGCAACTCCCTCTGAAAAGTATCTCGCTTGAGACCGAATCTGCGCCGTCAACACCGACACCGGCAGGCTCGAGTTGTGGGTAATTGAAAGCGCAGAGCCGTAGGTTTCCCGTTTGTAATAAAACTCGTAATCTGATTTTGCTCTAGAATCTCATCCCGGCACTGAAGATGAAGTTTCTGGGAGAAGAAGAGGTCGAAGTCGACTTGCCGAAAAGTGGCGAGTTCAAGGAACCTTGCGGTGTGCTCAAACTCGGATGGTTAAGCACGTTCCTTGCATTGGCCTCTACATACAACGAAGGCTTCCATTTTCCTCCGGAATGTTCTAGAAAATGCGGCGAAAAAGAACGAGAAATCTCCAGTCCGGTAAAGATAAAGTATGGACTATTCGCGATGTTTACGGGAATGCGCGGTTGATTCGCCGCCGGATTTGTTTCGAAGTTGCCGTATTTCGTGCGGGCAACGGTCGGACTATTCAAATCCGTAGCCCAGGCCGCCCGGTCGTTATAAACAGTGTCTCCGTTCAAATCCTCGCCCACAATAATATTCATCAACGATCCGGGATAAAAGTACATCATCGGTTGAATCGTGGCAACATGCGGCAGGGTAAGTGTTCCAAAAAAATGTCCGTATGGCAAATGGGAATTTGACCGTCCATAATCATCTTTCAGTGAGTATGGGTTAGATGGCATTCCATAGACATCTCCCTTCGCGAAATTGCTGCCCATACCGCCAGATAAGGAAACATACTTTCCCACGGCGCCCATGTAATAAACGGATATTTCACTTCCTTTGTTCATGCCCTCGGATTCATATTCAAAGATATTTTCGAGCTTTCCTGTCGGCCGCACGCCACTTTCCGGATCTTCCACATTGTAGGTTCCGGGGAAAGGAGCATTCACATTCCGCTCGTCATACTGACGTTGGCCAAGCGAATGGAAGAACATCACGTTCAAGTGACCCTGTTTCCCGATTTGCCGGGAGATGCTGACATTTTCTCGCACCATATAGGAAGCATGCAAATGCGAACTGAGAGCATAAAAAGACGGTATTGCGTCCGATTGAGCGCCTGTCAAATTCGTCGGAATCGTCAAAAAAAAGTCTGGATTTGTATAGATATATTGCGTCGTTTTGTTCGACTGAAAGCGTTCGACCGCTAAGATCGAGCTAAGTGGAAAACGGTCATAGAAAATTCCCAGGCTGACTTGCAACGAAGTCTTGGCAGGTTTCTTCGCACTTCCATCAATGCCCCATTTAAGAGACAACCGAGGAGCAACGCTGACGCCCGAGGTTCTTCTCTGCGCTTCAGCCCGCACTCCAAAGCTGATGCCGAGATTGCTGCGCGCATCGAAGTCGTCCTGCGCAAAGCCCGCAATGTCTGGCTCTGAAGCCGAGACAACGCCTTTTCCCGTCGTGATCTGAAACTGGCTCGCCCCACCTCCGTTGGCGCGAATCTGGCTACCGGTAAGTCCGGCGGCAAGACCCTGCATCATAATCTGGTAAGTGTTCAGAGAGATAAAGGTAAACGTGCCATTGAAGTTATTGGCCATTATGTTGTTGTTTTCATAGTCGTGCGCTTCAACGCCGATCGACAGCATGTGTCTTTTCCGGACCGCTCTCAAAACATCTTTCATGGTGAAATTGTCCGTACCCGTTGTGCTGTTGCCAATCGAATTTCCTCCGCTCGTAAAAGCTCCGGTAATAACGACCTCGGGAGTTGCATTCATCGAATGCTGTTTCGTCGATCCAGAGTCGTAGGAAAATTGGAATTGATTATTAACATTTGTGCTAAATGTATGGTTATAGGTAAAGCTAGTTGCCACCCATCGGTTCTTCTGCCGATACGCGTGGTCAACGAGACTTAAATCGCCGACGCCAAGGTTATTCGAAGAATTCAAATACAGATTGGCATATCCAGTAGCGTTATCTTTTTGGCCAAGAGAAATGGCGGGAGCAACTTCGAATCGTGCCATGTGCTGCCCGGAATCGGCGGAACTCCGGAAATTGACCTGTTCAAAATCTGCATTTAGCACTTGGGCATTCACAATGTTTCCCATATCGCTATAGCTCCGAGCTGCCGTCAATCCATAAGAGATTCTTTTCCCTACATGCCCATGCAGAGATCCAGACCCATTGATTTCATCGTATGGAGTCTTCTCGGGAGCAAAAAAGCCCTGCGCCGACAGGTCGGTTGTTGTTCCTCTGGCCGACACAGCACCGCCGAATTTCACCTGTGAAGGATCGGTAAAAATATCCACCATCATGTGCCAGGTGGTTGCATACTCCGCCGAGAAAGTGCCGGTCGCAATCCGAATGGACCTGATCAGGTCTTTCGAGGGCAATTTTGTCGGGTCAATGACCATCCCGTTGAGGCGGTAACCGGCATCGGAGCCAACCATAGCCTGAAGTTGCTGCTGAAAAACGCTCGGATCATCGGACATTTGCTGGATGTCTTTGTCACTGAGATAGCTTTCACCAAGCGAGGAGCCCTTCGCATCCCCCGTACTGCCGACGCTGATGCTTTGTTCATAAACCAGCAAGGACAATGTAACTTTCAGATTGGCCAGTTTTCGCCCTGTTACAAGGAACTTTTCCTGATGATACGGCGCAAATCCGTCCTTAAAAACATCGAGGCTATAAGATCCGAAAGAAACATTTTTAAAGATAAAGTTTCCATTCTCGTCGGTTTGCGATTCGATTGGCTCCGCACCTTTCCTCGATAACTTCACAGCGGCATGAGGAACAACAAACTGACTCAAATCGAACACCGTTCCTTGCACATCGGCGCCCTGTTCCGCAGCCATGCAAAAATGTCCAAGCGCGAACCCGAAAACTGCAAGAATTGCATACCACCAAACTTTCATACCATCTTCTCCAATTTCCTTAATTACTATCGATACGCATTCTCTTGTCAACGCTGCAATCGCCGCCAGCAGGTCGGCGGAGAGGGGGAACTTCTCGGGTAGAAATCGCCACGCTGCGCCCGTTTGCAGAACCCACAGTATGCTCTCCAGACAGGCTCGATTCGAAACCGGTGGTCGTCCATGCTTATCGCGCCGCTGCCTCAGCTTGGGAAGCAAGGGCTCAATCAATTTCCACTGCTTATCCGTCAACAGCTTCTACCGCTTCTTCATGGCAGAAGCTCAACAGACCTACTCCCCAAACGTAAGTACCTGATTTGAGGCCGAACCTATTTTTGAAACACTCTCTACTCAGATGGCTCTTCTCCCCCTAACTTACATGTGGGCATTCACACTCCGCTTATCCTTTAAATCGAATTTCCAGATAGAAGACATCTTATAGACCTCAAGAGTATTGAGGATGCTCCCTGATCGCCCCGTTTCAAGTTCTATGCCTTGAACATTTGTGGTCGCAGGTATCTCCTTGAGGATGTACCGCCTTCCGCCATCGATAAAAATCTCAGCTACAGACTTGTCGATCAAAATCTCCACTGATCCAAGGCCTTTGTCGAGATCGCGAAACTGGAGAGTGGCCAGAGGGTTTCCCTGGTATCGAATCGTCAGCTCGTCATCTCTCTCTAAGGTCACCTGCATATTCACGTGCAGAGGTCCGGGAGGAATGAGATGTAGCCTATGGTTGGCATCCGCAGCAGTAAGCGACGACCAAGCATATTCCTTGGAGTGCAACACTTCGATTTCCCGAATAGGAGCAGCGAGCAATCTCAGGCCGTCCCGTGTGGTAGCCAACCTGAATTCCGTTGGGAAGAGCATCATCTGATTAAACGACATGCCCTGTTCGGTGATTCTTCCCCACGCCATTTGGACACGCCTTCCGTCCGGCATATCGGCGAAGGACTGCGCCGCATAAAGAACGTCTTCTCCATTCGCGTTCTTTCCTTCCGCATAGCGCAGTTCTGGTGATTCGGGTGTGAATGTGCTGCCATCGAAACTGCCGATAAAGTATGTGGACGAACCGCCATGAAGTATCCACTTGCGATGACTGGTATCTCCGTCAACAGGTAACTCAAAGAAATCCGGGCATTCATGAAGCCCCTTGAAGTGACTCTGCCACGTCCATGATTTGAGATCAGTCGAAGTGTAAAAAGACATACCGTCATTCTCAAACAAGACCATCACCCAATGCCTTGTCGGTTCATACCAGAAGACCTTTGGATCTCTGGTGTCGTTCGTGCCTGCCTCGCTGTTGCTGTCAAGGACTGGATTACCCATAAAGCGGGTGAACGTAACTCCATTGTCGGTGCTGTAGGCAATACACTGCACCTGCTTATGCGAGAAACGGTCGAAGGCTGTGTACACCAGCACGAGTGCATCTTTCCCCCACCCGCCGTCATTGTTGTGATCGACGAGACTTGAACCGGACCAGGGTGAGCCCAGTTTATCGACCATAAGCGCAGGCGCCAACTCCCGCCAGTGAACCAAGTCCTTGCTCACTGCGTGTCCCCAATACATAAACCCTGTCTCCCACGTCACGCCAAATGGAAACGCCTGCCAGAACAGATGGTACTGGCCCTTGTAGAAAATCGGACCGTTGACGTCGTTGCTCCACCCCCGCTTCACCGTGAAGTGGAATTGTGGCCGATTGCGCTCTTTGTATAAGGAGTCCTCACCGTTGATCTTATTTGCTTGGTAAATACGGTTCAGCGCGATCTGAGTTGAAGGGCCGGACAGGGTGATCGTCTGACCTTTAAAGTCGTTGACATCAATAAATATCCAGTATTCAATTGAACCTTCTGCCAATTGCACGGGAAATTCACGCCTTACCATTCCATCAATGCCGATTTGAAACACTCGCATTTTGGCTTTGTGATCAATCGGGATATTCAAATATCGTTGCGTGATATGCATTGTCCTACTCTGCGCAAAGAGGGAAGGTGTCAGACAGAGAGAGACAACTAAGATCCAACTGAAAGATCGTAGTTGGATTCGATGTGCTGTGTCAGCAACGGACCGTAACCGGTTGCCATTGAAATCGCGGATCACGCTGCTTAGTTCTACAAATGACTGCACGGTCTGCCTCCAAAATGAGCTTTTTCAGATAGATGCCACTCTCCTCGACGGCTGGCGGGTGCCCCACATTCTGAAATGTCCAAGCGCGAACTCGAAAACTGCAAGAATTACATGCCACCAAACTTTCATACCATCTTCTCTAATTTCCTTAATTGAGTATTACGGGAACCCTCGTGCTAATTTGCAGAAGGCATCTCGACATGATCGATAACAATCGCGTTGACAGGGCCTGTTTGTTTTATCAATTTAAGGCCGAGTTGGTTCTTGATTGCACCAACGGCGGTCTGTCCCCCGAAGTCCGTCTGTGCGTTCGACGCCGGGCCATTTTTCTCCGGCGTGAATTCAAGATTGAAGTCGAAGTGCCCGGTGAGCCCCGTTCGATCCAGGAAGGGGCGGTTTTCCATTCCCCCAAAAACAGTTCCCATGCCGCTCAAAAAGCCGGCAGCCTGCTCCATGGTTACGTCCACCATTCTCAAATGTAGTTGACCGTCCGGTGTTCGCCACGCATCCAACCCGCAAAAAAGCGGGCGCTTTGCGGTACCGCCGGCGTCGGGTGTCTGACTATCGGTCATGGCGACACAAACTTCACTCTCGGGATGTGGCTGGAGCTGTGGCCCCGGCTTGCCCGGCTTCTCAAGAACAAGCGCGTAGACCGGACCCTGTTTGACTTCGGTGTGCATCGTCAGCTTGAAGCGATCCTCAAGAAGAGACTGCAACATCAACCGCAATTGGTCTCTGGTCGGGGTCCCCTCCGCGCGCGCCTCAATGTCAAACTGGGTTGTCTGCGACCATTGCGGCAACTGAGTCATCAACTGCTGATACTGGCTTGCATCGACAATCTTGTACGCGAAGATGACGTAAATGAATAACTGGAGGTTCGCTGAGAATAAACCTTTCGCGGGCGGGGCGCCATCGAAGGGCATCAAGTCATCATATCCTCTCCTCGGTGCATCGGGGCTACTCTGCCTGACCGAGGCAACTTCGAATTCCAACTTGCCTCCTGCCGCCTTCTGCCACTCCGGCATTGAAGGGGCGTGAACCATCGGTGCATTGTCCGCCGTTGTTTGAGCATTCAGGCTGGCCGCGCCCGATACATTCAGCACGACAACCGTCATCAAACTGGCTACAACAATCTCTCGCGGTCCACGGATGTGCCGCTTTCGTTCAATACAATCGAGCATGATTCTCACAGATTCCTTTCTTTAAAGAGGTTTGTAAGCAAGGTTATCAGCACCCGGTTGCCGTACAAAAAAATGTTACTATCGGTACGCATTCTCTTGCCCCGTCACAGTTATGACGAGGCAAGAGAATGCGTTTAGTTAGACCTTTTTACTAACGATCAGAACTCAGATCGTGCTACAGGCTCCGCATGGGACGAAGGAAGTTCATCGTAGAGAGGCTGCGCAGGTCTCAGTCCTGGATTCCCCTCGGCTACCGAAATTGCCAGAATGCGAATCTTATCGTTGTCGGGCAGCCTCAAGGTCTTCGCGCCGGAAGGAACATCCATTGCATAACCAAACAAGTAGGAATAGGCGTAGGGCACATTTTTCCCTGCTGCGTTGTGATGATGGCTGCAATACCATGCCAAGTCCGCACGCTTAATGAAGCCCGGCTTCAGGCCCGTCATTTCGCCATAGTTGTCCTGCGAAACGTCTTTTGAACTCCACTGCCGATCATCCCACTGGCCGATGAATCCGCCCCAGTCCTGAATATTGAAGATTGTCTTTTTATTGCCGGCTTCAAATTCCGCTTTCTGATCGCCGTCGGCTGATGCCGCCAGCAAGTAAATGCGATTGTAGTGGCCTGCTGGCAGCGCAATCGTCTGGCCTTTCGCCACGACTGCGTTAGGTGCACCGGGTTTGACTGGAGTCAACTCGAAGTCGACGCCATTGAAGTCGATGTGTGTAGGCAGCATCTCGGCCGGTAGTGCATTGCCCTTGCCATCAAAACCAGCTCCGTAGTGATCACCATCATTGCTGGCTGTCGCTGCGTCATAAGGCAGGGGCACGTACGCAGAAAGGCAAGAAGGACAAGGCGGCCATGATGCGGTCGCTGTGTCATAAGGCAGTACTACCGGCTTGGACCACACGGCGGCGAGCCTAACCGGCCCGGAGGATAGCCGGACCGCGAACGTGCGCGGTTGATAAGCGCTGAACGAAGTTACCAGATCACCTTCGCTTACGGTTGCTGTCCCCACCGGCTGTTCCTGTCCGTTCAGTTCGCGTGCACTGACAATCGGCGCGGCAAAGGAAATTCGAATATTCGGCTGCGGTTTGCCATCGAGTTCCACCAGGCGCACGATAGTCTCGTCGGAGTTTTCTGCCTTCTTTAGGGCCAAAACCCGTATCCGCGGATTGGAGACTTTCAACAGAGAAAACGTCGCACCCAGCGAACCTGAGTGCTTCGAAGTTTCAAAGGCAATCAGTGGTGCGTTCAGCCGTTGCGCCTGCCAATCCGTTTGCGCGTTGCGCCAGCCAGCCGCGTGGCCGGTAATGCCGTAAACAAACTCGTGGTGTCCAATGTCCTGTGTAGCCTGGTCCGCATAGCCTCCGGCTGTGCCTGGAGTTCGAATCAACGTCAGGCGAATCGTACGATCATTTGGCTTGTCCGATCCGTTCTTGCAGTCAGTCAGAATCGTCGCTCCGAATGTGCCAGTTGTGTCCGTCAAGTCGATCCACTGGTGCGACGGCACTTCAAATTTCTTCGGCTCCGCTGTCGGCCGCTCGATGGTGCCGATGTCCCAGTTATACGTGGCCATTGCGTTCGATACTGTCAGCGGGAAAACCGCCTTGAGATTTGACTCCCGCGTGTTCCAGTCAATCACGTTTCCGAACTCGACACGCTTGCCGGCATCGCCTGCCGAAAGACTGATCGTCTGGACAAACCGCGACCCCGCCGTTTCGCGGGATACTTCTATAGCTACGCGGACAGGTCCATTCTCAACCACGCGGATCTGTGCCGGACCTGCAACGTAAGCCTTCGGAGCCGCCTGTTCCTGCTCCCAGTCCATATTCCACGCCGGCCATTGCGCAGGATTGTCATAGGAGATGGCGAGACGCGCTGGCGCGGAGAGAAGCTCCTTGCCAATCTTCTTCTCGAAGATGCTGGCCACGTCTCCGTCTGCGTTCAATCGCACGCGGTAGTAGTCATTTTCCAGTTCTGCCGGCGGCAGACTCGGGCCGTTCTCTGCTTCGTTCTTGATTACGTGCAGGTGCGAGTTAGAAACACTTGGACTCCTATCGGGCTGGACATCATAAACCGCATAACCAACAGATGGTACACTGGCTACGAAGATCACCTTGCCATCCGAAATCTGTGCCGGTGCCTCTCTTCCATCTGGGCCAGTGATATGAACGGCTTTTGGCATACCTTCAGGAAAGTGGACGCTGGCTTCGACAATATCTTCGCGCGCGATATTCAACGGATTGAAAACAACGATTGGCACTCCTTTGGTCTCGGTATTCAGTCCCGCAGAAACAGCCTCCGTCGCGTTCTTCAACACATCTGCGAACTGATTCATCGCAATCACATCGTCGTTCCATGCAAACTCGTAGCTTCTCGGAGTTGCCGTTCCCGCCGCAAGGTCATGAAAATGCGCGCCCATCGCCAGTGTCCATGCATCGTTCAGACGTTGCAGTGGATACGGTCGCGCCCCCAGCCACACCGCCGCCACCGACGACTTTTCCGCCGCATCAGCCAACAACTCTTCTTTCCTGATCCATCGCTTCTGATAGGCTTGCGATGTCAGGGACCCTGCAGAGTGATTCGTCAGTTCTAATTCGCCCGTATAACGCGGGAGGCTTGCAGCCTCTACAGGTGTGATATTCAGGAACATCTGGTCGGCGGTTGCGGAGATCACATGAACCGGGCCGTCGCCTACGTTGACCTGGGGTGCAATGAGATGCGCTTCTCGGGAGTCAAAGAACTGTTCAGTCGGCGGAATGCTCGCGCTCCCCTGTGTCACAATGGCTTCCAACCGCTTCACGGATTCTTCATTCGGTGCCCCGCCAATATCGCCGGTTCCGTAATAATGATAGTCCGTGAAAAGGCCAGTGGCTTTGCCGTTCCCGATCACCCGCGCGGCCCAATCGCCCTGGTATCTTTGCGCCGCACGATCTTTCTCTGACCGGGCGAGCGCAACCTCTTCGCTGCGCAGAGCGAAGAACTCCTCCATTTCCTTCTCATTAAGTTGCTGACCGCTCTGTCTTGCCTGCTGTCTTTTCTGTTGCAACGCATCGATCCTTGTTCGCAGATCTTCGAGCGCATGGTTGGAAGGCATCGGCGGCAGCGGCTTGCTAAGGTCGGTGTCAATCCCACCGCCATAACTACCAGGGTTGAGGCCAGCGAGGACGCTTTCGCCATCGGGTCCAACCCAGACACCCACATTGAACGGAGTTCCTGTTGGTGTGCGCTCCAGTGATTGCGGGCCACCAGCGTCGGCCGAAGAACCCCACACCAGTTTCTGCGTCGAGAAGCCCTTCACGCCGGAGTGCGCCAGGATGGTTGGCAGTGAGGCAGGAAACCCGAAACAGTCCGGCAGCATAAATTCTTCGCTAGACTTGCCCAATTCCTTGCGGAACCAGTCATTCCCATAGAGGACTTGGCGGATGATGGCTTCCGCGCTGGGAGCGTTCACGTCTCCTTCCTCCATCGACGAACCCGCCGGGAACCATCTTCCCTCATCCACATACTTCTTCAGCTTCGCGAAATCCTCCGGGAAATACTCCTTCATGAAGCGGTAGCGATTGGCTCCGCTGAAATTGAAGATGTAGTGCGGATACTTGTCGAACAGGGTGAAGTTACTCTCCATAGTTTTGCGAAGATATTCATCGATTACTTGGGGATACTCCCATCGCCATTCCGTGTCCAGGTGTGCGTAACCTACCACGTAGAGAGTCGGCTGCTTGCTCAGGTCGGGGGTTTCTTTGGTTTGCATCAGAGTTGTGGTCTGCGCCTTGACCGTCCAAGACAGAGTCAAGAAGACCAGCGAGAACGCTATCAAAATCGTGCGGAATTTTTGCATTGTAACTCCTCCAAAATGCGTGGTTTGAAGAACTACAGAAATTCTGGTCATTGCATTTCCACGGCTGCGTTTCAGAAATCGAGCGCATTCCCTAATGTGCGCATTTTTTTACTGATTATCACAAAAATCCAACCTACATTATGCTTGCTGAGCTAGCACGACACACTCTTTCAAGTCAGTGAGCTTGATTATGATTTCCCCCCCGGCACAGCCTGTGAATCGCTGCGCCGGGGGGCCTGAACCAAGGCAACTTGGCTGAACAAATAAAAAAATGGGAAAGAGATCCCAGGAGTAATTACCTCTTTCCCTGGCGAATTAACTTATTGAAGTTCTGTCGCCGCAATCAATGCATCAAGTGCTGAGGCTTGACGAGTTCCGTCGCCTGTATCAAACGGTCCTTCCCAGTAACCACCAAATTCATAGCTGGAACCTTGGTTATTCTTCCAGATGCTGTTGGCATTGGTATCCACAAAGGTCTTATATTGCGTGCTCGAAGCTGCCGCACTTAATTTATAAAGATTGCGAACAAAGATGCCTTTGAATTGCGGCCCATCTGGTCCCGACAACGTCGGCTCGTGCAGAACACCGGCGGTCGTCACAAGATTTGTCATGGCCGCGCTGGCGATCGCTTGTGCTTGAGTTAACAATGTCGAGTCCTGATCGGCGTTGTAAAGCTCAACCAAACCACCGAGAATGACTCCCTGGTTATACGTCCAGGTTGTCTGTCCGTTGTTCGTACAAGCACTCGGATTGGTCTGGTTGAGACCGTCATTGATCAGATTTGAGGAGTTAATCATGCCGGAGGCGTTGAACCATTGCCACTCTTTCTGAGCCCATGCAAGATACTGCGCCTTCTGGGTTGCGTCGGTGGTTCGATTCGCCAAGCCAGCCGCCAGTTCAAGAAAAATTTCATTGGTGATGGCGTTCTTGTACGCTGAATTGGTTAGATCCTTGCTCCACCACACGCCACCGCCGCAGGTAGTCGTATCCCATTGTCCGGCCATGTCGGTGAAGATGGTTTGCGCCATCGTAAGATAGGCTGCGTTTTTGGTAAGATCGTAAGCATCCATCCATGCCAGCGCCCACCAGCCCTCGTCATCGTTGGCGCTGGTGATGAAGTTGGTGCTCCCGTTGGCTATGTTCGCATTAGCGAACGTGTTGGAAACCGCGCTGAGGTACGTCGTGGTGTTCGTCGCTCGGGAATAATCCACCAGCACGGTAACGGCATTGGCTGCGTTCCACCAGCCGGTGGGTGTTTGGTAGAGCCCGGTAGCCTGGACGTACCAATTTTGCATCTGCTGCACACCATCTGCTGCTTGTTGAGAATAGGTGGGAGTTGAAGTAGTTGTGGCAGTGCTTGCAGAAGTTCCACCACAGGCAGATGTAGACAGAGCAAGAACACAAAATCCACAGAGCAAAGCGCCCCGGTTAAAGAGCTTTGTTGACATCTCTTTCTCCTTTGCATTTTTAAGTAGGCAGTAAACTGCTGAAAAGAGGTGCATACAGCACCCCTTTTCAGCTTTAGCCAAGATAAAGCGACGGTTAGAACTGCAATTTCAGCGTGAACTGCATCATGCGCGGGAAGTTCTGCTGTGACGAACCAACCGTGCCGTAGCCAGCCCATGCGCCAGGCTGGTTGGGATCTGCCACGCTGGCAACACGACGTATTGCGTTCTGCGGGCTGCCCGTATCGGGGCCGCCAAAAATCGCGGTGTTGGTCACGTTGAAAGCTTCCGCCTTGAAGAGCAAGTTAAGCTCATTCTTCAGGGCAAACTTCTTTTGCATGCTTAGGTCCGTCTGCTGAGCCCAGGGGTTGCGGACGGCCGTATTGACCGTGCCGTAAGGTACCACCCAGTATTCCGGCGAATTGCCCCAGCAGCTTGTCTGAGAGTTGTTCATGTAGCTTGCCCAGCTCCTGTGAGACGGCCTGGGGTTGTAGGTGCCGCAATTGAAGGGCTGGCCATTCGGGAACGATGTTGACGTACCTGCGCGGTTCTGGAAGACCCAGCCTAACTGCCAGTCGTTGACCACTTCACCCACCACGCCGTGTGCGCCGCTCAGCACCGTGCCACCCTTACCTACAGGAAGACCGTAAAGGCCGCTGAAGGAAAGCTGCCAGGTAGGAGCGTTGCCGCCGCCGTCCAGTTGCCTGTAAGGCTTGTCGGCGTCAACCTTCCACGCTCCGCTGTTGTTCAGGAAGCCCTGCGCATTAAACTGCTTCGCCCAAGTAAAGGACGTCAGGAAGCTCAATCCACGGCTCAGGCTGCCACCGTTGGACATGCGCTTTTCGGCCTTGGCGACCATTGAGTCGTAGTCGTTCCAGCCGTTGGCATGAGTGTAAATGTAGACACTGCCGTTGAACTCCGGATAAGGAACCATCAGGAGCTTGGCTGCGATCGTCGGATTGGCACCCATACTTGTTGTTTTGGGCAAAACGCCATAGAACGGGTTGGTAACCTGCTGATCCAGGTAGTTGTTGCCAACCGACAGGGTCTTAGCCACATCGGCGTCGCTCAGGCCGTTATACTGGCGCGAGGCACGCATATTGGTTGTGTAGACACCTACGTATCCCAATTCGCCGATGATACCGAAGGGGAGTTGGGCCTGGATGCCGAGAGAATACTGATGCGTATGCATCAGCTTACGGTCACGCTGATCGATACTGAGGCCCTCACCCACCAGGGTCTGATCGCCCTGCGAGGTGCCCAGAACCTTGGTCAGGCCGTTCGGGTAAGGACTGCCGCTGTTGAAGGCCTGTGAAGGCTGCCAGATTTCGGTGTTGATCTGAGCGTTGTAGTTGGTCGTCTGGTCCCAAGCGGAAGCGCCACCCAATTCGATACCCTCGCCAGACTGCAAACCGTATCCACCACGCACCACTATCTTGGGTGTAAGAGCATAAGTAAAGCCGAACTTGGGCTGCAAAGCGCCCCAGGTGTTCTCGTACGGAGTTAGGTTTCCGCTCTCGAACTGCGCAACCCCCTTGATCGAGCTAACCATGGAAGCGCCGTTGGGCAACACCCCTGGGTAGGTAATTTTGTCGGAGATTGAGTTGGTGCAAGTCAAGCAGATACCTGCCATCAAATAGTTGTTGCGGTCGGTGGGCGACGTTTCCGTATCCCAGCGCAGACCGAGGTTGAAGGCCAGACGATGGGTTACCTTCCAATCGTCCTGGATGAACCCCGCGTAGTATTTGTACGACTTGTAGGTGTCGTACTTGGTTTCTACGGCGCCGCTATCCGGATAGCCCAACAGCAAATCAGCGATGTCGTTACCAGTATCGTTGCCGTTGTTGGGGTTCTCCCAAGTGTATCCGGTTCCGAAGTTGAACCATCCGCTCGCATCGCCTACGCCTGAGTTGGCAACGTGGAACAGCATGTATTCCACGCCATAGTGCAGATTGTGACGTCCGATCACATGAGTCAGCGACGGAGCCAGATCATAAGTTTCAAACATCGACGGATCGCCGGTGTTGCCGATCAACTGGTTGTAGTTGTCAAGTTTGAACCGAGGTGCCCAATTCCGATTTGTGGTACCAGTAGAAGGCATCGTCAAGCCTAGATCGCTTGGGGTCAGTGTGGCCAGACCAGCCGCGACTGCGCCGCTTGGAGCGAGATCCCAGGTGCGGTTGAAGCCAAGGCGAAGATCGCCGAAGAGCTTGGGACTGAAGTTATGGGTGACGTCGACAACCGGAGCCACGTCAGAACGGTAGTTGTTGATGTTGCCATTCGCGGCGGCACCTGGGAAGCCGCTGCCGTTACGATATTCGTGGCCAGACCACCAAGCGAACGTAAACTTCACCTTGGTGTCTTGGGTGAAGTTGTAGTCGACACTGGCTATCGGCTGGTTGTACTTATGCGTGCTGTCGCCGGAAAAAGCGTAGTTGTTTTCATAGCCCGACAAATTCGGCTTGGGAAACAAGGCCAGAATCTTGCTGGCAATCGGCGTGATTTCGCTTGCCGGAATGACGTTGTTGGCATAAGGCTGGCGTTCCCACTTGCTGCAGTCACTGGGCGTGCCAACGATACAAGTGAGAGGCTGGTTTGGGCTATAGATACCGACCGTGCGATTCGGTACCTGCGCATTCGGTCCGATTTCATTCCTGTAGGTCAGGATACCGGTCAGATCTACGCCACCGTTGGGACCCGAACCGGGCAGTGTATCGGCCGTTGGGACGCTGGTCAAAATGCCGGCCGGCTGCACCTGGCGATAGCCTTCATAGCTGAAGAAAAAGAAAAACTTGTCATGGTGGGGAATCACCGGACCACCAAAGGTTATGTCGAATTGGTGTTCGTTATGGAAAAGGCGCTTCTCGTTAACTTGGTTGCGATCAAACGTATTCGCATCAAAAACGGAGTTGCGCCAATTGTCCGAAGCCGTTCCGTGGTAGGCGCGCGATCCGCTCTTCAACACGGTGTTCACGGTACCGCCGGCATAGCGGCCATACTGTGAGTCGTAGTTGTTCATCATGACTTTGAACTCTTCGATGGAATCGATGGAGGGCGAAATATTCCAGGTACCGTTGCCGCCGCCGTTCGGCGTCGAGATCGGAGCGCCATTCAGCGAGAAGTTGTTCATGTTGCCGTTTACGCCATTCAGGGAGTAATCGTTGTTTTCGTCCCACGCGCGCGTACCGGAAAATCCATTGGCACCGAACTGGGTCTGTGTGAACTGGGCACCGGCAGTGAGGCCGATCAGGTTATAGATCATGCGGCCTGAGTTGGGTAGGCCCTGGGTCTTTTCCGGGTCCATCACCGTACCGCCGGAAGCACTTTCCGTGTCGAGTTGTACTGCTCCGCCCGCTTCTACAGTAATGGACTCGGTCTGCGCTCCCACTTGTAGAACGAAGTCAACCTTCACGCGAGAGCTGATGTCGACAGGAATATCGGCGCGAATCGCTTTTTTGAAGCCATTTTGTTCGGCGGTCAAAGTGTAAGTGGCCGGGGAAACAAAAGGAATGATGTAGTCACCCGTCCGATTCGACGTGACGGTAAAGTTCTGCTGAGGGCCTACCGCCGTGATGGTTGCTCCCGTAACAGCGGCGCCTGACGAATCGGTGACGTGACCAACCAACGTGCCGCGAAATTCCTGCGCATTGCTGTTTTGGACAGCAAAACAGAGAGCGAGCACGAACAATGTGGCGATCCCTGACAGATTAAAAATTAACTTGACATTGCTATTTATTCGGCGTAAAATTAATTGTGGCTGGCTGGCT
>Ga0224529_1000649_pt1 | contig 24815 bp, 16 predicted proteins | sample CBST50metaG_FD_179893 | JGI IMG/M metagenome (GOLD analysis project Ga0224529, IMG submission 179893) | Peat soil microbial communities from Stordalen Mire, Sweden - C.B.S.T50 | ecosystem: Environmental > Terrestrial > Soil > Wetlands > Peat | place: Sweden: Norrbotten County, Stordalen Mire... | reverse complement strand
GCCGCGCACCCTGATCACTCTGGCCGGCATCGAGAAAGTGATTCCCCGCTTCCAGGATCTGGAAGTGATCTTGCAACTGCTGGCCCGCTCGGCCACCGGCGAGCGCATGAATCCCTACACCTCGCTATGGACCGGAGTCACGCCCGGCGATGGTCCGCAAAATTTCCACGTCGTGCTGCTCGACAATGGCCGCTCCTCGATTCTCGCCAAGCCCAAAGAGCGGCAAACGCTGAAGTGCATTCGCTGCGCGGCCTGCATGAACGCCTGCCCGGTCTATCGCCAAACCGGCGGCCACGCTTACGGATCGATCTACCCCGGTCCCATCGGCGCCATTCTCACCCCGCAACTGATGAACATGCAGCACGCCCAGTCGCTGCCTTTTGCTTCTTCGCTGTGCGGCGCTTGTTACGAGGTTTGCCCGGTCAAAATCAACATTCCCGAAGTGCTGATCGAGCTTCGCGCCCAGGTGGTCAACCAGGAGCGCAAGCAGGCTGGGCGCATCTTTGACCCTTTGTACATTGGCCTGCGCATTGCCAGTTTTCTCTTCGCCAACGCCGGTCGGTTTCATGCGGCTCAATGGCTGGGACGCATCTTTGCACGCCTTTTCACGCGCCCGGACGGCTGGATGCACAGCCTGCCCAGCGTGGGCGCCAAGTGGACCCAGACCCGCGACCTGCGCGGATTGCCCTCGCAAAACTTTCACGAGTGGTGGGCCCAGCGCGGCAAGGAGGCAAAATGAGCACGTCCTCTCGTCAGCGCATTCTGGAGCGAGTGCGAAGCGCTACCCGAACCACCGCCTCGTCTCAACTTGCCGAGGCCTACGCCGCGCTTCCACGCAACTATCTCCACCAAGGCGCCATGGCGCGCGAGGCCTGTCTCCAACGGATGGTCGAGCGTCTGCGCCAATACGACGCCGAAGTGGTAGAGACCGCTCCGGAGCAGCTTCTGGCCGCCATCCGCGCTCAGCTTGAAGCCAGCGGCAAACAGGTCTTTGTGGCCCCGCAAGGGCTTTCAAGCGAGTGGCTGCTTTCCGGCTTCGACTGGAAGATTGATCACGGCCTGACCACGGCGGAGGTGGAAGCAGCGGAGGGCGTGGTTACCGCGGCCTTCTGCGGCATTGCCGACTCGGGCACCATCGCCCTGCTCCACAGCCCGTCCGAAGGCCGCCGGGTGCTGACTCTGCTGCCCGACTGGCACCTCTGCATCCTGAGAGCCAGTCAGGTGGTCGAGACCCTGCCGGAATACTTCAGCCGTTGCCCCCAGCCGCCAGCGCTGGCCACCTACATCTCTGGGCCCAGCGCTACTGCGGACATCGAGATGACGCGCATCAAAGGCGTGCATGGGCCGCGCTTCCTGCATGTACTCCTGGTTCACGACGAAGGCATTTTTCAGAGTTGCGATCCGGCAAGGCCTGGATTCTGAGTCGGCGCGGCCAACAGAGAGAGACGGCCTTCCGAAGCTTCCCGGAACCCCGGATGAACTCTGACAATGCTCTCAACTGCGCGCGATGGGCTCAATAGGTATAGTGAATAGCTGCGCTCGCGAGGCGTTATGCTTGACCGTAGGCCGTTCGGCGGGCGGCAACCAAAGCAAGGAGATAGCAGGTTGGCCAAAGCGAAGATCAAAAGGCTCTATTTGATCCCTATTCTCTCGAAGGCTCTCAACGTGATCGAACTGCTGGAGCAGAACCATGGCCCGCTTGCTCTCGAAGAGGTCTTTCAGAAGACCAAAATATCCAAGACGAGTGTTTACCGCATCCTCAAGACGCTGGTGCATCGGGGCTATGTAGCCGAATCGCAGAACGGTCAGTACCGGCTGGTTTCCCGGCCCCGCCGGCTCCGTTTCGGCTTTGCCGCGCTGAGCGAAGAGATGCCATTTTCAGTGGCCGTTGCGCAGAGTATCGAGACTGCCGCTGCGGCTGCCGGAGTCGAGTTGCTCGTCCTCGACAATCGGTATGATCCCGATATTGCCCTTCGAAACGCTGAAGAGTTTGTGGCCAAACGCGTCGACTTGGTGCTCGAATTCCAAGTCGAGGAAGCGGTGGCCCCTCGCGTGGCCCACATCTTCAAAAAGGCCGAGATCCCCCTGGTCGCCATCGACGTGCCCCACCCTAACGCCACCTATTTCGGCGTCGACAACTTTGAAGCGGGTTACGAAGCAGGCGCTCTGCTCGCGCAATTTGCCCTGAGAAAGTGGAAGGGAAAGGTCGACTGGGTTCTCGGCATTGGATTTGCCGAAGCCGGCAGCTTTGTGCAGAGCCGCATCTCAGGCGCTTTCGACGGAATTCGCGAGCGGCTCAGCCAGATTCCGGCGGACCGGTTTGTACAGATTGAGGGCCGGGGTATGCGCTTGCCCAGCCAACTTGCGGTTGTCGATTTTCTCCGCACCAGGCAGGCCGGCGAATCCATTCTGGTCGCCACCGCCACCGATTCCAGCGCATTGGGTGTGCTTGATGCTGCCCGGCAATTGGGCCGCGAAGCGGATTTTGCCATTGTAGGGCAAGACTGCATCCCCGAAGTGATTGAGGAGATGCGCACAGGCAGCGGTGCACTCATCGGATCGGTTTCACATGAAGCTGAGAGCTACGGGCCGCGTCTGATTCAACTTGGCATCTCCATTTTGCGTGGGTACACAGTCCCGCCTTACAACTACGTACGCCACCGCATGGTGACCCCGGAAACTCTGGAGGTCAAGCAGGCGATTCTCCCTGTCATCTGTCCTGATAAGCCTTGTCCGAAATAGGATGATCGTTCGATCCCAAGAATGTCGCCCTACAAGGGCTGCTTCCTGAAGGCCGAGGGAATCGGGATGTCACTCAATTCCGGAATACGACGCTGATTCTGCGGCATTTCGAGGAGCCATGCAGCCCCTCAGGAAATCCAACGACCTCGCATTAACAAAATTCAGGCACGCTATAGCGAAACCAGAGTTGATGTATCCCGAAACCACAGCGCTCAAGTTGACGCGACCATCAGGGAGCGGCAACCCTGCACAAAGTTCAACAGGACACAGTTACTCTGGTTTCGCTCTAATTTTGTTCTTTGACAACGTGATCCTTCCCAGCATAGAGTGTTTCCAATGAGAAATCCGTTCTCATAGGAATTTATAATATCGGAAGGATGACCGAACGTGGGCGCAAATCCGATCTGGGGAGTTCTGCTGAGCTGGCTGGGCGGCGTAACGGCGGCTAGCTTTTACGTACCATTCCGCAAGGTGCGCGGATGGTCCGGGGAGACCTACTGGCTAGTTGCGGGCGTGATGAGCTGGATTGCCGCGCCTTGGCTCGTCGCCGGGCTATTAACGGTGCATTTTTTCGATGTACTGCACGCCGTTCCGGCCTCAACCCTCTTCTGGACGTACTCTTTCGGTGTTCTATGGGGTGTGGGGGGCCTGACTTTTGGGCTCACCATGCGCTATTTGGGCATGTCGCTGGGCATGGCCGTGGCCATGGGCAACTGCGCGGTCTTAGGAACGCTTGTCCCTCCTCTGTTTCACGGCCAGTTTCACCAACTCCTGTCGCAGAGCACGGGAGACCGCAGACACAAGAGGGACTGAGATGAGCGTGGCAAGTGAATTGAAGCCTCAATGCAGGTGTTTTGTGGCAGCGGACCTGGGAGCCAGCAGTGGACGCGTGATGGCGGGCCAGTTGGCCGATGGGCGTTTGCGCTTGCGCGAGGTGAGCAGGTTTTCCAACGCATTTTCCAAAGACCCCGCGAGTGGATACCTCTGCTGGCCGATTGACGAGATCCACGGGCAGATTCTGAAGGGACTTGAGACAGTAGCTTCCCTGGCACCGGTCGCCAGTGTTGGCGTCGATAGCTGGGCAGTGGATTATGCATTGCTTGATGCGGCGCATCGCAGAGTGGGCGGCGCGATCTGCTATCGCGACCAACGCACGCTGGGCATGATAGAACGCATGACCGCGCGCATTCCCGCCGATGAAATCTATCGGCGAACAGGAATTCAATTCCAGCCCTTCAATACGCTCTATCAGCTTGCCGCCATGGCGCAACAAGAACCCGAGTTGCTCAGCCGAGCGAGCCATCTGCTGATGATTCCCGACTATATTCATTACCGGCTTTGCGGCGTGTTGTCCAACGAATACACCAACGCCACGACCACACAGATGCTGAGTTTGCAGGGCGAGTGGGATCGCGATCTATTCGCCGCGGCTGGATTGTCGAAGATTCTCATGCAACAGCCAGTGGATGCGGGAACCATCCTGGGCGAGATGCAGTGCGGAGGAAGCATCACAAAGGTAGTTGCACCCGCCAGTCACGATACCGCTTCGGCTGTAGTGGGGACGCCATTTGAAGCGGATGGAGAGGCCTTTCTCAGTTCCGGAACCTGGTCCTTGATGGGCATCGAAAGCATGGTCCCCTACGCGTCCGATCAGGCGCGATCGATGAACTTCTCCAACGAAGGCGGATTTGGTCGCCGCTATCGCATCCTCAAGAACATCATGGGGCTGTGGATTGTGCAGAGAATCTGTCAGGAGTTTGAGCTTCCCATCGATGATGCGCTGCTTGCGCTTTCCGCTGGCGCAGTTCCGTGGCGATCGCTTGTGAATCCCAATGATTCGCGGTTTCTTAACCCACCTTCGATGAAGCAGGCGATTGTGGAGTACTGCCGTGAAACCGGGCAACCGCAACCTGACAATGCGGCGGATTTTACGCGCTGCGCCTTTGAGAGCTTGGCTCTCTCGTATCGCTTGGTCAAAGAGGAATTGGAGTCTCTGCGCGGGCAGAGACTCACGCGCATCCGCATCGTTGGCGGAGGTTCGAGAAATGCATTTCTCAACCAGTTGTGCGCCAACGCATGTCAGTTGCCGGTCTCAACCGGTCCGGTGGAAGCATCGGCGCTGGGCAACCTCTGCGCACAGATGATTGCTCTCGGTGAGATCGGCAGTCTCGACCACGCGCGCGCATTGATCAGGATGTCTTTTGAGATTGAAGAATTTGAACCGGACGAGCCAGTTCCTGACCACGTCTGGAAGCGGTTCCGCCAATATGTGACAGTCACCGTAAAGGAGAGTGTTCGATGAACCAAGTGAGCAGCAAGATACAGGCGGCCTACGATCTGGCCAAGGATCGCTTTGCGGAGACGGGAGTTGATACCGAAAGCGCTCTGCGCACGCTCGATTCGGTTCCCATCTCGATTCAATGCTGGCAAGGAGACGATGTGCGCGGCTTTGAGAATCCGGACGGAGACTTGACCGGCGGCATTCAGACCAGCGGCAACTATCCGGGACGAGCGCGCAATGCCCAGGAGTTGCGCGCCGATCTGGAGCTTGCTCTTTCCGAGATTCCCGGTCAAAAGCGGGTGAACCTTCATGCCATCTATCTGGAATCCGATATTCCAGTTGAGCGGGATGCAATCGAACCGAAACACTTCACGCGTTGGGTGACGTGGGCCAGGAAAAACGATCTAGGGCTGGACTTCAATCCGACCTGCTTCTCGCATCCCAAGAGCGCGCAGAATTTAACTTTGACGCATCCGGACGCGGAGATTCGCCGCTTCTGGATCGACCACTGCCTTGCCAGCCGCAAGATCAGTGAGTATTTTGGCAAGGAACTGGGCAAGCCCGCGGTGATGAACATATGGATTCCAGACGGCAGCAAGGATCAGCCCGCGGACCGTCTCACGCCGCGCCTGCGCCTGATAGAGAGCCTGGATGAAATCGTCTCCGCCCCCTTGGGAACAAATCATAAGGTTGCTGTGGAAGGCAAGCTCTTCGGCATCGGCGCGGAAAGCTACACCGCAGGATCGAACGAGTTTTACATGGCATACGCGGCCACGCGCAAGACATTGCTTTGCCTCGACGCCGGGCACTTTCATCCCACCGAAAATGTGGCCGACAAAATCTCCACCGCACTGTGCTATCTGGACGAGCTTCTGCTCCATGTTTCGCGCCCGGTGCGCTGGGATTCCGATCACGTGGTCTTGCTCGACGAGGCAACCATCGCCATCGCCCAGGAGATCGTTCGTTGCAATGCGCTCGCCCGCGTCAACATCGGCCTCGATTTCTTCGATGCCAGCATCAACCGCATCGCGGCCTGGATCATTGGAGCCCGCAATATGCGCAAGGCTTTGCTGCTCGCCCTGCTGGAACCAGCAGCCCTGCAAATTGAGGCAGAGAAGAACTTCGATGGCGCTGGCCGGATGGCGCTCTTTGAAGAACATAAGTCCATGCCGTGGTCCGCGGTGTGGGAGTATTACTGCGCGAGCCAAGGTGTCGCCGAAAGCATCGGTTGGTTGCAAAAAGTTCGCACCTACGAGAAACAAACCTTGGCCGTGCGTGGAGGAGTGCAATGAGCGATTCGATAGAAACGTCATGGTTTGTTCAAGCCATGGAAAAAGCAACTTCGGATATGTGGCTGAAAGGCTGGGATGAACGCAATGGCGGCAATGTCAGCCTGCGCTTGACAGCGGAAGACGTTGCTCCGTTCAAGCACATGTTGAAGGAAGATCGCGTTGTGGCGATTGGCGAACTCGTCCCCGATTTGGTCGGACAGTATTTCCTGGTCACGGGGTCGGGCAAATACTTCCGCAATGTGGAGCTAGACCCGGAAGATAATTTAGGCTTGATCGAGATCGGAGCGGATGGCGAATCGGCGCGGATTCTATGGGGTCTGCGCGGCAATGGAGTTCCGACCTCGGAGCTTTCCGCTCACCTCAAGTCGCACCGCTCGCGCCAGAAGGTGACGCAAGGGGCAAGCCGCGTCATCATGCACTGCCACGCAACCAATCTCATCGCTCTCTCTTATGTGCTCGATCTAACTCCCGCAGCCGTGACCCGCGCGTTGTGGGAAATGAGCACGGAGTGTCTGGTGGTCTTTCCCGATGGTATTGGCGTATTGCCCTGGATGGTGCCCGGGACGGTATCCATCGGCTCGGCAACGGCGGACGCCATGCTGAAACATCCTTTGGTGCTATGGCCTTTTCATGGCATCTTCGGATCGGGCGCAACGCTGGATGAAGCATTCGGTCTGATCGATACCGCGGAGAAAGCAGCCGAGGTACTGGTAAAGGTTCTGTCGATGGGCGGCAAAAAGCAATCCATTACCACACAGCAACTGAAGGATCTGGCCGCGCGCTTTCAAGTGAAACCTATGGCTGAAGCTCTAGCAACGGAGAAATGGATCTCGTAGAGCATCGCGCGTGGAGAACAACGGACTTCAGTTCACCAACGTTAAAAACAGACGCGGTGGCAAGCCTTGTTGAAGAGGATCCATGCGCGGCGACGGTATGGCAACCATTGCCTTGGCTGTCCCACGAATCAGTCTTGCCGCGAAAGCTCGGCCCATTCAGAAGAGCGCCGCGCAGTGGCCATCGGTCGCGGTAGGGATGTCGGTTGCCCGACACCCTCCGCACAGATCCCCACGAGCACATTTGATGTGGTAGTAGCGTTCGCCGGTTCGATCAGCGGGATGTGGAAACGGAGCACGGCCAAGCTAATGGGGCACCGGTCAACGAAAGAGCCGGAAGCAGATAGGCTGGACCTAAACAACCGCGCCACATCTCGACTCTACAGATAGAAGATTTCGACTTTCCAGTCATGCAATTTTGGCGAGCCACCGGTCTGCAACTGCATGCAGTCCCTAAACCGGGTGCTACAAAGAATCTGATCGAGCGATTCGTCGATGATGGATAAATCAATAGTCCTCTCATTGAGATTAATACCGCCCGTCATTCTCAACCTTCCTGTTGCGGAACACCGTACATTTGCTACCAACTTTGCGACAAAATTCTCCGTAAATCATTAATAAAAATATAGTTAAGTATCGATTCGCGTCGCACGTACCTACAGCACCGCACATCATACCGCTCCCCAATACTCCCAATAGCACCTTACGCCGCGCAGTCGGCAAGCATACTACGTTATCTGTCCGTAAACGGTTTCATTTGCGGATTCTCGGCGTTTTTTGTTTGAGACCAAAACGCAGGAAAGTGACTCGGACGCACTTCAGAGCCACTTGGCAAATCAATGTGCTTGCTGAATACCATCTAAAATCGTCCGCCGTCATCAAGCTGTCTCGTCGCAATCCAAGACTACTTGATGTTTTTGTCCCGTCCGAACGCCATGAAAATTGGCGCCGAAAGGATACGGCGGGCGGGCCGGATCGAGATCCGGACAGCTCTGCAGAAATTAGGATGCAAACCAACCGGCTTCATTCAGACAGACCGGGAGACAACAGAAACAAGAAGCACCAACAGAATCGACATTGAAAAGGAAGGCACATGAGACAAGTGAGATACAGGTTTTTACTCATGCCATTGTTCTTCGTATTGGCATGTGTAGGAGCATTTGCGCAGGCCAATTCCGCAGTCACGGGCATCGTCACAGACCAGACGGGCGCAGTAATTGCGGATGCGAAGATCGTTCTTAACGATCCGGCTACTGGCGCCACGAAGACCACCGTCAGCAGCGGCACTGGGTTGTATAACATCCCAGGCCTGAACGCCGCGAACTACAACATGAAGGTTACAGCCAAGGGCTTCCAGACCTTCCAACAAAACGGCATCGTGGTCAACATTTCCGCGACGTTCCGTGTGGACGTCAAGCTAACGATCGGCGCCGAATCCCAGACCGTCACCGTCCAGGCGGACGCCCTGGCAGTGCAGAGCGACTCGAACGTTATAAGTACCCTGATCAACGAGCAGCAGATCACAGAACTGGCCACGAACGGCCGCAACATCGTGGCGCTGGCTGCTATGGGCATGGGCGCCAGTGGCAACCTGCCCGACTTCAACATCCCAGCCAGCTCCGGTACCAGCTCCGCCATCAGCTTCAACGGTCTGGATCGTGCGCACAACATCTGGCTGATCGACGGGGGCGAAGCAATGGACCGCGGTTCGGGCGGCAGCCCTTCGCTGATGCCTTCCCAGGACGCACTTGGCGAGTTCCAGGTATTGACCAGCAACTATCCTCCAGATTACGGCATCGCTTCTGGCGGCACCGTCACCATGTCCATCAAGAGCGGCACCCAGAAGTTTCATGGCGCTCTGTGGGAATTCGTTCGCAACGATGCCATCCAGGCTCACAACTATTTCGACCAGCCCGGCGCCAAGAAGCCAGAACTGCGTTTGAACATCTACGGCGGCAATGTTGGCGGTCCGCTGTTCATTCCTCATGTCTACAACAGTGCCAAGAGCAAGACATTCTTCTTCTACAACGAAGAGTGGCGCAAAATCGTTCAAGGCAATTCGCCTGCCGGAATCAATGCGATTCCTGCCGCGGACTTCATCACATCGGCGCAGAACGTCAATTGGGTGCTCCCGGCGCACGCCAGCAGTGCTTTCCGTGCACTTCCAGTGGATGCGACACATGGGCAGGTTGTTGTGCCCACGGTGGATCCCAGTACACAACTCGCCAAGAATATAGCCGCAGATGGACTGACCATGGGCCAGGCCTTCCCGGATAACTATATTCCCGCCAATCTGTTTTTGGACCCGAGCGCACTGGCTTTCAACGGTGTCGGCGCGATTCCCAAGGCTAACGCCGCGGGCGATACGGTCGTAGTTCCCTCCAAGCAGCCTCTCAACGTGCGGGAAGACCTGTTCCGCATTGACCACAACATCAATGACAAATGGAAGCTGTTCGGGCACTACATTGGCGACTCCGTCAATCAGACTTACGCCACCTCAGCGTGGAGCGGCGACAGCTACCCGACCGTGGGCTCCGCTATGACTAACCCGTCCTGGAGCTCGGTGGTCAAGCTGACCGGTGAGCTTACGCCCAAGGCACTGCTTGAAGCCGCGTTCAACTTCACCGGCAACAAGCTCCACTTTCTGCCTACCGGCACAGCTTTCACCAAACCTTCCGACTGGCCTGGCCAGTCATTCTTCCCGGCCGCCAACGACGGTCTGAACCGCTTGCCTACCGTCTCCTTAGGTTCTTACGGAACCTCGTTTGATCCGTGGGTTCAGCCGTACAAGAACGCGGCGATGTCTTACGCGGAAGTTTTTGGCCTGTCTGTTACCCAAGGCAAACATAACCTCAAGTTCGGTGGCGGGTACACTCGCTTCACCAAAAATCAGATCGTAGCCGGTCGAACCCAGGGAGATTTCAACTTTGCCGATGGCTATACGGCGGGGAATGATTCAACTGCCGGCCACGTAAACAATGCCAACCTGACAGGCGACTCGTATCTGGACTTTCTCTTGGGGCTAAGCACCAGCTACTCCCAACTCGAGTCTTCAACCATGATGTATTACGTCAACCAGACGGTCTCGGCGTATGCCGAGGACAATTGGCACGTGAATAACCGCTTGAGCTTGCAGTACGGCATCCGCTACGATATGATGCCGCATACTTGGGAGCGCCAAAATCGCTTGGCCAGCTTTGATCCTTCGCAGTATCAGCAGGGACTTACCCAGGCAAGCGACTTCCTTCCGAGCGGCGCCTTTGCTTGCTCGGCTGTAAACGCGACAGCAGGTTGTGGCGCGCTTACGAGTGGTCTGCGATCCTACCCGGCAGGTGTCTTCTATATGAACGGTGTGACCATCGCGGGCCAGAATGGGGCTCCGCGGGGCATGGTCAAGAACTTTTACAAGACCTACATGCCGCGCGTCGGCTTCTCGTACGACGTCAATGGAAACGGCAAAACCGTGCTTCGCGGCGGCTTTGGCACCTTCTTTGAGCGCATGCAGGGCAATGACGCGTTCAGTCTTGCTAATGGAGTTCCGTTCTCTAACACGCCGGCTGTCAGCAATACAACGTTCAACAACCCACTCGCTAATTGGCAGTTTGGAACAGCACTCTCCACGGCGACTTTGCCGGTTGTGCCGCAGGGCATGACGACGATCTCGACTACCTATCCCGCTCCGGGTGTAGCGGAATTCAGCCTGGGCGTACAGCATGAAATTGCTCCTTCGCTGATTCTGATCACGCAGTATGTGGGTAACATTGGATGGCACCAGAGCGTGATTACGCCGATCAACGAATACCCTTTGAACACGTCGATGCAGTTCCGCGCGGATAGCGCGGGCGACAAAACATACCCAGGTTATGCAGCGCCTACGACTGTCCAAGGCATCATGGCTCGCACCTATCCTGGCATTGGTAACATCCAGGAGCAAGCCACCCGGGCCACCACCACCTATAACAGCTTCCAGGCTGGGCTTCGGCAAGAGAGCCGTCACGGTCTCAGCTTCGATATCGACTACACTTGGTCGCACGAGATCGATTCACAGTTAGGAAGCACCGATCTCGCCCAGAACGTGAGCAACCCCTTTAACCTCAAATATGACAAGGGTTCGGGCAACCTGGACCGTCGTCAGATTCTCAACATTAACTACATCTACAAACTGCCCATCTTCGCGCACTCGAAGGGTTTGGCCCATAGCGCGCTTGGCGGCTGGACGGTTTCCGGCACCATGATTTCCCAAACAGGACTGCCCTGGGCAGGAAACAATGCTCCTGGCGACGGTGGTTCGGATACGGTTGGAATGGGCGGCGACTACACCATCCGTCCCGACTTCACCGGCAAGGTCAAATATCCGAAGAAGCGGGATGCCAATGGCGTATACCAGTGGGTTTCTGCCACCGGCTTCTCTCAGCCTGTCGCGGCGTGGAATGGCGGCTCGAGCCTGGGCTTCGGTAATGCCAGAAGGGACATTGTAGTAGGCCCTGGCCGCACCAACTTCGGTATCAATCTTTATAAGTCGTTTGCTTTGGGTGAGCGCGCTCACTTCGAGTTCCGCGCCGAAAGCTTCAATACCTTCAACCACACCCAGTTCAATGGCTTCCATAATAATGTGAGTGGCAGCGATTTCGGTGAAGTGAACAGCGTGCAGGATCCGAGAACCTTCGAGCTTGCAGGCAAGTTTGTTTTCTAAGCTGATCGATAACCGGACGCGGCAGGCATACCCTGCCGCGTCCCATTTTTTTGTCGTGGGTTCGAGTTTGTCTGTAAGCATCCCGGAGAAAGAGAATCAAGCGAGAAAATGTGCCTGACAACGGCAGAAACAGGGAAAGGATGCGAATGAATCGGGTCATACAGTGGGGACTCATCCTTTGGTTCGCGATGGCCGCCGCCGTTTGCCTGGGGCAGACCGTTCAGCCGGTCGAAAGCCAGCGGCAAACCGCGCTGAGCTTTGAACAACAAGGAAAGAATGCCGAGGCTGAAACGGTCTGGCGCGCTCTTCTCAAACAGCATCCTGCGAATCCGGAACCGTACGCACACCTTGGACTCCTCGAAGCCCGGCAGGAACACTACAAAGAGGCGGTGTCGTTCTACCGCAAAGCGCTGGTGCTAAGTCCTTCCAATCCTGAATTGCGGCTGAATCTTGGTCTCGCGCTTTTCAAGACTGGCGAAATGAAAGAGGCCGTTCAGATATTTGATAAGCTGCTCAAGAGCCAGGCGCTGTCCTTGCCGGAGGTGCAGCGGTTGACCATCCTTCTCGGGATGGGACATTACGCTTTAGGCGAATTTACTAAAGCTGCTCCCTATTTAAAGCAGGCTGCCACCGACGACCCGCGGAATCTGGGTCTGCGCCTGAGCTTGGCGCATAGTTGCTTGTGGTCAAAACAATATCAGTGCGTTCTGGATACCTATCATGAAATTCTCTTGCTGAACGCTGAGTCGGCCGAGGCCGACATGCTGGCGGGGGAAGCTTTAGACGAGCTAAAAGACCATGGCGGCGCCATCAAGCAGTTTCGGGCCGCAGTGCAAGCCAATCCAAACGAACCAGACGTACACTTCGGCCTCGGCTATCTACTGTGGACCCAAAGGCAGTATGAAGAAGCTGCAAGCGAACTACAAGCAGAGCTTACCAATAATCCGAATCAGATTCAGGCATTGGTCTACCTGGGGGACGCCCAGATGCAAATGCGCCATCCCGAGGCCGCACTTCCAATTCTTGAACAAGTAGAACGGGTCGCCCCCACGCTCTCTCTGGGGCACCTCGACCTAGGCATTCTGTATGCCGATGCAGGGCGCAATGAGGATGCTCTGCGCGAGCTGAATATTGCCAAGAAACTGACTCCTAACGACGTCAACGTTCATTGGCGGCTAGGGCGGCTATACCGTGCGATGGGAAAGAAAGACGAGGCAAAGGCCGAACTGGACAGAGCCAGCAACCTGAATAAAGCTACCGATGGGGCACTGGTCAACAAAATGAGTGGCACCGGGGTCAAGGCCAACTCTGGAGGAGCACTGGCCAAGGGCGTCGGCGACGCACAGTCGGAAAGATAACCCAGCGCACTAGAGACTATGAAAGGTGCGGGGTGGTCAAGCCGCGATATGTACCAGAAGCTCGCGTACCAGGAACTGAAAGCTGATTCCAGGGTGCATTCTGTACATACACACGCAAGATCTGGCGAAAGGAGAAGTCTCGACCAACGCCTGAGCTATGCAACAATTCTGCGCGGAGGTAATGCTTGCTGCATCTCTACCAAAATTTCTGGGCGACGACATCCACCGAAGTTGGAGTGCAGTTGACGAGAGATGTGCGGAGAACAAGCTCAATATTCCTCTGTTCCAAGGCACTCCGGGGAATGCCCGAGATCCTTTTCAACTGCACTGGATCTGTCGCAAATTGAGCTGCGGCTTGAGTTCCACAAGTTGTCAACCCCGAAATCGCAATTACCGGCCCCCCTACCTTCGAATCCAATAGCCGAAAGACGACCGCATAGTCCTCACTAATCGCATTGTCCGCCCTCGCCACACTAGACCAAACTCGATGTTGGCCACTACGCTCCCGAATTCTTCCGCTACGATCGAAGAAGAATGGCAGATCTCCGGCCAGGGTCATGGTCCAATAATTGTCGTACGCGCCGATCAGAACTGTCGGAGAGCCTTGCAGATCAACAAAAGGCAAGCCAGAGCCTGTTCGCATGTTCAAACTCCGGTTGTAAGTATTCATGAGCGCGGCCACCTTCAAGTCTGCCGCGATATCTCCAGGTGGGACAAGTCCACCCTGTACAGGCACAAACTCGCCAGTTGTGAGCGTCTGTCCTTCCACGGACGACAGGGAAGGCGCTTGCGCGGGCAGATCCTGATCTCCTTGCAGACTCGTGCTGTTGGTATTGTTCAGTGAAAGTAAATAGATCGGATTGATCGTGCCGTTGTAGAGGAGTACCGTTTTCTTACTTTCGAGGATTGGCTTCCAGAGGAGATAAAACTCGCTCTTGTTCCAATTTGCGACTGTTACCCATGCAACCAAAAGAAGAGAGCAGGACGCTATGGCAATAATTCCCCAAACGCGCCACCGAGGCGCCTTGGACGAACTGGGGATGTGAGAAGCTGCTCCACCAGACTCCGGATTGACTTCCGTGTTGTTAGAAACGGCCGTTTGTGGTTGTTCCTTGGCACGGCTATCTTTACTCTCATTGTTCGCCAACCGATGAAAAACGAACGTGGGATGATAGGACCCGCTTGGAATGAGAATCTGAACCGCGCTGCTTTTCGCTTCCTCGCTCTCGTAGTATTGCGCAAGCCGTTTTCGAAGCAGACCTACCCTTGACCGAACGATTGGGTCGTCGGCAGTATCGTAGTCAGGCCTTCTCCCAAAAACGTCAATCCCAATGATGCGCTCTTTGAGAGCGTCATCGTGACCCTTGAGAGACTCATCCACGATGTATCGGAGCAGGGTCTGCAACTGCATACTATCCCTAAACCGGGCGCTCTGAAGAATCTGACCGAGCGATTCGTCGATCGTGGCCGAATCAATTTGCCTCTCTCCGAGAGCAGGAGCTTCCGTCATTCTCAATCTCCCAATTGATGGATACCGCACCTTCAGTGCTTTTCCGCGTAGCGCAATAGCTCATAGCATAAAGATAATACAGGAGTTGCGCAGGTTATCACACCGCGCGGACACACCGCACTATACGTTGCTCCGTTCCCCCACAATTCCTCATAACACCTTACGCCACACGCTTAGTAAATATACACATTATCTATCCGCAAAAATAGTTCACTTCCAACGGATAAGCACAACCTTCATATTTGGATGAGGAATGAAACCAGCAAACGTGCAGGCCCAGGGACGAATCAACTGCGTCTCTGCTAAAAGCAAATCCCTAGTCTTTCAATCCGTCAGCCACGCGCTTTTGGGTGTCACTTTTCTGCTGACTACGATGGCAGGACAACAACCATCTCCCGAGAACGCAGGACTGGGGATCGGTGAGGCGCGTATCGAGAGTCTCTTGCATCAAATGACGCTCGAAGAAAAGGTTCGTATGCTTTTCGGCGGTGAGCGACCTGGCGTTTCGCAACTGCCGGGAGTTCCGCGACTCGGCATTCCTGCAATGCTCCCCAGCGATGGCCCACGCGGCATGAGTGCGGCAGAGGGAACCGCACTTCCATCTGGAATTGGACTTGCAAGCTCGTGGGATCCTTCACTGTTCCAAGCAGCCGGAACCGTAATCGGTCAGGAATCCAGAGCAGCTGGCCGAACGATGGTCTTCGCGCCTGCTCTCAACATTGAACGTGATCCATTGAGCGGTCGGTTCTTTGAGTATCTAACGGAGGATCCGTTCCTTGACGGTCAGCTTGCTGCCTCCATGGTCCACGGTATCCAGGGTGAGCGCGTCGCTGCTTGCATCAAGCATTTCGCCGCGAACAACCGCGAATGGAACCGTGACTGGTATATGTCGAATGTCGACGAAAGGGCACTCGAAGAAATCTACTTGCCTGGATTCAAGACCGCGGTGGAGCAGGGCGGTGCGTGGGCAGTGATGACGGCGGCCAACGGCGTCAACGGGCAACTGGCTTGCCAGAATCATTGGTTGCTGACCACTACGTTGAAAGACAAGTGGGGCTTCGACGGCCTGGTGTTGACTGACTACAACCACGCCCGAGGAACAGAAAAAGCAGCGCTCGCTGGCCTGGATGTGAGTATGCCATGGGGCGATTGGAAGACGGAGTCCTTCGGCAAACCGCTCCTCGACGACGTGACGGCAGGCAAGATTCCGCTGAGTCTCATCGACGACAAGGTGCGCCGAATCCTGCGCGTTATGCAGAGAGTAGGTCTCCTCGATGGAGTCGATCCGCATACTGGCGGATCGGTCGACACTCCTGAACACCAGGCAGTCGCACGCCGCGCCGCGGAGGAGAGTCTGGTGCTATTGAAGAACGATGCACACATTCTGCCGCTCAACGCAAAGTCTTTGAAGCATATTGTTGTCCTTGGGCCAAATGCCAATCGTCACCTTTGCAATCATGGCTTTGGCGGCAGCTCCGGCGTTCACCCGCCGTATGAAGTCACAGCACTTGAAGGTCTGAAAAAACGACTGGGCACAGACAGAGTTGAGTATCTGTCAGTCGACACGGGCGGAGACTTTGAAGCAATCGATAAACGCTTCCTGAAGACGAACAGTGGCAAGCCGGGCGTCGACGCAAAGTATTTCAACGATGGCATCGATGCACCGGTTTTAGAACGCACAGAGTCTTCGATTGATGCCAATTGGGAGATGCGGTCTCCCGATCCAACCGTCGTTCATTCAGACAACTTTGGAGCGCAATATGAAGCTGTACTGACCCCGCCTGTGAGTGGCTACTACACGATTCGCTTGTCCGGGCAAAACTCAGCCACCCTCGATTTGAATGGGCAGCCTTTCCTTACGAACCACGCACCGTCTGGCTTCCACAGCACGAGCTTGGAAGTCTACCTGGACGCGAGCGTTGCTTACCCGCTGCGAGTTAGCTATCACGCCGAAGTTGGGGACGCGGCATTGCACCTCGAATGGTCATTGCCGCGTACGCCGGAACAACTGGACGCAGAGGTTAGAGATGCTGCCCCGAAGTTGCGAAGCGCAGATGCGGTGATCTTTGTTGGGGGCTGGAATCACGGCCTCGACACGGAGGGACTTGATCGTCAGAATATGGACTTCCCAAAGGGGCAAGCAGAGTTGATCCGCAGAGTCGCAAGTGTCAACCCCCACACGATTGTGGTGCTGATGCATGGATCGCCCTTCACGGTGTCTGGCTGGATCGAGTCTGTGCCGGCAGTACTCGACGCATGGTACCCAGGCATGGAAGGGGGAAGTGCAATTGCTGAAGCGCTCGTTGGGGACATCAATCCCGCCGGTAAACTGACCTTCAGTTGGCCAAAGCAGTTAAAAGACTCGCCGACCTATTCGATTGGAACCGCAGACAAAGACAACGTGAACTACAAGGAAGGAATCTTTGTTGGCTACCGCTACTTCGACACTCGCGATATTGCGCCCCAGTTTCCTTTCGGTTACGGCTTGAACTACTCAGACTTTACCTATAGCGGATTGACCGCCATCCGGTCTCCGCAAGGGGTTCACATTTCATTGAGCGTGAAGAATGTCTCGGCACGCATCGGCACACAAGTCATACAACTTTACGTAGCGCCAACAAAGTCAACGGCCCCGCGCCCAGTTCACGAACTTCGCGGTTTTCAGAGACTCGCCCTCAATCCAGGCGAAACTGGACGAGTGTCATTCGACCTGGATGCAACTAGCTTCCGCCATTGGGACACAGCCACTCACGCCTGGAGGAGCGATCCCGGCGACTACGTCATTCAGGTGGGCGACTCCTCGCGTAATCTTCCCCTTCAAGCGCATATCAGCATCTCTACCCTTCCAGGCAAAATCGGCATGAGCGCAACAGCGGAAGGTGCACGATGAATCGAACAAAATTCCTTCAAGTCTCTGGACCATCGTTGGCAAGTTGGACATTTCAAATCGCCAGCCATCCTACTGTTCAAGAACTAGATTCTTAGGGGGACAAAATTGTCCTGTGCATTATTGAAGTGGTATAGCGGATCGCGTCCAAGGTCCCGCGACCCGCTTGCTGCAGATCCGATATCTGCCGCTCATCCTGGCGACCCTACCAATCGCAGAAGTTAACCGATCAAGGAGTTAGTATGTCATTTCGCGTGAACCCGTCTAAAGCATGCATATTCTCATGCATGGCTTTCCTGGTCGCAGCGTTCTTACTGACTGCACCCTCCGTTTTGTTATCACAACCTACAACGGGAACAAGCCTATCGGGCAGTGCCCAATATTTCAGACTTGTCCGCCTCGAACATGGGTCGTATAACGGAACCATTGTGGCCAGCGATGGCACAGTGGGGAAGATCTGGCACAGCACCAACAATGGCAGTAGCTGGACGCAAGTGGCTACCGTTCCGGTAATTGCTGGCAGCGTGATGTGGCGTGGTGGTGGAACGCTGTTCGAGATGCCCCAGACTGTTGGCTATCTAGCCGCTGGCACATTGCTGTTTGCGAACACCTATACTGTCGGTTCGCAAAAGGCCATCGAAATCTATACCAGTACCGATGCAGGCAACACTTGGGCCTATTTGGGGACGCCGGTCATCAGCAGCACTGGAGCGGGAATATGGGAACCGCAATTCGAAATTGCCAGCGACGGTGCTCTGGTTTTGTTTTGGTCTGATGAAACCGATTCCTGTTGTAGCCAGAAGCTCTCGCAGATGCGTTCCTACGATGGATCTTCCTGGCAGGACCAGAAGAACGCAGTGGCCAGCGCAGCCCAAGCCGATCGGCCAGGCATGGCAGTGGTTACTAAACTTCCCAGCGGTACATATTTCATGACTTATGAAATATGTGGCCCCGCAGGTTGTACGGTCTACTATCGCACCTCTACCGACGGCTGGAACTGGGGTACTGCTTCGAATATGGGGACCAGGCTAGCAACGCCCTCCGGACAATACTTCGAACATGCACCTACCAACGCTTGGAGTCCGTCGGTGCTTTCCAGCAACGGCGCCATCCTGGTGATTGGGCAAGTGTACCTCGAATCCGATAACAGCGTTTCTTCCCAGGGCAGGGGAGTCATCCTCGAAAACCTCAGTTCTGATGGCAATTCCGGTATTTGGATTCCCATCAGCGCGCCGGTTCAGAATTCCAGCACCAGCGATCTTTCCTGCTTTAACTACTCTTCGGCGCTCTTGCCGGCCACAGACGGATCGAGCATTCTCGAGTTGACCACCGCTCTGGACAGCAGCGGCAATTGCGGCGGCTACTATGCGAGCGAAACCTGGAATAACCTGCCTGCGGATGGCTCGACGCACGCCTTGAAGAATTTGGCATCGAATGGCCTTTGCGTTGACGACTACGGTTGGGGAACAGGGAATAACACAGAGGCCGATCTCTGGACCTGCACCGGTTCAATCATCCAAGAATGGACGGTCCATAGCAAAGGAAGCGGTTGGTTCAGCCTTTCCAACCAAGACACTGGTTTGTGCTTAGATAACACCGGCGGCAGTCAGACTCCCGGCAACTTGACAACCCTCTGGGGATGCGCCAACAATAGCAATCAAAACTGGCTATTCATGGACCGAGGAAATGCGGTGTATGAGTTGATGAATCAATCTTCGGGTACATTAATGCTTGACGATTGGCAGGCGTCGACCACCCCCGGAGCTGAACTCGACGTTTACACAGTTAACGGTACGCTAGCACAGCAATATGTATTGCAATAGCGCATCGTGATCGAACTTAGGAAAATGTATTGTGCATGTAGCGGTAAGGGGCCGAATTCTGCGCGGCGGCAGTTGCCGTCGCGCAGGGCGTTTTTGAAATGACACCTGGAAACTTTGCATGCACTAGGGCAACACGAAAGAAAGCACTGCGGGCATACAATGAGTCGAACAAACTCGCTTCAAGCCTCCAGATCAGCATTGACAAGTTAGAACCTTCAAGTCGCTGCTCCGTTCAAGAGCAACCAATACCGCCAGAAATCGTAGTGGAGCCATCACGTCATGTCAAAAATCGCTCTTTGCTTTGTTCTTCTTGCAGTTGCCGCACAGGCGGCTCCAGTGCACCTTCGGACCAACGCGCTGAATACACCAATCGGTATCGACACGCCCAAGCCCACGTTCTCCTGGGTCAGCGACGCCACCACTCCGAACTGGACCCAGTCGGCCTATGAGATCCTAGTCGACCCGGAGGTGGACAACCTTCGCGCCGGCCACGCTGCAACCTGGGACTCCGGGCGTATTGCATCTTCAGAGTCTCTCGATATCGGTTTCGCCGGTGCGCCACTCAAGCCGCAGCAGCGCTATGCCTGGAAGGTAATCACGTGGGACAGTGAGGGAAAGAGCACGGCATCGGCCCCCACGTGGTTTGAGACCGGGCTGATGAGCGCTTCCGACTGGAAGGCGCAATGGATAGGACGCAAGGATACGGCAGCCGAGAAGGAACTGAGCGCAATTCGCTGGGTGTGGCTGCAAGGAGCGGACGCATTGCATGTTGCATCCGCCACTCCTGCTCATTTCCGCTATGAATTTCAACTTGAGGGAATGCCCTCTGCCGGGAGCCTGCACATACTGGCCCGCGGAGCGTTCATTGCGCGCGTCAATGGCCGAGTCACGGGCCATCATGATGAATGGGGAGCTTTTGATCGCGAAGAGATCTGTTCGCTGCTCCACGCGGGCAAGAATGAAATCGAGATCGACGTCGTCTCGCCTCATACGGACGATGCTGCCGCGAAATCGCCAGCGGCGATGGCTGCCGCTCTTCACATTACGCGCGCCGACGGCACGGAGGAACGGCTGGTGACGGGCGAGGGATGGCAGGCGCGGTCTACTGCGCAAGATGCGTGGCAGGCTGTTCAAACTGTTGGCCCAATCTCAATGGCCTTTGGAATCGGTACTGATCGCCAGCAGGCGATTGCTGGACCGGACCGGGTTGCTACTGATGTGTCTCTGCTGCGCAAGGACTTCACCGTGGATTCGCCGGTGAGTTCGGCGCGGCTCACGATCACGGCGCTCGGCGCCTATCACGCGTACATCAACGGTCAGTCGATTGCCCCAAACACCTTGCTCGCTCCCGGCTGGACCGACTTCCACAAGCGCGTTCAGTATCAGACCTACGATGTTACATCGATGCTCGCACAGGGTGCGAACGTGCTTGGTGCAGAGCTTGGCGGCGGCTGGTACAGCTCGCCGATGACCTGGAGCGGCTTCCGGTTCACCCCAGGGCTCAACCTCTTGCGTGCGCAATTAGAGCTGACTCTCGCGAACGGTCAACATCGGACCATCGTCACAGACCAGAGCTGGCGGACTGCGCCGTCTGCAATCACCTTCTCCGAAATTTACGGAGGCGAGTCCTACGATGCGCGCATAGCCCAGTCCGGTTGGAGTTCTCTGCATTTCAACGCCGCGAATTGGACTCCCGTCATCACGGCGTTTCCACCCGACGCCGGCATGGTCCTCTCCGCACAGCCTGACTTGCCCATCAACACCGTCTTAACAATTCATCCGACCGCTCTTGACGCTGCGAATGCCGCGCATCCGGCGATCTTCGACATGGGCCAGAACATGGTCGGCAACGTCCGCATTCATCTTCGCGGCTCGCGTGGCACCGTGGTGCGGCTGCGTTATGCCGAGCGGCTCAACCCCGATGGTGGAATCTACACTGAAAATCTGCGCAACGCCGATGCAACCGACACATATGTACTTGCCGGTGAAGGTGAAGAGACATGGACGCCCGAGTTCACCTTTCACGGCTTCCGCTATGTCGAGTTCTCGTATTTGGGCGCAGCGCCGACTGTCCCGCCGACTCTCGCCACCATTGAAGGCCTGGTCTTCAACAGCCTTCCGCCCGCTCCTACTGTGCGGCTCAGCAGCTCCAGTGAGCTTCTGAATAAGATGAGCGAATTGGGCGCCTGGGGACAGCGCGGCAACTTCGTCTCCATACCCACCGATTGCCCGCAACGCGACGAGCGACTTGGCTGGATGGGAGATGCGGGAGCCTTCTGGCGTACCGGAACTTACAACTTCGACATAGACGCTTTCACCCATAAATTCATGCTCGACGTAACGGACGCACAAACTGCGGCAGGTGCCTTTACAGACGTTTCGCCGAACCTTCTCGGTTCCACCCCAGGTGCACCAGGCTGGGGCGATGCCGGGGTCTTCATCCCTTATGCGGCATGGCTGCAATATGGAGACGCAAGTGTTGTCGAGCGCTCCTGGCCGGCGATGCAGCGCTGGATGGATTTCATCCTGGCCAATAATCCCGACTACTTGCGCCGCAAAGCGCTGGGAAACAACTTCGGCGATTGGCTGGCCCCGGACGAGCATACTCCCGGCGCGTTGATCGGCACTGCCTACTGGGCGCTCGTCGCACGCGAGATGGCGGAGATGGCCAACGCAATCCATCGCCCAGACGATGCCGCGAAATATCAGCAACTGTACGATCACATCGTCGTCGCCTACCGGGCTGCCTACATTAAGGAAGGCGGCAGCGTCGAGGGCAATACGCAAACGGGGTATCTTGCCACAATCTTCACCGGCATCGCGCCGCCTGCGCTTGTCGGTAACATGGTTGATCGAATCGCCAAAGATGTGGAAGCTCATGGCAACCACCTCACCACTGGCTTTCTTGGCACACCGTTCCTCATGTTTGTGCTCGACCAGAACGGACGCACCGATCTTGCCTTCAAGCTGCTTCTTTCAGACACGTACCCCTCGTGGGGCTACATGGTTAAAAAGGGCGCGACAACCTGGTGGGAACGCTGGAACGGAGACACGGGTGACCCGTCGATGAACTCCTACAACCACTATGCCTTTGGGTCGGTAATGGCGTGGGTCTATCGCCGCGCTGCGGGCATCGATACCGACGCCAGCGGCCCGGGATTCCATCACATCAACATCCAGCCACACTTCGACCCCGCCCTTCCGAAATTGCACGTTGAGTACGACTCTGCATACGGCGCCATTGTCTCGGACTGGCAACAGAGCGAGCATCGTTTTACCGTAAGCATCCCGGCGAACACGACAGCTACTGTCACTCTTCCAGACAAGAGGATTGAGACCATTGGCAGTGGGGTACATAGCTATACGATTCAGTAGCGACGTCGCTTGTGTCTTCCGTCGTTTACCTGCCGGAGGACACAGGCGCAGTCGTGACAGGAAGAATCTAGCTATAGATCAGAGGAGAACAATATGGCTTTACGGCAAATCAAATTCATGGCCTTCGTCCTATTGCTCCAGTTTCCCTTGCTTTGCTGCTCCCAAGCACACAGCTGGGAGGCTCTCTATGTATTCGGTGACAGCTACTCGGATAGCGGTGCGGGTTACCGGGACGGAAACGGCCCGACAGCGGTCGTCTATCTTGCGGAGAGCCTCGGCATTCCGTTCACTTACGCGGGCGATCCCAATGCGTCGGGCAAGAGTCTGAACTTCGCTGTGAGCGGTGCTCAGACCGGCAGCGGTGAAGGGGCGCCTATTCAGCCAAGATCCAAGGGACGTCAGTTCAAGAAGGCTTTACTGGGACGAGGTATGCGGAATCAGGTGCTCGATTTCACGCACCAGGTTAAGTCCGGCGGCCTTCATTTCAATCCCGACAAAACTCTTTTCTTCCTTGCCGGCGGCCTGAATGACGGAGAGTTGCCGACAGTAACGACGATCAAGAATCTTGAGGACGAGATTCGGCAACTCTACGATACAGGTGGCAGGTACTTTCTGGTTGCACTGCTGCCGACAAAGATTCCTGCATTCAGTGCCGTCGGGGGGCGGCTCAATCCAGCGCTCAGCAGGATTCCGGAAGACTTGCGGTCTGCCTTGCCAGAAGCCCATATCGGTATCAGCAAATGGGGAGAATATTTTGACCAAGTGATTGAGAAACCCACGCAATATGGGATTACCAATGCGACGGATAAATGTGCAGGCAGAGAGGTGTTTGATGAGGACGCAACGCCATGCACATCTCCGGATACCTATTTCTACTACCACGCCGGACACCCATCCACCGCTGTACAGAGAATCGTGGCTCGCAAGTTGGAGCCGGAGGTATTGAGTGCATTTCCATCAAAGATGGGCGACTTAACTTCGCCCAACTCGCCAACTGACCGGCGTCCTTGACTTGCCGGTTCCTATGTTAGAGCGGTTCTCCCAAAGGTGTAGAGTCAGGGTGCCCCACCCTCGCCGCATTTTTGTTTTTGCGGCTAGGGTGGGATGCCTCTATAGCAACAGGAGAAATGCCCTAGAATAATGTATGAAGCATGCATGCAGCGAAAACCTGATGTGCTACAAACATGTTTTCTAGCTCGCATTATGCGCGAACGTGTCAATCAAGGTATGCCAGTAAGCTGTTTTCGTGAAGATGAGTAGTTTTGCTCTCTTCCGAATTGATTTTCTCTCTGTCTTTCAGTGGCACGCACAAACGTCATGGCCATCATCTTCATCGCCTGCCGCATGATGTGCGTACCCTGGACCTCCTGATCGAAATGCCTACGCCTGAAAAGTGGTATCATGCCGGTATATCAAAGGAGGCCACAGTGCGAACCCTGGTCGATATTCCGGCAGAAGATCTGCAACTGGTCAATGGTATCGCGAAAAAGCTCGCCATCTCCCGGGCAGAATTCGTGCGCCGCGCCATTGCCAGCTATCTGGAACCGCACCGAACCGATCCGGCGGCGGAAGCCTTTGGAATATGGCGCAGTCACCCCGTGGATGGGCTGGACTACCAGGATAAGATTCGCGGGGAGTGGTAGGGATGAAGGTTCTCTTCGACACCAACATTCTGATTGACCATCTGAGTGGTATTGATTTGGCTGGAGTCGAAATTGGCCGATACCAGGACCGCGCCATCAGCCTCATCACCTGGATGGAAGTGATGGCCGGAAGCAACGCTGCGGACGAAGCTCGAATCCGGGCATTCCTCACGGCCTTCCGTTGCCTTCCGATTACTCCCGAAGTGGCTGAAGCGGCTTTCACCGTGCGCAAACAGCGCAAGCTGAAGCTGCCAGACACCATCATCCTGGCAACCGCCGAAACCGCCGACCGACTCCTCATCACCCGCAATACCCGCGACTTTCCCGCCGATGATCCTGCTGTACGGGTTCCATACCGGCTTTAGATTGATTTTATTT